>Ga0157359_1001004_pt1 | contig 11116 bp, 11 predicted proteins | sample AttcapACBM3_FD_111482 | JGI IMG/M metagenome (GOLD analysis project Ga0157359, IMG submission 111482) | Fungus gardens microbial communities from leaf cutter ant in Botucatu, State of São Paulo, Brazil - Atta capiguara ACBM3 | ecosystem: Host-associated > Fungi > Mycelium > Unclassified ...
CCCATGGTCCGTGCTAACTACTGTGCACCCTACCCTAAATGACCATGAGTAAAACATGAGGCCAGCATGTGTTATCCATGCTGTATGACATCACTTTGTTCCAGAATCTTCTACTCCCTTCTCCTAAGTCTTGTGATCAGTCTCGTGACTATGCCATCAATTTGTGACTGATGTGACAGCGTGACTGATCACCCCTAACCCGAGTTGTTCTAAAAATTAAAAAAAAATAGGAATTAAAAGACAAAGAAAAATAAAATAAGAGAGAAAATAAAAATAAATGAAGTCCACTGTTAACGATCTTGACAACTATATTAATATGCTTATATCTCTATCAATACTTGTTGCTATATAATATACCATATATCATTGGAAATGGTTTGATGAGCACTTTCCAATGCAAGTTTGATTGTATGAATCTATCTAGTCATTCATGAGATATTAGCAAATGAAGATTTTACAGTTATTGATGACCTGATATCTTGGTTGTTTGTTGTTGCTTTTGTATATCCCACATATGTGCAGATAGCTCTCATTTGGGGCTTTACAGCACAACTTAGTTTGTGAAAATTGGTCTGCTAGTTGTGGAGATATAAGCTGTAAATACTCTCTTATATCCTTATGCTTTACTAATTAATCATTCTTCTCTTCTCTACTCAAGTCTTGCCTAAGTTGCAATCTGAGCTAAGCTTAAGATTGTAACAAGTTTATGTAGTGGTCCTCTTATATAGATTTTAATAGATATTTCTTGATGACTGGTATTTGCATTGTGTTTCTACTATAAAAATTGATATATGATGTTATTCCAATATATCCTATTCTTCTCTCCATTGGTTTGGATAGTTTTATAATGACTTGGAGAAGTGAATAGAATTGTTTTGACAGATGATTGCAATGTTTTCAATATTTTTTCCAGATTATTGATTTCATTATCTAGATATCTAGAAATAATGTTTTACTTGGACTAAATGTTGATATATCATAATATTTGTATAACAATACTTTTTCATCTTAAACAGTGTCTTCTTTTTGTTTTACTTTGTTAATGACCATTGGTTATGGCACATTTCAATACGAGTCTTAATAGAAATCTCATAATATCTTGATATGTTTGTCTAATACTTCCCCTTCTTTTCCTTTGTATTAATCCAGTTTCTTTTCCTTTGTATCAATCCAGTTTGTCAACTAATAGAACCTGAATGTGGTAAGCTTGTCATTCCATATCTCTATGAGTGATATTCTTAAATTCTTTAGATATGCTGTAAATATCTCTACTAATTTGCATCTTATAAGTTCCTCCAGTTTGTAATAAGACAATTTTGATATCTATTAGCTGATTGTTTGCTACATCTCCTAATATAACAAGGTTCTGAATTTTTAATTGAAGGTCTGTCATAATTTTCAATTCTCATATTATTTTGTGTCATTTTTTTATCTAATTTTTTTTCTTTGTTTAGAGTTATGATGAGATCTATATTGTTGACAGTGAAAACAATGTATAGGTTGGAAAAAGTAGGTACAGTTATGACTTGGTAGGATATGTCTTGTATTACTTTAAGGTGTTGATTTGAAATTTACTTTCCTCTTTTATAAGTTTTGTTTTGAAAACTTTGCCTAGAGTCTTAAATTGCCTCTTTAGCATGTGGTAATCCTGTTTCTGCAATTTATTGATCATGTTCATTTCTATACCTCTTTCAATGAACTGAGAATTATATGCTGTATTCTTGTTTTCTGTAATTTTATACTTTTTATTTTGTATTCTTCTTTCTCATTGATCATGTCTGGTGGTGGTGCCATTTCTATGTACTGCTCTTTAAATTGGGGCTCCCTGCATTGTGTCAGCAGGTCTTCATTGAACATGTTGTATATTGCCTATTTGTCAAGAACAAAAGAAGTGGACTTAAATTTTTCTTATTTTCTTTTCTTTTATTTTCAATTTATTTTCCTTTATTCTACTTTTAGAAATAGGGTTAGGGTTAGAGTGAAAAGATCACGCTGTCACACAGCATGTCACATCAGATGACATAGTCACAAGTCACATGACACATAGAAGGATGTAGAAGGTTCTGAAAGGATAACATCATACAATGTGTGAAACATATGTTGATCTTAAGGCATACATATGGTCATTTAGGGTAGGCTAGAAATAGCTCACATGGACCATTAGGTATTAGTATATAAGGTAGACAATCCTGTACAGAGTTCTCTATTGAGTTCTCTTGTATTAACCCAATACAAGATTCTTTTCTTTGACTAACTCTAAGATCTTAGATTTGTAACACTATTCTTCTGGTAACTTTAGCTAAAATATCCCTTGGCCAATATTCTTTGTGATTTCAAAAAGTTTATATCTTTTCTAGTCCAGCTTCTTTGAAGGTTATTTTGATTGGCTATTTTTAGCTTCCAACTATATGTTATCCTCTTGCTTTAGTTCTTGTGGTTTTTGTTTTTTTATTGAACTGTTTTTTTATAACTTCTTTTGCCATTTTGATCAATATCTTTGCTACTTCCCAACTCTTCTGTAATTTCTTGAAGAAAGTCTCTAGTTTTGGTAATTTTATCTTTATTGTTAGATTTTCCTTCTATGAGTATCATCCAAAATTAAGTTTTAATGGAATGTACCCTGTGACTGAATGTTTCTTGTCATTATACTAGAATTTTGCTGCTGATAACTATTCTGTCCAATTGTCTTGTTGATAATTGATATAATGTTGTAAGAATACTTTGACTTTCTGATTAATTCTCTTTGTTTGACTGTTGGTTTGAGAATAGTATACCATAGATAATGTTTGTTTTGTTTCCAGTACCTTGCTCAAGTCTTTCATGAATTGTAAGGTAAATTGAGGTCTTCTGTTGCTAAGAATCTTCTTTGAAAATTCATGGATTTTCCATATGTCATCTTTATAGATCTTAGCTATTTTTTCTAATGATACTGCTGTTATTGTTGCCTTAAGTCTGATTATCTTTGTGAATTGATCCATTATAACCACTATTGCATTCTTGTTGTTTGATTTGGATAATGGTCTAATAATGTTAACTGATTTCCTACCATGGTTTTTGAGATATCTTTAGTGGATGAAGTTCTTCCACTTTCTTTATGTGTTGCACTTTATTCTGTTGGTATTTCTAGCATTCTTGAATGTATTTCTTGATATTAGTCTATAGTCTTGATTATCTCAAGTATTTGTCATTGTTTTGGATGTTGTATACCTGCTAGTTTATGATTTTTCTATAGAATTTGTTCTTGAATCTTCTGGTTGTTTGAAACATAGATTTCTTCTATGTATACCACTCCATTGTCCTCCCAAGCTTGGCCATTCTCTTTTTCCAATTCCTTCTGAACTTCTTGTTTTCTTGTATTGTTTCTTTGGATTTCTTTTAACAATGTGGTTTCTTCTACTAGTTGGTTTCTTCTGAAAATTGCTATTTTTGCTTCCATGTTAACTCTTCTTGTACATAGCTCATCTTTAAGCACCTTGATATCCTTGTTGTCATTCTTTGTATCTATCTGATCTTTCTTTGACAGGATATCCACTCTTGTATTTGTCTTTTCTAGAATGTGTTGTAAAATGAAATCATAGTCTTGTAGCTTGAGGTACTATCTTGCTTATTGTTCATTAAATTTGTGTGGTTTCCTAAAGTACTTGAGATTTTCATAGTTTGTTCAGACTTCAAACTTTTCAGTGGCATTTAATAAGCATTGTCTTTATTTTATAAGAGCTTTTATTATGGCCAGTAGTTTTTTGTTATATATCTCATAATTATTTTTAACTGTCTACATTGTTCTTGATAAAAATATAATTGGTTTCCATTTTCCTTCTTGTTTCTGAGATAAAACTTCTCTAATAGTATGTTCTGATATGTTTGTTTCTATTCTAAATTTTCCTTTCCTTTTAGGTAGAGTAAGTACTGATTAACTTGTGATCTTTTTCTTCAACTCTTCAAATGCCTTTTGGTATTTTTCTTATTTCCAATCTTTCTTGCCCTTAAGTTTATTGAGAGGTTTTTCCATATGACTGAAGTTCTTGATAAAGTGTCTATAGAAATTTGCAAATCCCAAAAAGCTTTCTACTTCTTTTATCTTGATGAGAGTTTTCCATTTCTTGACTGCCTTGACTTTATCATTTTCCATCTATACTTCTCCTTGTCCAACTACCACTCATAAGATAGGTATTTCTTTAGCATCAAAGTTATATTTTGACTATCTAAAATAGAAATTTTGTTTTTCTGCTACTTTCAGGAATTATACTGTTCTTTTCTTGAACTCCTTCCTAGTCTTGGTAGATATGAAAAAGTCATCCATGTATTTTGCTAGTACTTTTTTATATAAAAGCTCTCTGAATATGCTATTTATCATCTGTTGAAATATTCCTAGAAAGTTGCACAGTCCAAAGTATATTACTTTTGGCTTGAATAGTCTCTTGTTTATTAAGAATGCTACTTTTCATTCATTGTCTTCTTTGATTTGTATATTGTTGTATCTCTAGATAAGATCTAATTTGTTGAAGTATTTTGTATTTTTGATTTTGTTGATTACTTCTCCAATTAGTAGTAATGGTGTCTTGTCCTTTATTGTATGCTAGTTCAATACTAGTTCAACTTTTTGGAGTTCTATACTAGTCATAGAGATTTGTTCTTCTTTGGAATATAGAAACATGGTATTGTATATCTTGAACTTGGTTTCACTATAAGTTCTGCCTTGAGTTGTTCTTCCAACTATTAGTTTAACACTTTGTCTTCTTGAACTGTCATTGCATAGGCTTTGGTATTTAATTTCTTTGGTGTATCTTCTAATAAGTTAATTTTGTAATCCCATTCTCTTTGCTCCAGTAATTTCTCACATTTCTTTTTATTGAACAAATGTGTGAATGATTGAATATATTCTAGTAAATCCTCTAGGTTTGTTAGATTGGGTTTTTTGCTAATTTCCTGATATATTTTATTCATGTTCTCTATTGGTTATAGTCTTCTAGTTCTTGATATGAATGAAATATTCTAGTACTGTATTCTTATTAGGCATAGTTCACACCAAAAGGTAAAAGTTCATAGGATTGGCTTGAAAATGTGTAGAATATGGAAACTTTATACAATGAGCTCAGTAATGCAGACTTGTTGGAATGACCTTAACTTTATCTTATGTGCTGTACTATCTGTTTGTCATGTGGTTGCAACTTCAGATGAGTAGATGAAGTCTGAGATGAAAGTGAGTATTGATTTGGTATATTGCTATTGAACATCAGAGATTGAGTTTAATAAGAATTATCTTTTTCAATTATCAAACTAGTAAATTATAGTGTAACCACTAGTCTTATATACAAGTTGGATATATAGGAAATGCTTGGGGTTTCAGTGGTGAGACACTAACAAGAGTTAGATGGAGGAACTCTGCTATAGGAGACCAAGTTTGATAGGAGTATTCCTATCATGAAAGACTGGATATCCTGGTTGTTGCATCACCTCTACAGGAACATGTTACAAGAAGAATGGCTGTCATAAAAGACAGGCTTGTCTTAGAGATGTTGTAATGACCATACTGCTGTAGGGACATATTTTCAGAATAAGTAGACTGGACATATGACAATTTTGCACTCTTTTAGACATCTTGTAAACCATATTGTTCTTTTGTCCCAATTTACTTCTGGATTGTTCTTAACCAATGAGTTGTATCCTAAAAACATGTTTATGCTGTTTAAATCTGTAACTGCTATATCAATTCTTTCTATATATCTATTGATTTCTATTTCTAGTAGCACAAATCTTGTTACTTTTCTATTCTTGGTTCTATTTACATTGAAAACCTTGAATGATCTATTAATAGGTTCTATTTTAATCTTTTTTTCCTTCATTAGCTATTTATTAATTTTGTGTACAAATTAAGTTCTCTTTCTTTATTATCTCTCTGTTATAGAATAATATATTAATTAAGGGATTTACTATGTATAGAGGTTTGTTGTACTGTGCCTACTCTGAACCTCTAACAAAATTCTCTTTTTTGTTACTATCTTTACTATCTGAATCTTTCTATATACTTCTGTTCTTCATCTTCTATTGTGATCTGCAGTTTCTTTCAAGAAGTTCCACTTTATTATATTTGTAACACTTTTTAGTTTCTTTCTCTTTCTTTGGCTTCTAGCAATCCTTTGTCATATATCTATATATGTTGCAATTAAAATACCTAGGTTTTTAATTCTTGTCATAGTTATCTTTGGACTTTCCAATGTCCATAAATGCTTTTCTTCCTCTATAGGTAAGTTTTGATCCTATTCTATAATTTTGTCTTTCTCTTGTAGACTCATATTCTTATTTGACTAAGATGATTGCCATCTTTCACTCTTTGAGTGTTTCTGATGCCATTACAGATAGAGATCCCAATATTGTCTTGATTATATCACTTCTGATATTTTTCTTCAGGAAAAATATTCTATACATATTATTTGTTTCAGCCTTTATGGCTAATGCTTCAAACTTTATTATTATAAATTTTATAATATATTTCTTTTCATATTTGAACATTTTGATCTTTTATTTGATATCTACTACCTTACTCTTATTACTGAACACTATCTTGACTTCTTTAATAAAATTGTCCTAATCTTGGATATCATTTTCTTTCATCTAGTTGATCTTCTTTTATGCATAAATTCTTGCTACACCCTCTCTAAGTTGAGCTAGTATTGTGATGATCTTGCTGTCTATTGCTATAACTCTGTTACTCTTGAGGAACAATCAGATTCTTCTTCACCAGTCTTTGAACTTTGTCTAGTTATCATCAAACTACTCTGGGTTTGGGACCATACTCTTTAGTATAGCTACCTGTGATATTTTGTTATGTATTGCTAGTATAGGTGCTGTTAACATCTTTTCTAGTGATACTGGCTCTACAGTTTTATTTCCTTCCAAGTGTATTCTTTAGTGATTTTCAATAATTCCAGTATTTCTTCTAGTACCTCAATATCTATCATTCCTTAACTTTGTCTGTCTGTCTTGTCTATCTGTGGTATTTACTACAATAATTGATGTCTGGTCTTGTCTGTAGTCTCTCTTGCCATAATATCATTCTGTTATTATTCTTTTAATGGTTCAACAATTTATCTATAGTCCTACTACAAAGTAATTTTAATAGTTCTTCAATGGTCTAACTATTATAACATTTTAGTAGTCTAACCACTATACATTCTTCTTCTACAAAGTAAGCTTAATGATGCTTTACCAAATGTTATGATCCTAAGCTTAGCTTAGGTTACAACTTAGGCAAAGACTTGAGTAAGAGTAGAGGAAATAATCAATTGGTAAAATATCAGAATACAAGACTGTATCTACTACTATATATACCTAATAACCATAAGGAATAGGTTAAGTGTCCTTAAGGAAACAATAAGAGAAACATGAGGAAACCTCTACTACTATATAAGGTGCTGACTAATACTACATGAAAATGAAGCAAGGCACAGTTAAATATAAGTCACAAATGAAACAAACCCTAATATATGTTCAATATAAGGTAAATGCATGTAAAATATAAGATATAGATTATAGTAATTATAATACCTAGATAGTATATCTAGTATATAAACTAGTAGTTTACACTGTACTAGCTTTATCCTGAAAATTGACCAGAACTAGCACTCTCTTCCAGTATTAGTGACAATACACCTTGCCATCTTCCAGTACTCTCCAACTCTCTAAGTTTTGTTTCTTTCCAAAATATATAACTAGTGTGACTTATAGAGGTATAACACATAAGTCAAAGTCAAAGGTCATTCTGATCTCATCTTTTGCACTCTTGGATAATATACAAATAACTTATTTAGACCTCCAAAATACTTCATTAGACCTTGAATAATAAGATGTAAACCACATCTAATACTGCCACAAACTGTGGCCTTCTATTTAATATTACACTTTCTAGTAATTCATGTAGTTTTTATACATTGTCTTGGAACAGTCTAGCTAGTTCTTCTGCTAATATTTCTTCTGTTATTACTATAAAATATGTTATTTTTGATAGTCTGTTGCATATCACTAATATTGTATCTTTTCCTACTACCAATGGTAACTTAGTGATCAAGTCTACCATTAAGTATGTCTATAGTCTTTTTAGTACCTTATTTTCTATTAACTTCTCTGCTAGTGTCTCTATTTTATTCTTTATTCTTTGACACAAGTTATAACTATCTACATATTTTCCTACATCTTTGGTTACTTCTGGCCACCAATAATTTCTTATTACTAGTTTTATTGTCTTCCATTATCTCCTATGTTCTGCTACTGGTATATTATAGTGTAACTAGATAATCTCTGTTCTTAATCTCTTATTCATTGATACATACACTCTTTCTTCTTTTAACACTAGATCTCCTTTTACCTGCTACTCCTCATCTCTTAGTATCTTCACTTCTGTCTTCTTTATCTCCTCTACTACTCTGATTACTTCATCATCCTTTTCTTTAGCTTTTTTAATTTTTTCTATTATATTTACTTCTGGTTTTTTTACTACTACTTCTACTAGTCTTCAAATCTATTCTTTTTTTATTAATTTGTTTTATTTTCATTATTTTTTTCTACTCCTACTTTCCAGTCTAGTCTTTTACCAAGTTCATCTGCTTTCCCTATCTTCATTCCTAGTACATGTTTTAAAATAAAATTGAATCTTGACAAATATAATGTCTAACAAGCTTGATTTCTGTTCAACTTCTACACTTTCATGAAGTATTTTATATTTTTGTGGTCTGTTCAGACCTCAAACTTGAATTTTGTGCTCTCTAATAAGTATCTCCAATTCTCCAATTCTCTAATCACTACTAACATCTCTATATCATGGATTTTATAGTTTTTTTCTGTTTTATTGAGATATTTTAATAGATATGCTACTAGTTTCTGTCACCCATTCTCACACTCATTGACAAAACTTCTCCTGTTGCATAATCTGATATATCAACTTCCATTCTTATTTTTTTTGTCTAAGTCCTATACTACTAATACTAGTTTTTTTATGAATCTCTTCTTTAACTCCTTAAATATTCTCTCCTATCTTTCTGCCTAATTCTACTTCTGATCTTTCTTTATAATATAATAGTCTGGTTATAGATGCAAAGTTTTTCATGAACTGCTGATAGTAATTAGCTAATCTTAAAAACTTTTATATTTTTCTTTTTTTCTTTTTCCATTTATTTTTCTTTACTTCTAGTTTTTATTTTACTTTTCTTTATTTTGGACTTAAGTAAAGAATATCAGAACACTTCTTTCTCTCTTACCACCATCTTGTATGATTGCACCTATAAGAGAATTAGTGAATATAACACATTTTACTACTACTATAGCTAACAACTCCTACAATTTGAAGAAAAACATGAGCTCTAACTCCTTGAAAGTGGTTTTTGATGATGATATTGATATGGTCACCAACCCCATTGGGGCCATGTTCAATTTGAACAATAATTTTGATGAGGTAAGAGGTCGCTCTCTTGACACAAGTACACATAAACCTAGGTCTCCCTTTGTATCATTGAGTGAAAGCAAAGAAGAATACCATGCTCACATCCAATGAGAAAGCAACAGAATGAATGAAGACGAGCCTGATAATCCTCCAGGCAGTGTCAAACTTGAATACAAGACCCAGAGTCAGAATTATCAAGTCAGCAAGGCAGCTAACTCTCTCTCTAACACAAAGCAACAATGTGCCCTGACTGTGGACCCTACCCTCAACATACCTCATTGTGAAAGCATATTCAACATTCATCTCAACTACAATCCAGACACAGCTCTTGACCCTGATTCTTGGGATGGAAACTTCTATACAGTTTTGTTACATAGTTCTATGGAGCATCTAGCCTCTAATGCTCTTAATAACAAAGAATCACTTACTAGAATGCAAAAATTCATAGCTAGTAAATCTATTAATAGCAATAAAGCTAACAATCTTAAGAATCTGAATGGCATGGGTAAAGCCATTTGGGAATTCATTTCTATGGTATACAATTCCTACTGGGACTCTTTGTATGTCGATGACAACAATACAACTTTTAGGAGTAAAGTCAAGTCTAAATTTTTTCCTCAAGTCAAGAACATCTAACTTCCGGCAAACAAAGGTAAAGAAGTAGCCAAACCATCATTTGTATCAGTCATTCTGCCCCCTATTCTGGCCAAATCAAACAAAGAAGTCAAAAAAATTTTGAAATTCTTCAAAAAAATTGAAAAACCAGCCACAAACAAATCATATGCTCAGGCTTTGCTACCTAAATCAAAGTCCAATGCATTATCTTCTGATATTGCTATGAATATACTGAAAATCAAGGAGGCATTTCCAAACCTCCCAAACAAGAAAATCAACACCATCCAGAAAGTTGTTAATGGTTCAAATGACAAACCCAAACCCAGGTTCAATATGACTATGAAAGGCCCTTCATGCAAACAAGTCATTGCTCCCATGAATAATGAACTTGGTAAAAGATTCATTAAAGACTCTGTATCCCACATCACTAATCTTAATTGTGCTCTCAAGATCATTAAATCTAGTGTTTGTGCTGACTTCTTATATGCAGATAACAAAGGTGTTATTATTCCCACTAACAATGTAGCATCAAACTCTGATTTACAAGAAATTGAAAAATATATCTTCAAACCAGTAACGATAACATCACATTTCCCTGACTTCCTCAATCAAAGTCCTACCTCAAAATCATAGGCATCCCTTACTTTGTTGACAAGTCAAACATACATATTTCTTTTGATGATATTGAATGCATCCTCAAGAACAATCACATTTTCAATGATATTGTGCTAGCATCAAAACCAAGAATCATCAAGGTTTCACTCAAGTCGGACATGGCAATCATCTGGATTGATATCTGGGACACTCAAAATGGTAATAACGCTAAAAAAAATCATTAACAGATGATTCAATGTGGGGAATGTTATTGCTACTATGAGGGGCACCAACATGAATACAGACATTCCTCAGTGCAAAAAGTGCTGGAAATGGAGACACTTGGCAGGGGTCTGTCGAATTCAAGGCTCAAAATATGCTAAATGTAATGGGCCTCATCTTACTGACAATTATCATAACTTTGCATAGTGTTGCAAAGATAATGATAAACTCAACCCTCCCAGATTGAAAACC
>Ga0157359_1001006_pt1 | contig 11106 bp, 3 predicted proteins | sample AttcapACBM3_FD_111482 | JGI IMG/M metagenome (GOLD analysis project Ga0157359, IMG submission 111482) | Fungus gardens microbial communities from leaf cutter ant in Botucatu, State of São Paulo, Brazil - Atta capiguara ACBM3 | ecosystem: Host-associated > Fungi > Mycelium > Unclassified ...
ATGTTACAATTACAAAACCTTAGAGTTGGTCAAGTAAAAGAACCTTATATTAGGTTTAACACAAGAGAACTCGATAGAGAGCTTTGTACAAGATTGTCTATCTTATATACTAATATCTAATGGTCTGTGCGAGCTATTTCTAGCCTACCCTAAACAACCATATATATGCCTTAAGGTCAACATGTATTCTATATGTTGTATGATATCATCTTTCTAGAACTTTCTATATTCTTTTATGCATCATGTAACTTGTTACTGTCACTGTATCATCTGATGTGACTGATGTGTGACCAAGTGATGTCATCACTAACCCTAACCCTAAGTTCTAAAAATAGACAAATAAAAATAAATAAAAATAAAAATAAAAATAAGAAAATAAGAAAAAGCTAAGTCTACTTTCTGTGATCTTGATAATAGATGTCTCAATGTTAGAAGCCATATTACTACCATCCACAGAGCAAACATGAACTCCAGAGCTCCCTAGTGCAAAACTGCTAGAAGTAGAGACAATTTACTTTTACATATAGGATTCAAGATTTAAAATATGTCAAATACAATGGCTTATACAAGAGCAAGCATCACTGATATTTCATGTGGTATTACAAATCAAATTTCAAGATCAATCCTCTTAGACTTGAAATAAAACAAAGAGAACCTTGTCTCTACTCTTTCAAATACTTTAACTGTAAGGATAATCATCAAGCTGACCACAACCTGTGCTCTTTCTGGAAACTAGTTCAATAGAGAATAGCATGTAAAGAAATATTAAGAAATCTGTGAAAACAGAAACAGATTGATTCACTCTACTGTAAGCAGTAAGATATTATCTTCATTCAAGAACTATTATAAGATAAGAAAGTATGGACAGACTTTAGTGAGATATTTATAGATAGTTATATTATTAGTCTATGACAAGAGAGAGAAGGCACATGACATCATGTCATAGGGCCTAGAAGGATCTATGGTCCAGAAGGATTGAGAAGAGTTTAGAGATAGAGTGACATCAAGAAACATGTTAACAGCATGGTTTTCTCGTGGTGTATACATGGTGCATACATGGATGACAGAGATGAAGAGTAGAGTTTAGGGTATGACATCAGGACATATGTATACAGCATACTGGCCTTGAGGTAGACATATGGTGGATGAGTAATAGAACATGAGGTAGATTAATAATGGATATAAGGACAGGGCATGGACATTAGGATAGGATGCACAGCAGATGCATAGTCATATAAATAGTCAGTAGAATACCGTTGTGGTTCCCTGTCAAGTTATCTTATGCTTTTTCCCACTTGATTGCTTAACTAAGAGCTTTACTGCTTGTGTTATCATTAGACTTTGTGTCTAGTGGTTACCACAACAAGAACCACCTTGGTTAATTATATGGTCTATTTTTAGTTCTTCTAATAAGGAAGAGAAGGAATTGGTAGGTGTTTCTAACTATCTAAACTGGATAATATTCTCTAGAACTCTCAGGATTTGCTCAGAGTTATCACTTACATCAATATCAGACTTTCAAATCTTTGTTTTTCTCTTCACAAAGATCTTCTTGATCATAGAAACATTTCATTTTTCAATTGCAGTTCTATTTATTTCATGTTAAATGTTTATTCTGACTCTTCTCAAATGGCTTTGAAGTATCTTAAGGATACTAAAGCTAACATTAATAATGTTCTCATTATGACAGATAACTTTAACAACATCAGAGACAGTTCTTGGGATCCTCTTTTTCCCAATCATTCAGTCTATAATAATACACTTACTTATATTGCTGATTCTCTAAACTTGTACATATTTAGTGTTATTGTTCAAGTTCTTTGTCAGGCATAGTTCATACTAGAGATAAAAGTCTGCAAGATAGACTCAGAAATGTGCAGACTTATAGAATGACCTTAGCTTCAGCTTATGTACTGTACTGTTTGTCTGCCACATAGTTGCAACTTCAGATAGAAGTGAGTACTAATAGGTGTGTTACCATTAAACACTGAGGATCAAGTTCAATAAGAGTTATCTTTGTCAATTATCAAACTAGTGAATTACAATATAACTACTAGTCTTATATATAAGTACTACTATAGGAGATACTCAGAGTTTTAGTGATATAGCTCCTATTGCCCTGAGCAAAGGTTTCAGTAGTGGAACACTGATAGGAATATGACTCTACTATAGAATACTGAGTTAGATAAAAGTATTTCTATCATGGAAGATGGAATATCCAGATTATTGCATCACTGCTGTGAGAGTATGTTACAGAGAAGGTAGGCTTATAGATTAGATATTGGTAAGGCAGTATTACTATAGTAATGTATACTCCAGTCAGGTGAACTTAGCATATAATAGTATTTCCCCCTTAGAACTGAGCTTTCAAAGTCCTATTGAATTTATTCAAAGAATCTTATAATGGTGTCTAGATCAATAATACATAAACAAAAAAGAAAAGTTTTCATTTTTTCTTCTATATCACCATTGTCTTTTTCTATTCTCTCTGACATCTCTTAAAATGATACTGAGATGCTTGAAGAGCAGTACTGTAAAATACAGTAAAGGCATAAGGAGGAACAATGGCTCCTGGCTTGATTGGAAAAAGCAGCAAAGGCCTATTATATTGAGCGTGTAGCTCAGAAAGCAAGAAAAGAGGTAGAGACCAAGACAAGAGAGAAAGCTCAGAAGAAAAGGCTTGTAGAGAAGGAGAAAAAGAAGAAAAGATTGGCATATTTCCAACAACTCTAGAACAAAGTACTAGTAGAGGATGCCACTCTTTTGGAGAGTACTGAAGAATCCTAGATTATGGGATCCAAATGCAAAGAGATTATCCCAGAAGATAAGAAGAAACAATAGCCTTCCAAGAAGTCTAAAGGAAAGAAACCAGAAAAGTACTATAGGGATACCAGAATTAAGATGGGGAGTGATAACCTCTATGAGATGTATGTACATGCTAAACAGGATTGCCTAGTGTACAATTCAAGGTAAGTAAACAAGTTTTTTTTTATTTTTTCTCTCTAATAATGATTCTTTCATAGTCATTCTCTTATCTATGCTAGATATATCACTATCAAGTAGTAGTGTATCCCACATACTAACACTAACACTCCAACCATAATCTCTACCTACAGTAGGGTTCTAAATACCATTGAAAAGGTACTCTGGAACCTTGTGAAAGAATACTGAGACATAGAAAAGTCCCTCTAGGACTTGATGGAAAGCCAAGAGAGAAATACAGCCTAGTTAGAGAAAATTGGGACTATGGTCAAATGGAGATGGGGTTTGAAAGAAGGTCTACAGAGTAACAGAGAAAAGAGCAAGGATAAAAAAGATAAAGATGAGGGAGAAAGATTTGAGAATGGCTCTAAAGAAAGTTAGAAGGAGAGAACTCCATTGTCTACCTTCTGTTAGTATAATAGTTTTGATTTGATTTGATTTTTTTTAATTTCTAATTTTATTTGTTTCTTATTATGTCTGACAGTATGAATAAGAAAATTAAGAGGTTGAAATAAAAATAAAGTTCAAAAGTTTGAAAAGAAAACTCTATAAAAAGTATACAAAAGCTAGAATTAAATAGAAATAGACAAATTGAACATACTAAGAAATAATAAAGAATCCCTATCAGAAAGTACATAGAAGCAGAGAACAAATGCAACAGTATGATTAGGGCAAAGGAAGTGGACTAGGCTTGATAGGATATATGATATGGAAATTGAATACCAAGTTAGTAGCATGAGTGAGTTCAGATATGTGTTATGATCTTAAGTCCTTAGAGTAAGACTAAAGAACAACTCTTGTATTGAGTAACACAAGAGAACTCAATAGAGAACTCTTCTACAAACTAGTCTATCTTATATAGTCCTACAGATGGTCTGTGCTAAGTACTGTGCACCCTACCCTAAACAATCATGTGTAATCCATAAGGCCAACATGTGGTGTCCATGTTGTATAACATCATCTGTTCTCGAATCTTCTAATAAATTCTCCCAAATCTCGTGATCTGTCTTGTGACTACACCATCAGATGACTGATATGATGGCATGACCGATCAACCCTAACCCTAGTTGTTCTAAAAATAGAAAAATAGAAAAATAAATCGAAAATAAAATAAAAAATGAAAAGAAAAATAAAATAAATCAAGTCTATCTTCTTTAATCTTGACAATATGGGGATTTACTCAAATTTATTTTTGGTATCTTCATACCCTAACCAGATCATCTTATACAAGAGCTTGCATGCCTGTCAGCAATCAATTTTGAAGTCCACTATCTAAGAAATTTCATATTCAGGTTCTTCATTGATTATTACTGAAGTGGGACTAGTTGTGTTCTTTTAGAAAAAGAGTTGGACATGGTAGGTTCAAGCATAGACATATGGAAAACTGGATAGACAGAGCATATAAACTCTGAAAAACAGAGAGTGAATGATAGTATACCAGACTGGGAAATAATTTCATAGAGTCTAAGATATTTTTTGGAGAGCTTTTTTGAAGGCCAAGTAGTTTTCAGAAGAACTGAGCCTTGATAAAGATTTTGTCATCTATTTTGAAATTAGGAGTGGAGAAATGTTGTACATCAGTAGATTTCTGATAATACTGTTAGGCCATGGAAATTTCAACTTTGAGAGTACTTTTCAATTTATCAAGATCTATAGCAAAATTACAAGCTTAGAAGGAAGCAATATCATGTTCAGAGTAAACAGTAATGTTTGGATGATATCCCTTATAAACAAAGAATAGAGAGATACTGGTAGTAGCACTTGGAGCATTGTTGTAAGCAAACTCCATAAAAAATAGAAGTTTAGACCAGTTATCTTGCTGGTAATTACAATATACATAAAGATATTACTCAAGAGTCTGATTTATGCATTCAGTTTGTCCATCATCTTTGGGATGGTAACCTGAAGTGAAGTGAAGCTGCATGTCCAGAGCAGTACCTCAAAAATAAAAGAAGTTTGATACAAACTTTGAGCCTCTGTCAGAAATGACATAGAAAGAAACACCATGTTTGGAAAACACATGAAGAACAAACAGATATGATAATATCATGAGCAGGGATAAAGATTACCTGCTTGGTAAGCTGGTTGACTATAATCAAGATAGTGTTAAACCTGGAGGATAATAGAAGTTTCTTGATGAAGTTCCAGTGTTTTGTTTTGACTATAATGTCCAGTAAGAATATGATTATGATAATACTGAAGAATATGTGTGTGAAGATTACCAGCAAGTGGTATATAAATTCTGTTGTCAAAAAGAAAAAGACTATTTGGGTCTATAGACCATCAGCCATCTGCAGAGATATGTCTTGTAACAATTAGGTCACTAGAGAGAGCCAAAAGAATATCTTGGTGTAAGATGTCCAGATCAATGACTGTAGCTACATAGAAAGAAGGAAAGAGAAGGACAGTAGCTCATATAGAGGCCACAAGTTGTTTTTGAGTGAAGATTGGTTTGAAGTTGTGAGGGTTGACTATAGCATAGCCAGTATTTCTCTCTTTAGAATAAATATTCTATTGTCTAGTGAGAGCATCTAGTTTGGTACCAAGATGACCAGGATAGGTTCTAATGACAAGATTGAACTGAGAGAGGTACTTGGACCACTGCGCTTGCCTCTAGATCAATATCTTGATAGTAGAAAAGTACTTAAAGTTTTTATGATCTATAACAATGTTAATGGAATAAACTAGATCCTCCAAATAGTGTTGCCAAATTTTGAAAGCTTCAAAAATGGCAAGTAATTTTTTGTCATGTGTATCATAGTTCAACTCCACCACAGTGAAAGTATGAGAGTAAAAGATGACTGGATGAACTTCATTTTCTTTATTAACAATGAAAAAAATTGTAGTAAGAGCATAGTCCAAAGCATTAGTTTCCACAATAAGTTGAGCATCAGGAATCTAATGAGTAAGAATGGGAGTGGAGGTAAATACTTTTTGAGAAAGTTGAAAGCATCATGACAAGAGAAGCCAAACTTCTAAGAAACATCCTTCCAGATGAGGTATGTCAATAAAATAACAATGTCTGAATAGTTGAAGATAAACCAGTAATAGAAATTAGCAAAACCTAAGAAGGATTGAATATCCTTGACTTTCTTAGACTCTGGCTAGTTTTGAATAATCTTGACTTTGTTCAGACATAGTAAGGTCAGAAAGGAAAAGGATGTATTCTAGGTACTTTACTGACTTGGAGTGGAATTCATATTTCTCTGCTCTGATATAAAGATCAGTCTTGCAAAGACACTTGAGTACTTCTTTAACATACCAGTGATGTTCAAACATGTTATTTTAATAGATGAGTATATCATCTAAATAGATTATGACATAAACATCCAAAATATCAGAGAAAATATCATTCATGAATCACTGGAAAGCCATGGGAGCATTGGTAAGACTGAAGAGCATTAAAGACTACTCAAATGATCCATAACATGTCCTAAAAGCAGTCTTCCATCCATTACCAGTGACAATACAAACCAAGTGGTAAGCATAGCAAAGTTTGAATAAACCCAAGCTTTGCAAGGTAAGTCCAGTAAATTGGAGATGAGTGGGAATAGATTGTGATTCTTTTTGGAAATGCAATCAAAACTATGGAAGTTGACATAAAGGTGTAGTGAGCTATCTTTCTTCTTAACAAATAGAACTGGTATACCATACAAAAAGGAGGTTGGTCAGATAAAATCCATATTGAGATTTTCCTCAATGAATTCCTTAAGAGCCTTTTGTTCAGATGCTGAAAAAGAGTATATAGGACCAACTGGAGGTTGAGCACCTTCTTCCAGATTGATTTGAAGATCATAAGAACAATGAGAAATGAGAACTTCAGCTTTGGTTTTGCTGAAAACATTAGTAAATTCATGATATTTGGAAGGGACATTGGAAAGATTAGGAGTCTCTGCAAGTTTTGCAGAGTTGGCTTGAATACCCAAAAAGCAAAGATAGTGTTCAAAGTTGCTAGAGCCTAGAAGTTTTGATACTTGCAAGAATATAGCAGCATTAATAATAGTAATGTTAGATCACTCAAAGATAAACATGGAGGTCTCAGATATAGGTATGGAAACCATGGAATCTAATAATTGCAAAGAGATATCAAGAGATAATAAAGATGCTAATGGTGTGTTGGCCATAACATAAGAGAAAGCAAGATTTTCCTACAAAGATAGATGGAAGTTTATTGACCTATTACCTAATTAATCAGTAGATTATGTCAGATGAGCCAGTTATATCCAAGGACCAAAGAGCAAAAAGAGTTAAGTAAAATGACATAAAAGTCTAGATTCATATAATTACTAGTAGAGAAAATTATGGATAGATTAGCAATTTCAGAGATAGTGTTGTTTAATGAACCATCAAACAAGTAGAGAGAAACCAGAGGAGTTGCAGATATTTTCAAGTGGTGAATATCCACAAATTTTGAGTCTACAAAGTAATAAGTAAATTCAGAGTTGATAAAAGCTCAGAACAGGATTTTATTAAGATAATTCTGACCAAGAATCAAGGAAAAAATAAGAGAGACAAAAAGCAAATGTGGATTGGAAAGAATATATATGTTGAGTTAGATAGGACTCATTGTTACATAGAGAAGTTCAATGTAGCCCTTAGTCTGTGTGGAGTCCTGGAGGTCACTCTCTATTTTTCTGAGGATTTCTTGGAAACAGCTATCAGAGAATCAGTAGTTGCTAAAGTACCACAGCCCTTAGGACAGAAGTCTAACTTGTGGTCTTTTGTACCAAAATAGAGGCATAGATTGTGTTTGAGACACTTCTTGCACTTATTACTGGTCAACTTGCCATTGCTAGCTAGCTTGGAAAAAAAACTCACCTACAAAGAATTGAATTGCTTCTTTAGAGTGGAGGACAAGGATAGTTTGGAGAGAGGTAACTTAGTAGATAAGGCTACTGGATATATATTTACCTTGCTCTAGAGGGCCATAGTATTACCAGCAGTAAAAGCTTTCTCTTACTTCTGGAAGTGAGACTCAAAAGTCTTCTTTTCTGCCTACCTAGCATAGTGGTGTTTGCAGTTATATTCCCAGTAGCAGTAATTAATAGTCATTGCCAAAATATATATATCTTGGAACAAGATGAGTTTTTCTTGTTCTCAGATGGAGATGAGATTCTGGATCTGATTTAGGAGTCTCTAGTAGTAGTAGTGACATAAAACACTATTTCCCCAACCTAATTGGGAGGTATAACACATGGAATCTATGTTGTAAGTGGAAATCTTGTCACTGGACTTTATATAAAGATTGTCCAGCATATTGGCCACTTCACTAATAGAGTCCGAAAGACCAAAATATTAACATAGCTTATCAACAAAAAGGTTTCAATTGGAGAGCCAGTCTTATAGGATATCTTGGTCTTTCTAGTTGAGACTTACCTCAAACCAGTCCTGAACTACTCCAGTGAGATAGGTCATTGCAAAGTTGATTTTTGCAATGTCCATGTTAAATTAAGCAAGGTTGGCATGAAAGTAAAGACAACATTAGAATAGGAAGTTATTAAGCTTATCAGGCTCAGTGCTGCTGAAAGTGTTAGAAATATAGACTTTAGTTCCTCTTGAATTAGTATTAGAACTAGGAGTTTGATTAGCATTAAGTGTATTTATAAGTCAACTGAGTACATTAGCCAACTATTATTACTCTAATGGGTTTTGACTATGAGTGAGTAGAGGAAGTAGATCTATTAAATATCAGATTAGTAATAGGATTAGTAGCAAGAGCATTCTCTCAATTAGAATAATTATCTGCAAAGACAATACTTAGGCCAGAAACAGACAAAACTATTTAGCCAGGTTGAATAGTATAAGAAAAAGACCTCAAAGATAATCAGCATTTTTGATGAATTTATCTTAAGTATCATAGAATGTTTGGCAAATAAGCAAGGTTATTACTGAAACACAAAATGATGTTGAAGGGTGTTCCAAGTAGTAGGACCAGAGTTGACATTGAAAAGTTACAGTAAGAAGATGCCATTTTGGACTTTGAAGTATGAAAGTTGTTTTGTAAGTGAGACTGCAACAGAGAATTTAGCAAACAGAACTGCTCAGAAGTAACAGCAGACTTGCAATTCTGATAATACTGTCAGGCATAGTTCACACTAGGGATGAAAGTCTACAAAGTGGACTTATAGAATGACCTTGGCTTTAGCTTATGTGCTGTACCATCTTTCTGCCATATGATCGCAACTTCAGATAAAAAGAATAAGTCTGAGATGGGTGTAAGTACTAATAGATGTGTCACTGTTAAATACTAGGGATCAAGTTCAATAAGAGTTATCTTTGTCAATTATCAAACTAGTAAATTATAATGTAACTACTAGTCTTATATACAAGTATTGACTATAAAAGATACTCGGAGTTTTAGTGATATAGCCTCTATTTTCCTGAGTAGAGGTTTTAGTGTTGAGACACTGACAGAAATATGACTCTGCCATAGAAGACTAAGTTGGATAGAAGTATCTTTGTTATGGAAGACAAAATATCCAGATTGTTGCATTACCATTATAAGGATGTATTGTAAGAAAGACAAGCTTGTTGGTTAGATATTGAGAAGCAGTATCACCATGGAGATTTATTTTTCAGATGGGTAGACTTAGCATATAACAATCTCTAGGATTTAAATCATAATATGTCTAGTTTGTTAATTATTACTCAAGTCCAGTAGTAGAGGAATATAAGTTTAGAGTAACAGAGAGAGTTTCTAAATATAAAAATATTAGTTAGGAAAAGATGTTTTATTGTAGAAAGAAAAAGCACACCTACAAATATAGTAGTAAAGTTGAACTACTTTTTTTAAACAATATCTTAGAGCTTTATTAATATTGATAAGAATTATGAGATAGTTACTAGAAACTGATATTAGTTAGAAAGTGAGAAATAACAAGGAAAGTTGAGATATAAAAGTAAGCAATTCTTGACTACTAAACTAATCAATGTTTTAAAGTCTGTTATAAACTTTATTAAGCTTATATCTCTGTAACCAGTAAATCAATTTTCACAAGCTAAGTTACACTAGAAAGAAGAGCTATATATATATATATATGATATATAAAAGTAATAATAAACAACTGGAATATTAGACTATCAGTAACTGTAAAGTTTTATTGGTTATTATCTCATAAATAGCTAGACAGATTTACATAATTAAACTTGAATTAGAAAGTGCTTATCAGACTATTTCTGATAATATATAGTATATTCCATAATGATAAGTATACATAGAAATACAAACATATTAATATAATAATATAATTAGTTATTTTTTAAAATTAACCTGATATCTACTATGATAGATGACAGTCCTTATCAAATATAAGTTTTTGATTATTGTTAGAGTTATAGATAATAGACTTAACTTTATTTTATTTTTATTTTATTTTATTTTGAGTTATTATTGTTATTTTGAGTTATTATTGTTATTTTGGACTTAGATAAAGGAGTATGATGTAATGTTATTTGTGACAGTCACAAAGCATAACACTAGTCACATGTTATACAATTATGTAATATAGAAAGTAATATAGAAGGTTTTAGAATAGATGATATTATATAATATATTAACAGTATATTGGTCTTATAAAAAGTATATAGACTTTAGAGTAGGTTGTTTGTAGTATGTGTACAGACCACAGCCTGAAGTATATAAGGTAGACTCACTTATACTTAAAACTCTATTGAGTTCTCTTATACTATTTAATACAAGAATATTTATCTTAACTTTGAGATTTAAATCATGTGATGAAAACAGCTTATACACAGACTATTACTCTTTTGTGTATATATATCTCTGTATTTAAGAATTAGACTTTAGACTTAATAATATTATTTATCTCTTATTAATTATTTTTATTAATACTATTTCTTTATACTAAACTTTTATATCATATACCCTTTGAGTATATCTAATATATCTAACTATATTACAGATAATGATTACCTAAGTTCTGCTCTGCCCAAAACATCTGTAAAAGTGGATATTCTTCTTTCAATCAACATACTACTTCTAGTATGGATCAATCTGGCTCTATTCCATATTAGATTACTTTATTACTGATTACATAGCTCCTTATGATGTTCATGGAACTCCAGACCTGATTTATGAGAACTTTAGAGTATTTAGAGTAGTTA
>Ga0157359_1001007_pt1 | contig 11101 bp, 8 predicted proteins | sample AttcapACBM3_FD_111482 | JGI IMG/M metagenome (GOLD analysis project Ga0157359, IMG submission 111482) | Fungus gardens microbial communities from leaf cutter ant in Botucatu, State of São Paulo, Brazil - Atta capiguara ACBM3 | ecosystem: Host-associated > Fungi > Mycelium > Unclassified ...
GGAATCCACCAGTGCCTTCACTTTTAACTTCTTGCTGTTCTTTGTTTTGACATTCACTTGCATGTTTAATTTCTTCTTTCCCTTGCTAGTTTGGTGATTTGGAATAATGTATTTATTATTCTGGGAATTTACATGGGAGATCTCTTGTACCATACCTACTCAAGATCTTTGCCAAAACCCTGCTTGTTCTTGTTATCTTCATCATCCAATTCTTCTTGTACTTTTCATTTCTTCATCATCTGCTTTCCTTTGCAGTCCTTGGTAATATGCTCTTTCTTGTCACATTTAAAACACATTTGTGTTTCTCATTCCTTTTTTTCCGATCAGCATTCCTTTGCCATATGACCATACTTGTTGCAATTGAACCACTTGGGCTTCCCATCCTTGAAATTATCATTGGACTTTCCAATATTCATTGGTTGTCCTTGCCCTCCATAAGCCATTCCGGTGCCAGTTTTGTAGTCATAACATCCTTCTGTAGACTCATATTTCTGTTCTACTGATGTTATTGCCACTTTCCATTCTTTGAGTGATTCTGGCATCACTATTAGTGGGTATCCCAATATCATCTTGATAATATTGTGTCATATATTTTTCTTTAATAGAAAGATGGCATGTAGCTCATCTGTGTTCGCCTTCATGGCCAATACTTCAAACTCTATCATAAAGTTGGCATCTGCTGCCTTTGTCTTGTCACTGAACGTCATCTTGATTTCTTTCATGAAACTATTCCAGTCCTGGGTTCCTAATTCTTCATCTTGCTTATCAAGCTTTCGTTACACATATATTCCTGCTATACCTCCTCTGAGGTGAGCTAGGATCACTGTGATCCTGTCATCAGTCTCTATGACTCTGTTGCTTTTAAGGAATAATCTAATCCCTCTCTACTAGTCTTCAAACTTCATTTGGTCACTGTCAAACTACCCTGGGTCTGGTACCATGTTCTTAGACAATCCTGCCTGTACATTCTCTTGACCTGTTACTGCCATTGGTGCTAGTGCTGTTGATATTTTAGTGTCTGTTTGTTCGTCGTCTGTTGAGGCTTCTTCTGTGATCCTTAGAGATCCTAATCATTCTGACAATACTTCTATATTGTTCATTCTTCTGGAACTCGTTGTGGTTCTTTCCAATAGGTAACTCTATCTAGTTTTGTCTGTGGATTCGTTCTACTATACCTCTCTTGCAAGATGAGCTCGTCAATACTTTACCAAATATTATGACCTTAAGCTAGAGCTCAGGTTGCGCTTAGGCAAAGACTTGAGAAGAGATTAAGAGATAGATTGCAAGTAGTAAAGCATAAGGATACAGAAGAGTATCTATGCTATATATACTAAACAAAGAGTAAAACAAGGAAACCATATACAGTACACGAGGTGTATGAAATGAGAAGATTGTCAGGATAAAGCAAGGTTATAGCACCTACTACATGAGATGCTGACTGGAACTACTATAGCACAGCCAATCACATTGTCATATCCTTTGCCCTTCTCCATGCTGCATCCTGAAGGCATTGATTATAACAGTCCCTAAATTAGTTAAGGATATACAGAGGTTTCTAGGGCTGGCAAATTATTATAGAAGATTTGTAAAAGGATTTGCAAAGATAGTAAGGCTGTGACAAGAAAGGAACAGAAATAGAAATAGGGAGTCAGACAAGAAAAGTCATTCAAAGTATTAAAGAAAAGGTTTATAACAGAACCAATCTTAGTAGCATTAGACTTGGATAAAAAGATGAGAATAAAGGTAGATATGTTAGATTATACAATAGGAGGAGTATTGTTAATGGAGTATAGCAATGGAAAATAGAGGCCAGTAACATATCTCTCAAAATTTCTTAATAAGATAGAGAGGAATTACAAAATATATAATGAGGAGATATTGGCAGTGACTAGAGGTTTAGAAAACTTGAGGCATTTGTTAGAAGGTGCTAAATTCAAGTTCAAGGTCTGGACAGATCATAATAATTTGGAGTATTTCATAAAAGTATAGAAATTAAACTGATAACAAGCCTATTGGATACTATATTTGTTAAAATTTGATTTTACTTTAAAATATGTATTAGGAATAAAAATAGAGAAAGCAGATGGATTAAGTAGGGAACTAGATTTGAAGATTTAAATGGAGAATGATAATGAAAATCAAAAGTTGATAAATGAAGAGTAGATATGAGATATGATAGGAGTAGAGGTAGTAGAAGAAATGAAAAAGACAGAAGTAACAAACTTGAGAGAAAATAAATAGGAGATTGAAGAGAAGTTGATATTGAAGGAGGAAAAAGTATATGTACCAAAGAACAAGGAGTTAAGGGTAGAAATTATCCAGTTACATCATGATGTGCCAGTAGTAGGACATGGAGAAAGATCAAAGATAACAGAATTGGTGATAAGAAACTACTGGTGGCTAAAAGTATTAAAAGATATAGAAAAATATGTAGAAAGATGCAATATGTGTCAGAGAATAAAGAACAGAATAGAGGTACTAGTGGGAAAGTTGATGATAAATGAGGTGCCAGAAAGGCCATAGATACACTTGACAGCAGATTTTATCACAAAGTTACTGTTGGTAGCAGAAAAAGATGTAATATTGGTGGTATGTGATAGATTGTCAAAAATAGCACATTTTATGACCACTATAGAAAGAACATTGGTAAAAGGTTTAGTAAGATTATTCAGAGATAATGTGTGGAAATTATATAGGTTATCAGAAAGTATCATATCAGACAGAGGACCCTAGTTTGTAGCAAAATTAATAAAAAAGCTGAATAAAATGTTAGAGATAGAGATAAAGTTGTTGATAGTATTACACCTATAGACAGATAGGTAGATGGAACAAATAAACCAAGAGTTGGAACAGTACTTGAGGTTCTTTACAGAGTATAGACAGAGAAATTGGCTAGAGTAGTTAGTGACAATAGAGTTTGTAGTGAACAACAAAGTTCATGTAGTAACAAATATTTTGCCTTTTATAGCAAACTATGAAAGAGAATTGAGGATGAGAGCAGATATTAGAAGAAAATAAAAAGTAGAGAAAGCAACAGAATTTGCAGAGAGGCTAAAGAAAGTATAAAAAGAAGTGGGAGCAGTATTAAGAAAGGCACAAGAAAATATAAAGAAACAAGCAGATAAAGAACAAAAAGAAGAGAAAAAGTGGAAAAAGAACAATAAAGTGATGTTGTTGAGTACAAGAGATTTGATATTTAAAGAGAAACTAGTAAAGAAGTTGATAGAGAAATATGTGGGACTATATGAGATAGAGAAAGTAATGTTAAAGAGTACAGTGAAGTTGAAACTACTAGTCTCTATGAGAATTTATCTAGTAGTGAACATTAGTAGAGTGGAAAGATATAGGGAACTGATAAAGGGATAGAGTGTAAAAGAACTAAAACTAGTAGAAGTAAAAGAGTGGAAAGTTGAGAAAATTTTAAATAAACAAAAAGTAAGAGAAGTAACAAAGTATTTAGTGAGATAAAAGTTTACAGCAGAAAATAATACATGGAAAAGAGAAAAAGACTTGAAAAATACAAAGAAGTTGATAAATTGAATCTGAATTCAGAGGAGTTTAGAAGGAGTAAGTCTGTCAGATGTGGTTCACACTGGGGTGGAAGTCTGCAAGATGGACTTGGAGTTGTGTGGACTTGTTGAATGACCTTGACTTTAGCTTATGTATTGTGCTGTCTATCTGCTGTATGGTTTCAACTTCAGATGATAGGAAGAAGTCTAAGATGGGAGTAAGTGCTGATTTGGTGTGTCACTGTTGAATACCAGGGATCAAGTTCAATAAGAGTTTATCTTCATCAATTATCAGACTAGCGAATTATAGTGTAACTACTAGTTTTATATATGAGTTTCTACTATAGGAGATGCTTGGAGTTTCAGTGGTATAACCCCTATTACTCTAAGTGGAGGTTTCAGTATTGAGACACTAACAGAAGTAACTCCATCATGGAAGACCAAGTTGAATAGGAGTATCTCTACCATAGAAGATGAAATATCCAGATGGTTGTAGCATTGTCATAAGACATGTTGCGAGAAAAGTGGATACTGTAGAAAGCAGGCTTGTATAATTGGGAGATGATATCATCACAGTGATGTAATTTCTGGACAGGTGGACTTACATATGACAAAGTCACCAGAAAAGTATGTAGTAAAGATTTTGTTTGGGTAAAAGAATAGAAAATTTGAAGATGAATATCTAAAGAAGTTAGAAAGGAATTGGGCAAGGTGTAAGAGGAAATGAAGTTAAGTTTCTCTAGAGGAGAAACCTTAAAAGAGGGGTAATGTTAGAGTTATGAACATTAAACTTTATTTATTTGTTATCTCTTCTGTTTTTTTATTTTGTTTTATTTTTCCTTTTATTTTTATTTAGGGCTAGGGTTTAGTATGACATTACTGTCACTATCACACATTAGTCACAGGTCACATAGTACAGTTACAGTTACAGTCATATAATCACATATTATAGAAAGATATAGAAGATTCTAGGATAATAATATTATACTATATATCAATAGCATATAATATATATGGCTTTTAGGGTAGGCTGTATTTTATGTAGCATGGACCATTAGTCTAGCATATATAAGTAGAATACATTATACTTAAAAACTCTATTGAGTTCTCTTATGATTAATCTAATCTAAGATTGTTCTTCTGACTTAACCTTAGTCTTAAGTTTATAACAGAAATAGAGTGATGTAACAAGGTGTAGTAACCATCACCAGCATGTCACACATGTCACAGTCATGATCACAATGTTATATAACATAGTAAAAGAGTAACATCATATAAAGATATAATGACTTTATCTATATAAACTCATAACATTTAGGATAGGCTAGGTATAGGTATGTATATACTATGTACTAGAGATATATAAAGTAGACACACCTGTACTAAGAATCTTACCAAGTTTTTTTATACTAAACAATTTAAGTTTCCTCTTTTAACTGAATACTTGGTTTTAAGCTATAACACAAGTTGTAACTAATACAAAGACTTGGGAAAGAAGTAAGGAAATAATTAATTAGTAAAGCATAAAGATATAAGATGGTATCTACTACTATATATACTTATAAACCATAAGAAATAAGTAAGACATTCTTAAGGAAACAATAAAAAGAATATGAGAAATCTCTACTACTATATAAGGAAAATACAAGATATAGTTAATTATGAGTCAAATATAAAATGAATCCCAACATATGTTCAATATAAGATGAATACCTAGAGAACATGAGATATAAATTATAGCAATCATAATAATATCTCTATTTTAATATTCATATTCTTATAAATCCATTGGGATTAGATCTCCAACTATATATGTGTTATAAAATTAAAACCAAAGAGTTGGTCAAAAAAAAAAGAATCTTGGATTAGATTAGATAATCATAAGAAAACTTAATAGAGTTCTTAGTACAAAACTATTTATCTTATATATACTAGACTACTAGTCTATATTATATTACCATTAGCTTACTCTAAAGAGCTATGTATTATCTTTAAGGTTAATATATGTAAAACATGCTGTATAATATTGTTTTTTTCTAGGATTTTTTACTATATCCTATCAAAATACATAATTATGTGATAGTGTTGTGTAATATATGACTGATATATAACACTTGTTATAGAATGCTTGAACACTGACAATTTTTATTTTCTTTTATTTTTCTAATTGATTTTCTTTTTCTTTTCTTTTCTTTTCTTTTGGATGATGAAGAGGTACGTGATACCACAGTCACATGACATGTCACATGATGTGACATCATAGGCCTAGAATGTAGTAGAAGAATCTGGAAGATAATGTCAGGGCACATGTATACAACATAGTAGCCTTGAGTAGGAAATAAGATGGATATAAGAATATAGCATGGACATAAGAGCAGGTGTAATTATTAGTAGCACAGACCATATGTACTTTGTATATATAGGACTCTAATTTAGCAGAGACTTCTTGTCGAGTTCTCTTGTGAACTTCCCACTTGATAGCCTATTGTGAGCTTTACTTGTTAGTGTTTCTATTGGTTACTGGACTAGTGGTTGTTACAACAACACTGAGTTATGTTATATGAAAATTTGTAACAATTATGTATGATATCATGTTAATCCCTAATTCTAAGTTTAAAATAGAAAATAAAATAAAAACAAGAAATAAAAATAAAATAAAATAGAGTCTCTTATTTGCAACTCTAACAATATGTTGCTACTATCTTTTTGGTAGATCCTATAATAAGCTGTTCTTGTATAGAGTTAACTATGAAAAATAGTTTATGCAGTGGTTCTTTTATAGAGATCTTGATAGGAATTTCTCAATAACTAATATCTGTATTATGTTTTTACTATAAGAATTAATATACAATATTGTTCTAATATATTTTATTCTTTTCTCTATTGGCTTGGATATTTTTATAATGATTTAGAAGAGTGAATGGTATAGTTTTGACAGACAATTGTAGTAATTTCAATACTTTTTCCAGATTAATTTCATCTTGCAGCATTTAGGTATCTGGAGATAGTATTTTACTTGAACTGGATATTGATATACTATAGAGTTTGTATAGCAATAATTTATCATCTTGAACAATATCTTCCTTTTGCTTTTATTTGTCAATGATCATTGGTTGTAGTACATCTCAATATAAATCTTGATATATATCTTGTAATCCCTTAATATGTTTATCTACCACTTTTCTATCTTTTTCTTTATATCAATTCAATTCATTAGCTAATAGTATTTGAATATGCTGAGCCTATTGCTCTATATCTCTATGAATAACATTCCTTAGTTCTTTAAATATGTTGTAGATGTCTCCACTAATTTATGTTTTATAAGTTTTTTTAGTTTGTAATAGAATAGTTATAATATCTGCCAGTTGATTGTTTGCTGCATCCACTAACTTTACAAGGTTCTGGATTTGCAATTGGATATCTGCCAATGATGTCTAATCCTCAAATTGTTTTGTGGTATTTCTTTGTTCAATCCTTCTTTTATTTGTTAAGTGTTATAATAAAATCTATATTATTAACAGTGCAAGCAATATAAATATATGAAGAATTTTTATCCATGGAGTATGTTAGAATAACTTGGTGGAAAAACCAAGCACTTTAAATTTCTAGGAAATCTTAAGTCTATTATCTAAGAAATTACTAAACTATATACTTATTTCTAGAAAATCCTAAAAGAACAGAATGAGGATTTTTGAAGATAACAACTACTCTATATAATAATAGGTTTATTATAATGTACCAGGATTCTGATTACATAAGCAAGAAGTAATAATACTTAAGTAATTAGAAATAGTTTCAAATAGAGAAACCAAAATAAAAGAGAGCCAGAGTGCTTAGTAGATACTTCTGGAGTATGAGAAAACAGATAAGCAGATGTGAAGATAATACTAGAAGACTTTAGAAGACCGCAGAGTATTGCAAAAGAGCAAGGTAGTGCATAAAAGAGAGTTTAATAACATATCTAAATAGTTAGAAGTATTAGTATATAGCTTGAAGAGGTCTGAAGCATAGGAGATTGAATAAGCAGATAAGTACAGATATAGTACAGATATAGGAAAGGATTATGAAACATGGATCAGCCAAAAATATAGAAGAGAAAAGTCTCAGAAAAGCTAGTTCTCTTACATTTCTTCTACTATCTAATCATTGTTACTTTAGCTTCTATACTCATTCTTCTTGTCTATAGCTTGTCTTTGAGTATTTTGATATCCTTGTTCTCTTTCTTTATGTCTACTTTGTTTTTTTTGATAAAATATCTACTCTTGTATCTGTCTTCTTTGGAATATACCATAAAATAAAATCATAGTCCTGTAGTTTGAAATACTATCTCACTTGTTGTCTATTGAGTTTGTGTGGTTCCCTAAAGTATTTGGACTTTTTAATTTTTGTAATCTGTCCAAACTTCAAACTTTTCAGTAGTGTCTAATAGATATTGTCTTCATTTTGTCAGAGCTTTAATTATAGCCAATAGTTTCTTATTGTATATCTTGTAGTTTCTTTCAGCTACTTATATTATCCTTGATAAAAATACAATTGGTTTCTATTTTCCTTATTGCTCCTAAGATAGAACTCCTCTAATAAAATGTTCTAATATATCTGTCTCTACTTTGAATTTTTCTTCTCTTCTAGATAAAGTGAGTACTAGTTAACTTATAATTCTTTTCTTTAACTCTTTGAATGTTTTCTGATGTTCTTCTTCCCATTTTTAGTCTTTCTTTTCTTTGAGTTCATTTAGAGGTTTTGCTATATGACTGAAGTTTTTAATAAAGCATTTGTAGAAATTTGTGAACTTAAGAAGCTTTTTACTTCTTTTATCTTGGTAGGTATTTTCCATTCTTTGACAGCCTTAACTTTGTTGTTTTCCATTTGTACTTCTCATCATCCAACTATCACTGCTAGAATGGGTATCATTTTAGCATTAAAGTTATACTTTGACTATTTGAAACAAAGATTATGTTTCTCTACCACTTTTGAAAATCATATTATAATATAGCTAAACTACCAGTATTGAACTACACCAAGAGACAATTTAACTGAAAGCTTATACTTTTCAGCCAACCAGCAGTATTTATGCTGATTATGGAAACTCAGGTAAGCAGTAGACTTACACCTATCTGGACTTTGGAACTTAAATTCTTTCTCTACCAAAGATTCCAATTCTATATTCTTGGCAAGGTTTGGTCTAAGGTTTCCAAATCTAGTGAATTACAAATATCACCTCAAGGATATGATCCATTGCAACTTGCTCCCAGCCAGAATTAAACCTATAACCTGCAAGATATAAGCTTTCAGTTAGTATAATATAGCTAGACTGCTAGTGTTAAACTAACTATGCCAAAAGGCAATTTAACTGAAAGCTTATACTTTTTAGCTAACTAGTAGTATTTCATAATCAGTTAAACTGATTATGGAAACTCAGGTAAGCAGCAGGCTTATATATATAGTCCTTTCTTCAAGTTTTTTCTTGGTTTTAGCAAGTATAACAAAGTTATCTATATAGTTTGCTAGTACTTCTTTATATAAAAACTTTCTGAATATACTGTTCATCATCTATTGAAATGTTCCTAGAAAGTTGAATAGTCCAAAGTACATCAATTTTAGTTCAAATAGGTCTTTGTTTGTTGGAAATATTGCTTTCTATTTGTCTCTTTTCTTAATTTGTATGTTGTTGTATTTCTAGATGAAATCTAGCTTGTTGAAGTACTTCATATCCTTGAGTTTATTAATTACTTCATAGTATTTTGTCTTTTATTGTGTACTAGTTCAACTTTCTGTAGTCCTGTACTAATCATAGAGATTTATCTTTCTTTAGGATGTAAAAACATAATGTTATATATCTTGAGCTTAATTTTACTATAAGTTCTGCCTTGAGTTATTCTTTTAACTACTAGTTTAGCATTTTTCTTGACTGTTATTATATAGACTTTGGTGTTGAAATCTTTTGGTATATCTTCTAATAAGTTAATTTTATAGTTCTATTCTTTTCTTTCTAGTAATTTTCTAAATTTCTTCTTGTTGAACAAATATGTGAATAGTTGAATATATTTTAGTAGATTCTCTAAATTTGTTAGGTCTGATTTCTTGTTAATTTCCAATGTTCTTTATCTATTTCTCCTGTTGGTTGTATTTTTTAGCTCTTGAATGTGAATGTAATATTTTAGTATTGTATTCTATATTCTTTTGGGCATCTTATAAACTGTATTGTCTCTTTGTCCTGATTTACTTCTGGATTGTGTTTGACCAACCAATCATAATCCAAAAACATGTTCATACTATTGAAGTCTATAACTGCTGTATCAATTTTTTTCATGTGTCTGTTGATTTCTAGTTCTAGTAATGTAAATCTTGTCACTTCTCTATTCTTGGTTCTATTTGTATTAAAAACTTTAAATGACTTGTCTATTGGTTTCATTTTAATCTATTCTTCTTTCACTAGTTGTTCATTAATTCCAGTATAAGTACATTCTAAGTTAACTAGTGTCTTAAGCTATAGTTTCTTTCCATTTAATGTTTTTACATTTGTATGCATATTGAGTTCCCTTTCTTTTTATCCCTTCTTTGTGGAATAATATATTGATTTAGAGATTTACTATGTATAGAGATTTATTATACCATACCTATTATGAATCTCTAATAAGACACTTTTCTTTGTTACTGTCTTCATTATTTAATTCTTTTTGTATACTTCTGTTCTTTATCTTCTATCCTGACTTGCAATTCTTTGTAATATATCCCACTTTGTTGCATTTGTAGTATTTTCTAGTCTCTTTCTCTTTCTTCAGCTTCTAACAGTTTTTTACTATATGTTTATAGATGTTGCAGTTGAAGTATTTAGGCTTCCTGTCTTTATCATAGTTATCTTTAGACTTCCTAATATCCATGAGTGTTTCTCTTCCTCTATAGGTAATTCTTGATCCTATCCTATAATCTTATTTATCTTCTATAGACTTGTATTTCTGTCCAACTGAGGTAATTGCCACCTTTCACTCCTTGAGTGACTCTAGTGTTGCTATAGGCAGGTTGTTATGAACTTAAGTCTAAAGAGTTAGACAAAAAAAAATCTTATATAAAGATTTATATAAGAGAACTTAATAGAGTTTCAAGTAATTTGAGACTTAAAGTTAGGATTAGTGTGATATTATATATCACTATCAGAAATTATCATATGGTATAATTCAGTATCACATATCAGTCACTATCACATGATCATATATCATGATAGAACATAATAAAAGGTTTTAGAAGGAAATGACATTATTATAATGTGTTTAACACATTATATTAGAGTTATAAAGAATAAACTTTATTTTTATTTGAGTTATTTTATATTTTGGGAAACTAGGGTTAAAATTTAATATAGTATCACATATTACTGTCACACAACAAGACTTGGAGTTATATATCAGTTATAGTTACAATATCACATGATCATGTGTTCTGATGAAAAACAATAAAAAGATTAGAAGAAATAATATTATACAATATATTTAACACATGTTGACCTTAAGATAGATGCATGGTTATTTAGGATAGGCTAATTGTAGTAGTAGTATAGACTATTAGTCTTAGTTATAAGATAGACAGTTTTGTAC
>Ga0157359_1001008_pt1 | contig 11096 bp, 6 predicted proteins | sample AttcapACBM3_FD_111482 | JGI IMG/M metagenome (GOLD analysis project Ga0157359, IMG submission 111482) | Fungus gardens microbial communities from leaf cutter ant in Botucatu, State of São Paulo, Brazil - Atta capiguara ACBM3 | ecosystem: Host-associated > Fungi > Mycelium > Unclassified ...
GTCAGAAGGAGAGTTCACAGTAAGCAACCTGTCCCAGTGCAAACGATGCAACTGACTGAGGAGACGACCGAGAGAATAAACGTAGAACATTAGAGCAGCGGCTCTGAACGACTCATGAACCACACAAGTGACAAATTAAACAAACAGACTTACAGCCATGTTCATCCCAAAATCTACAGCGCGTTGGAATAAGACGTTATTTGTTCAAGTTAGGCAATTGCCTCTATTTTTCAATTAGTACCCAAAATCAGAACCTAATTTGATTAGAAGGAAGGTATAAGCAACAATTAAGAAACTACCTCCAGCAACACCTCAGGTTGCCCATAGTGTTCCTCCTCGAGAACAAAAATAAGCCTTATGAAAATCCTATTGGCTCTGAACTCCCCAGAACACCTTTTCCTATGCTTATTCTGCAATCTTTTCCTCTCCTAAGACATTTATCTCACAATCCAGCACCTAGAAGAGCCTACTGGCTTTCAGAAACCTACTGCTTAATGAGGACAAAAGAGCAAATAATGTGGATAATAAATTTGAGTTTGCTATAAGCATCCCTGGCCCAGACCCTCAAAATTACAAGGTAGCTATGAGTTCTCCAGATGCTGATAAGTGGAGAGAGGCCTGCAATACTGAAATTTTGACTCTAATTGCTAATGAAACATGAAAACTGGTAGAACTCCCACCAAGAGTTCAAATAGTAAACTCAGGTTGGGTTTTCAAACTCAAACTCAAACTAGACAACACTATGATTAGTTTAGAACTGTTGCAAAAGACTATTCATAATGGCCTGGTTATGACTATACAGATGAGATATCAGTTACTAGTATAAACATAGAGATGTAGGGCAGAAGATGGGAACAAAAACTTTAGTATTTACTTATAGAGTACTAGACAAAGCAATTTATATGAGATAGCCTAAAGGATATTATTAGAAAGAGCCAAATATTGTTTGTAAACTGCACAAGTTGCTTTATGATATTATAGTTAGCTAAGTAATAAAACAAGCTATATTTAATATCTGATATTCCAATATGCTGAAAGTAACAACTAACAAGCAGTAAGTATCTCAGAACTCACCAAGTAAAGAGTGTACTGAGCCAAAATGAGAAGAGTATAAGAGGACTCTCTACTTTATCTAAATTCAAGTCTGTAGCATCTACCAAAGCCTGAGTCAACCTTATAAACCTCTTATTTCTCAAGTCTTACACTGATATCCTACTATAATACTGTTAGACTCTCTCAACCTCTATAGCACCTCTATAAATGCCCACTTACTCACTCTCAGCTACTGACTTATTTTTTTCAGCTATCAATCAATGATCCTCTATTATCCAGCAATACTCTACTAAGATTTTTAATCATACAGCTTTATATTCTGTAGTTAGGTTACCAAATATTCCATTTGATGTCCTACTTGATTAAAATGGACTTCTAGATACTTAAAGTAACTATCATCTCTAACAAACATTATCTTGTTTTCTTAGAATTTCTCTAGAGATAAGTTGTATATGTAGCACTATTGGACAATATTACTTATTTTCTTAGGGTTATAAACTTTGCTAAAACATTATAGACTTTGCCCAGTTGTCCTAATATAAGATTCTCTCCCCTAAAACCTCAATACATCAATCCATCTAGCAGTTTAGAACTATCTACTCTTATGTTTTGACCTTCTTCATCTTTTCTTATCTCCTAACTGATGTCTACCTCTAATAACTACTTCATGACTCTTATTAACACTGAAAAGTCTTAGAGCTTCTTTAGTACTATTTAAGAAAAGTAGCTAAGTATTAGCAAGTACTCACAACATTTTTGCTAGTTTTATAAACTAGCTCTAAGATCTATACTCTCTTGTATCCAATCCTATTATAGCAATTACTAATCAAAATAGTCAATAGTGTACTAAGTAATCTTATATCACAAGAGAATTTAACAAGAAGTTCCTGATGTATTTCTACACTATATATACTACTATTATAAGTCTTATTCTAAACTACATATGTCATTCATAAGTTTACTATACTATTACCACAAGATACACATACTATAACTATGCTCTTGATATCATTGTTTTAGTTTCTTCTACTATATTCTAGATCTATGATATTACATCATATGATCTATCATGTGACCACAGTCATATGCCTTTTTATCATCCAAAAAAGAAAAGAAAAAGAGAAATAAAATCAAGAAAAATAGATAAAATAAAATATAAGAATTTAAACATACTATGACAGTATCTTCCTTAAGGTTCTGCCTTTAGAGGAACTTGCCTCTCTTTTCTCTTCTATCTTGTCCAACTTCTTTCCAACTTTTTCAAATATTCATCTTCAAATTTTTCATTATCTTACTTAAGTAATATTTCTGTAGTATACTTTCCCAGTAATTCACTTCTCTTGAACACTTCTACTTCTAGATTCAATAGTTTCTCCTTTCTCATTTGTACTTGTCTTATCTTTTTCTTTCTAATTTCCTTCTCAAATTCTTCTACTAATTCCATTATATTTCTTAAATTTTCCAATCCTTCCTAAGTGTTTTCTTCTGCTGTATATCTTTTTTGCTTAACCAAGTACTTTAGCTTCTCTCTCATATATCTTCTATTCAATATCTTCTTAACTTCATATTCTTTTTCTTTATTTATTTCTACTGAAGAAGATAAGATCTTTTTTGTCTCTTTATTTGTTTCTAATACAATGTTAATCAACCACTAGATAAATTTTCAATGACACTAACAATTCTAGCCCTACTATATTTTCTAATATAATTTTCTTAATTTGATAAAGACCTATAAACTTCTTTATTAACTTTTTATTTCTCATCTGTTATACCAAGTTGTACTTAATTCCACTGTCTCTCTTCTATTCTTATCTATATATTTTTTCATTTCTTTTTATAACTTTTTTAATACTACTTTTGTCTCTTTATAAATTTTCTTCATTTTCTTTACAAACTTCTTTACTTTCATATACTTTTTTTTCTTATTTCAAAGCTTATTCTTAGCTCTCATTCATAGTTAAATTTAAATAGTAATGACTTTGTCATTATATATATATTATTGTTAAAAATGAACTCTATAGTTGCTAATCATTTTAACTAATTTTTTTATCTACTAGCTTCTGATTTATTCTCTTTATCTATTTGTCTATTTGTAAATGAAAAGTCATCAATAGCTTTATTTCTATCTCATACTCTTATATACCCTATACAACTTTTACATATTGTCTCTAAATAATTTCACTAATCTTTCTACTATTATTTTTTCTATCATCATTATAAAATGCAATATTTTCAAAAACCTATTATATACTACCAAAATTAAATCATAATCCTTTAATACTAGCAACTTTATAATAAAGTCTACTAATACATATTACTATAATTTCTTTGATACTGTATTTAATTTCAATTTTTCTGCTGGTATTTCTGCTCTATTCTTGATTCTCTGACACTAATTACATCTCTCCATATATTACTTTATTATTTTTGTAACTCTTGGCCACCAATAATTTCTAGTGATCAATTTCATCATCTTCCACTGTTCTCTATATTTTGCTATTAATATATCATAATATAACTGAATAATCTCTAATCTCAAGCTTTTATCTTTTAGAATATATACTTTCTTCTCCTCTTAACAAACTGTCTATCCTATCTTGTAATCTTATCTGCCTTTTGTGAACTCATATCCCTGTCCAACTGAGATGATTGTTATCTTCTATTTCTTGAGTGTCTCTGATGCTGCTATAGGTGGGTATTAAAATATTGCATGTATGTTATCTGTTTCAGCCTTTATAGTTAATGCTTCAAACTTTATTATGAAATCTACTATATGCTTCTTTTCTTGCTTGAACATTTTGATCTTTCATTTGGTATCTACTGTCTTGCTCTTATTGCTGAATATTATCTTGACTTCTTTAATAAAATTGTCCTAGATTTGCCAACTATATATATATTTTTCTAGTTTTACTTCTACTATTCTTCTTAATACTTCTTTTACAATATTATTATATTCTTCTTCTATCTCTATTCCTATTATTATATTATTAATAAATATTATTATATTTCTTGTCTCTATTATGTTTCTTAACAAATTATTCATTATTATCTAAAAAGTCACCAGTAAGTTTGTTAGTTCAAAGAATATTACCATTAGCTTATAAACATCCTCTAATATTGAGAATGAGCACTTTTGCTATCCTCTTTCAGTACAGATTGCACTCTATTTCAATCACTAATCAACTTAAGAACCAAACTTTACATTTCTCATTAATATCATGGAGTTCTAAATAACAATCTCTGCAGTATTTAATAACTTAGAGTATATATGGTAATAGAGTATTATTAGATTATTACTTTTGTATTTAAGAGCATTAGCTACTATGTACTATTCTTTAGTCTAATAATCAACTTGAACTTGTATTACACTTATCTTAAAAATCTTTCTGAACTCTTATTATTCAAAAATTACAACTGTATAATAAATAGGTTAGATACAATGTCATTTATTGAAGCCAAGATTGATTATCCATATAGTACCATTTCTGGTTTCTTATATTAACTCTTAAGTCTATTCTTCTACTCTTGTCTTTCATACTACATCTATAGATAAATCCAGTAAGTATAAATTGTCCTATAACAGTATTATCAGACCTAGTAGCCATCATTATAAAAAATCATCCCAATCTCATTATAGTCTTCTCTTGTCATAGCTCTACATCATTCTTAGTAATCTTAGCTTCTTAGCAACTAAGTGAGTAGTTTGCCAACCTGGTCATACTACTTTGTTACTTCAAATACTTAATAAAGACAACACCAACCCACTTATTTTCTCAAAAAATTCTGGTTTAAAGTTATCTGAGACCATACTAGTAGATAATGATCTTAACTGAATTGATATACTAAAAATAAAACAACTTTACTCTCTCCATAACTATCATTCTCCCTCATTCCATAAACCTTCTAGCTAAAGCCCTTAAAAAACTAGTAGCTAACCTTACACTAGTAAATCTTATACCTTTGGTTATTAGAATCCAAATGCTAGAAATCTTTGATGAGAGTAATCTAAATAAGCTAAACAACTTCCTATTCCAATATTGACTTCATTTCTATACAAACTTTACACAATTTACTACTAATACTATAAAAATAAACTTTACAATGACCTACTTGATAAGAGTAGCATAAGACTGGTTTGAGATTAGGTTGGACCAGGAAAAATAAAGGATTTATTAAAACTGGCTTGAGAACTAGTCATAATTCTTGAAAAAGTTACACTATTATTTTAACTCATTCAACTCTATAGAAGATACTGCCATTGTATTAGACAATCTGTAAATAAAGCTATATAATAAAATTACTACCTATAATATTGAGTTCATAAGATACACATCTTAACTAGATTAAGAAAACAATATTCTCTACTACAGATACTATTAAGAGCTTCTACACTAATTACAGATAACTATTTGTCTAAAAAAAGAAAAAAAGCCATTCATTTTCCAATCAATATACTTTTTAGCTATAGTTATTAATAACTGCTACTGAAAAAGAGAATAGAAATGCAATTAAACTAGATGTAGAATTTCTTATCTATATCTCAACCTTAAATTCCTATATTTACTTTACTTAATAAACTTAATCTAGATAATAAGCCTTTAAATCTTCTTTCTTAAATTGACATATTTAGTTAACTTAGAAATAATAGAAAGCTTACTACAAATGAATGAAAAAGACATGTAGATAATAACTTATATATACTACAGTGACAAAAGCTACAGAGTTAAGGCTTACTTTTTACATCTATCTAGAACTACTAAGTTTTAAGCTAGATGTATAGAAGCTATACTTTTCATTTTGGAAACAACGTTAACTACTCAGTCAGCAAACTAAAATATAGTTTACAAACTCTACACAGAATATAAGCCACATTGATCTCACCTATGTAATTAAGAGTTTTATCTATCTTAATACTGCTACCCTTTCTAATCTAAACTTACTTACTCTATCTCTTACATTACCTCTAGTCTGTAAGCTAAACTATATCCAAAATCTAACCTTTCATATTCTTATAAACTCTAGATCCATGCACTACTTTATTAACACTATATTTGCACTAAAGTACAATATCTTCATAAAACTAACTTTATATATAAAATTAAAATTATTCAATAGATTGTTAAACTGCTTTCTTATTTATTACATTTTTATTCAGAAACCAAATGATTTTAAATATATATGTTATTCTGCTTGATTCTTCCTACTTGCTAATTCTTGGATATAACTGGCTCATTTAATATAATCTAATGATTGACTAGGCTACTAGGTTTATTACTTTCCAATTGAACTCATGAAAAAGAACCAGTCTTTCCAAAACTCTTCTAATATCTATAACTTCTAAAGAACCTTTATTTAGCATTTTCAATTCCAGTCTCAAACTCACAAACTTTTTCTATTCATATATCATTATCATCAGAGCATGATTATATATCTGAGCAGCATAAATGTCAGAATTAATTACTTTTTATCTTATACTTCATCCTACTAACTTCACTAGAAGATTAGCTAAAATTTCAAATAACCTAGTTAACCTATTCATTATTCTAACTAAGTACTATGAGTTTAGTAATATTTTTTAGCAAGGCCAAAGTAGAAACTTTAGCCCTATATCACTTATATGACTTACGGATTAAGTTAGAAAATGGAGAAAAATACTAAATTTATATACCAAACTTCTTTTTTCTATGAAATACTAGTATTCTTTATTAAAAAAACAGCTTTCTCTTGATATAAATTGTGAAAGAAATTAAATAAAAATAATCTTTTGAATGAATAGTCATGTTTTTCAGTCTAACTAATATCTTTGTAGCTTTTTAACAGTTTATAAATAATATTTTCGACTTTTTCAATATTTATATAGTAGTATATTTAGATAATATTCTTATTTATTCAAATAACATGTTTTAGCATAAAGATTATATTAAAAAAGTATTATGCTAACTCTGAAAAGCTGGACTATATATAAAGATAAAGAAATATAAGTTTTACTCTGATTCTGTGAAATACTTAAGATACATCTTGTCTTATTCTAAATTGTCTATATTTTCTAATAAAATCAAAATAATTCAAAATTAGCCTAAATTCAGGAAAATTAAGGATGTACAAGCATTTTTAGAATTTGCTAACTTTTATGATTATTTCATTCACAATTACTCAAATATAGCCATCTTACTAATCTAACTAATGCAAAAGAATATCTTTTGGATCTTCAACTCTTTATGTTGCAAAGTGTTTAACATTCTCAAAAAAGTATTCATTTTTGCTCCAATCCTCATTTACTAAATTCCCAATGTATTTTATATACTCAAGGCTGCTGAACTCAACTATAATATATATAACAAAAAACTTCTCATGGTATTTAAAGTTTTCTATATATAATACTATTATCTAGATAAGTTAGAACTTTTTATAGATATTATCATAGATAACAAAATTCTAGAGTATTTTTCAACTACTAAAATCCTCTTCTATTGCCAAACAAGATGGCTGAAATTTCTCTCTTAGTTTAACCTTGTTATTTATTTCTTCTCAGAATTTCTAGAATTTAAGCCAGATACTATTACTTGTAGAAAAAATCTTTATCTAAAAGAAAGAAAAGCTATTTACAATTCTATTAACTTTCAAAACATGTATCTTATTTTAACTTATAATTAGCTTGTAATATTTTTTCAAGATATAGATATAGCTCTAGTCTTTCTAATCTTTTGAGCTTGTAATTCTGAGGATTACCAATTCTCTTTCAGGAAAAATCTCAGACAATATTCACCTATAGGTGTATAATTTGTAATTGCTCTAGTTGATCTCACAAACAGGGAGTTTGAGTGTTCAATAGATTTTAGCTAATACATTTAGTTTTAGTTTCTTAGTATAATCTTTTTTTAATAATCAACAATTTATTATATGAGGTGTGATAGTAACTCATGTTAGCTACTTCATGAATATATATATAAGGACTGACTACATGAAAAGAGAAAGAGATGAAAACTAAAAGAGAAAAAAAAGAAGAAAAACTAGTTAAATGTTAAGTAAAAGAAATTACTTTACTATGTAATGTTTTCATAAAATGAAAAAGTACTTGGATTGAACTCAAGAAAAGCTGTTAGATGACTGAGTATGTCTCTTAGCAGATTTCAATATTTATTGAACCTCTTGCAATCATGGAAGATGTAGCATCTAGATTCAATTGGATATTTTCTGTATGAACAACTAAAATCTTCTCTTGGAAAAAATCTTAAAGTATTTGATTCATGAACCTTCTTTTTTGTATGAGAGTTCAATGCTATGAAGATTGTTATTTAGAAGATTAAGAAACTGTTTTTCTCTTAGGTCAAATACTTGAAACATTATTTACTAATTTCTTATGATATTATTGTATTCTTCTTTTTTACTAAAGTCTCATAATATCTTAGATGGAGATATAGAGATAATAATAACATTGGAAGGTTATTTATTGAAAAATAACTTGAGATCCTTCAAAATAGTAATAGATTACTGTTGATAGGAATAAATGAAAGGATCAAATATTTGATTTACCAAGTGTATAAAGTCAGTAATGACAATAATATAAGATATATCTATAATCTAGACTGCTTGGTTAATTCCACATCTAATGGCAAATAATTCTACTTCAGTCATAGTGATATTGACAGTATAGTAGAGTGTTTTCTTAACAGGTTTGAAGTAAGAATGAATATGAGTAATGGAAGTGGCTATGTAATTTCTAATGTTAGCATCAGAAATAACAATAGTTATATTGGTATTTTATAACAATATCATTGAGTTTCCAAAGATGAGCAGACTTGCTTTCTTTGCTTTTATAGTTTACTTAATGAAGTGAAAAACAACTGAAGAATACATTAATTATTCTAGAGCTAGAAGAAAATTCTTCATTTAAAAAGTCAAATAACAGAAAGATTCCATTAAGATAATTATTAGTGTTTATAATAAAACTATTGATCTTTAGTTGTTACTTAGCTGTTATAATTTTCAAGAAAAGATAATAAGGACAAGCTTTATTAGTATATCTGCTTTTGAGAAGAGATTTAATAGAATAATTGGACAGAAGAGTAGATGTTCTTAGTTAATGTCTTCTACTAAGCTTTTAGAGGTGTAGGTGGATCAGAATTAGTTTTATGATAACTTTAATTTCTTGAGTTGAAGAAGTGTGAAAAGTATTAAAAATTTATAAAGTGGCTCAACATTGTATTTTTCTGAGCTCTTTAAGAGGAAAATAAAGTGTGCTTTGTTGAAGTGTTACAAAGAAAAACTGTAGAGCACAATAGATAACATGCAAGTTTTATATAGGAGACATTTTTGTTGAGAGAAAAAACCTTAAATGGAGTTTTCAAGCATTTTCAAGTATTTGACAGTTAACAATGTTTTGTTGGAGTAAAACTTGATATATTGTCAAAATGATAGTTTTATATCAAAGATAAAATATAGATATTTTCAGGTATTTTTGGGTTTGAGAATAAGATCTTTAAAACAGCTGAGATTTAATGGAGGCAGATTAAAAAGCCTATATGATCTGGAAAAGTGAAATACTTCAAATTTCCCATGTTCTATGACTAGTCCAAACTGTTCAAGTAAAGCAAAGTTTAGGGCCTCCCTTGCAAAAAATCCTATTGAATCTACAGAAAGTATTTGGTAGAAGCTATCTTTCATCTACTAATTTCTTTATGCTGTTATGTCTAATAGCTTTTCTTGTTAGGAGACCTCCCTATTTGGTCTGCAGTCTAGTCTGTTTAATAGCTAATGGTAGACTAAGTCTTTGTCATATGTCAAGTTCATCCATTCTGAAAACATATTTTTACAGTAATATTATCTTTTCTACTTCTATGAAACAAGCTTATCTTCTATAATGGCCACTCTTCTTACAACATGTTCTTATGACAGTGATGCAACAATCTGAATATTTCATCTTTTAACACTCACTCTCATCCCAGATCTTCATTTATTCATCTGAAGTTGCAACTATATAGCAAACAAATAGCATAGTATATAAGCTGAAGCTAAGGTCATTTTACAAAGTTCACATCATCAAGTCTAGAGTTGATATACTCTATGCATTATCAAGCCAACCCCACAAACTTTTGCCTTCTAGTATAAACTGCATCTGACAGTCTTTAATCAACAATCTCTTTATTATAGATACATTTAAGACTAGATCTGACTTAATGGCCTAAGCCTGCCAAGTAGGTCAGCATGAAGTTACACCTATGTAGTACTTCAGATGGAATTTTTCCACATTCTAGTGATTTCAACACTCTAGCTTCAACTTAAGCCTGAACTGGTTATTATTATACTAACAGACTGACAGTGGATATAGATCTCTTAAACCAACAAAAGAAAACTATTCTATTCTACTATGACCCAGTTTTAGAAAAAGTACTACTCTTTACTATACTTTCCTGTCTTCTAACAGATAGTTTACTCATACTTATAAGTGTAGATCTCCAACCTGTTCAAAGTCACTATTTTGCCACCTGCCAATTTAGTAAGGACTTCAGAACAAGTCGAAACTAGGAGTTGTTTTTACAGTATGACTAACTATCTCTAAGTCATACAATTTAGAAATGTAGGATATTCTGTTTTTATTCTAGCTAATATACCAGCTATATTTATATCAAACAGTTGGCTAAGCTCTTAATCAATTAACCCTCCAGAATTTGATCCAGCTAAGCAAATTTGTGTCAAACAATAGGCTAAACTCTTAACTAATTAGCTTTTTAGAATTAGATTGTTATTACTCTAATTTCCTATCTTATATTGACCTATTCTTTTAGTCCTAGTTATAAGTATCACTAAAAATAGCTTTTGTAATAAGAACTAATCTAACTACTTAGTTTTATAAGATTTACAAATCCTACCACCTAAAGAGTTGATTATTAGATCTTGTATTCTAGTAGTAATGTAATGCTCATTAGATATATACCAATTATAGAAACTAAAAACTCCAGTAGTTACTATATAATATTACTACTACATGGTCATAAAGTTAAAGTATTTATACTTAGAAAGAATTGAACCCTTAATCTTTTAAA
>Ga0157359_1001011_pt1 | contig 11092 bp, 10 predicted proteins | sample AttcapACBM3_FD_111482 | JGI IMG/M metagenome (GOLD analysis project Ga0157359, IMG submission 111482) | Fungus gardens microbial communities from leaf cutter ant in Botucatu, State of São Paulo, Brazil - Atta capiguara ACBM3 | ecosystem: Host-associated > Fungi > Mycelium > Unclassified ...
AAGCTCTACCAGAAGATCGCGGATCGCCTGCGCCAGCATATCCGCGAGGGCGCCATCGAAGCCGGCGCCCGCCTGCCGCCGGAGCGCGACCTGGCGCTGTTGCTGGGCGTCTCCCGGCCGTCGCTGCGCGAAGCCCTGATCGCCCTGGAAATCGAAGGCAGCATCGAGGTCCGCCAGGGCTCCGGCATCTATGTGAACGCCGCGCTACTGAACAATGGCGCCCGCACCTCCACCCTTGGCGAAAGTCCTTCGGAGTTGATGCACGCCCGGGCCATGATCGAGGGCGCGACCATCGTGCTGGCCTGTTCCCTGGGCGGCAAGGCCGATTACCGCTACCTGGCGAAGTGCATCCACAACATGAGCGACAAGATCGCCCAGGGACTTTCGCCCATGGAGGACGATCGCAAGTTCCACTGCCGCCTGGCCCGGATGAGCGGCAACTCCACCCTGGTGCGCATCATCACCTCGCTGTTCGACGAGCGTCACAGCCCCCTCTCCACCCACGTCGCCGAGCAGACCGAAAGCCAGAAGACCTGGGGCGTCGCCGTGGCCGAACACGAAGCCATCCTGCGCGCGGTGGAAGCCCGCGACCTGATCGGTGCCCAGACCGCCATGCGCCACCACCTGCTCTGTTCGGAAGCGCGCTGGCTCGAGGGCTTCGCCTCCAGCGAGGATTGAGGACCGTAGGCCGCCAGACATCCTCACCCCAGCAACAGCCGAATGGCCCGCTCGATCCGCTCCGCCGCCTGAGCCCGCAGTGCCCTGGGATCATCGCCCAGCAGCGCCCGCAACTGATGCGGCGCGAAGACCAGATCGATGAATCCCTCGAGCAGCCGCTCGACATCGTCCGGCTGATCCGGGCCCGCCTCGATGGCCTGTCGCACCCGCAGGCGACCCGCCTCCCAGCCGATCCGGGTCGCCTCGGCCGCTACTGCCGGAAAGCGATCGGCCGTGGCGATCACCAGGCGCATCATCGCCAGGGTCTCCGGCCGCGAGGCGTGCTCCAGCATGTCCTGACCGGCCAGCCGCAGACGCTCCGCGAGCGGCAGGCCGGAGGGCACGGGTTCGAGCTGCGGCAGGGTTGCCGAATGACGGCGGATCACCGCCTCGAACAGCTGATCCTTGTTGGCGAAGCGCGCATAGAGGCTGGCCTTGCCCGCACCGGCCAGCCGCGCCACCGCCTCGCAGGAGGTCCCGGCAAAGCCCTGGGCGAGGAAGAGTTCGAAGGCAGCGTCCAGCAGGCGGCGATCGACAGCGCCGGCCTCTTCGCGCCGGGGTCGCCCGCCGCGTGGTTTGATCATTTCGGTCATGGGCAAACCTTAAGCGGATTGACAGCGCCTGTAAACTGAACGATAACGTTCAGTTATTCGACTGCGCCCTTCCTTGCGAGGCTCTCCATGACCGATCTCATCCAGCCCTTTCCCATCCACGTACCCCAAGTCCAACTCGATGAGCTGGCGGCAAGACTCAGGCTTACACGCTGGCCCGACCGCGAGACCGTCCACGATGGCAGTCAGGGGCCGCAACGGGAGCGCCTGCAGGCCCTGGTGGAGCGCTGGCGCGGCGGGTACGACTGGCGGGCGGCCGAGACCCTGCTGAACGGCTGGGGCAGCAGCCGCACCGAGATCGACGGCCTCGGCATCCACTTTCTGCATGTGCGCTCTCCCGAACCGACGGCTACACCCCTGCTGCTCACCCACGGTTGGCCAGGCTCTGTGCTGGAGTTTCGCGACGTGATAGGGCCGCTGAGCGATCCAGTCGCCCATGGCGGTGAATCCGCGGACGCCTTTCACCTGGTCATTCCCGCGCTACCCGGCTTCGGCTTCTCGGACCAGCCCAGCGAGCCCGGCTGGGGAGTGAGCCGCACCGCCCTGGCCTGGATCGAACTCATGCGCCGACTCGGCTACGGCGATCACTGGCTGGCCCAGGGCGGCGACTGGGGCGCCGCGGTGACCACCGCCCTGGCCCATATGCGCCCGGCGGGCCTGGCCGGCGTGCACCTGAACATGGTGATGTTCCAGCCCACTGCCGAGGAGGTCGCGGCGGCCACGCCGGACGAGCAGCGGATGCTCGCCGACGCCGCCCGCTACGAGCGTGAATACTCGGGCTACATGAAGGTGCAGACCACCCGCCCGCAATCGGTGGGCTTCGCCCTGGCCGACTCGCCGGTAGGCCTGGCGGCCTGGATCTACGCCCTGTTCCAGGACGTCTCGGACAGCGCGGGTGAACCCGAGTGCGTCCTGCCGCTGGATCATCTGCTCGATGACATCATGCTCTACTGGCTGCCCAATGCCGGCGCCAGTTCGGCGCGTTTCTACTGGGAGGCCAGGCGCGAGATGGCGAACGGCATGCCCAGCGCGCCGCTGCCCCTGCCCGCGGGCGTCAGCATGTTCCCCGGCGAGCAACTGCGGCTGTCGCGCCGCTGGGCCGAGCGGCGCTTCGCCGATCTGCGGTTCTTTGGCGAAGCCGACCAGGGCGGGCACTTCGCGGCGATGGAAAATCCGCAAGAATTCGTCGGCCACCTGCGGGAGGCCTTCCGGGCGATGCGCTGAGGGCGCGCTCCATTGACTGCAAGCAGGGGATCTCGCGCATAGGCGCTACCTCACCCCAGGGGCACCAACAGACTCGGTGCCCTTGAGCCAAGGGCGCTGTTCAAGGCTTTTCCTCTGCGCATGAAATGAGCACACCCGCGCTCAAGATCATCAACATTCCACCCCAGGTAAAGCGGTCTGGAATCTCCTGGAATAACAGATATCCCCATAGACAGGCGAAGACCAGATAGGCGTAGTCGAAGGTACCGACCAGCGCCGCCGGGGCGATCTGATAGGCTCTGGCGGTGGCCGTATTGATGAAGACCAAAGCCATGGCATAGCAGACGATGAAGGCCATCTCCTCGCGACCAAGTGGCTGCCAGGGAGACAATAAAAAATCGGCCTGAGCTGCCACCGCCTTACTGACCGCGAGCGAGGCAAGACCTCCCAGGCAGGCCGCTACCAAAAAGGCGATATTCAATCCCAGGGCCAATACCAAAGGGTGTTCGTTGCGGCAGTGTCGGCGCGTGACCACCATTGCGAGCGCGTAGAACAGCGCACCTATGACCGGTAGCAGCGTGGCAGGAGAAAAGGCCTCCGCGCCTGGGCGCAGTACCAGGGCCACGCCGGCAAAGCCGATGCCTACCGCAGACCAACCCAGCCTGGACAGGGACTCGCCGCCATAGCAGGCCGCTAGAAGCGCGATGAAAATGGGAGTCGTATAGATAGCGATGGCCGCTACTGACAGAGGAATGAAAGGAAGCGCAGCGTAATAGCTGATCCACATCAGCAAGAGCAGAATACTTCTGGCCATCACCCAGCGGATCGAGCCTATCTCTAGGCGACCGGCCTTGAAGCGGCCGATCGCCCAGAAGCCAATTGCGGGCACCGAAAGGCAGGCTACTGCAAGAAAAAGCTGCCAAAGCGGTAGTCGAGCACTGAAGTATTTGACCGCAGCATCCACCAGGGACAGGACAAAAACCGCCGCGACGATCAGGCTGATTCCCTGGCGGACGCGGTCGTTGCCGACATCCTTTTGTGCCATCCGTAAGACCTCTCTCTGAAGCCGCGCCGCTAAGAAGCATCGCGTTCCAGAGATGCCTCATAGTGACTCGGGTCGCCCCTGGACACCATCAGTGGCGCACTATGAAAGTCCTTGTCTTTACCGTCGTTGCTGTCACAGCAAGGTACTTCCAGTGTATCCCGAGGGTGCCACGCCATGTTGGCGTGGGTGGCGAAGCGGTAGCTGCCGCGAGTGCTAGGCATTGCGCGCCATGACCGCATAGAGCCCACCCTGTTTCATCAACTCTTCATGGGTGCCCTGCTCCACCAGTTGCCCGGCCTGGATGACCAGAATCCGATCCGCCTGCCTGACGGTGCTGAGGCGATGGGCGATCGAAATCAGGGTCCGCGGCCCCTCCAGCGAGGCCAGGGCCGCGGCCATCGCCGCCTGGGTGCTGCTGTCCAGGGCGCTGGTCGCTTCATCCAGGAGAATGATCGGTGGATCACGCAGCAGCATACGCGCCAGGGACAGACGCTGGCGCTCGCCACCGGACAGCTGATAACCCCGGTCACCGACCCCGGCCCCCAGCCCCTCGGGAAGCCTGCGCACCGTGGCATCCAGCTGCGCCCTTTCCAGCGCCCACCAGAGTTCCGCCTCGCTCGCGTCGGGCCTGGCGAAGCGCAGGTTGGCCTCGATGCTGGCGTTGAGCAGGAAGGTATCCTGGGTCACGATGCCGACCAGGCTGGCCAGCGTCGCGAAGCTCAGCTCGCGGCTATCGATGCCGTCGTAGCGGATACACCCCTGATCGGCGTCGTACAGGCGCGCGAGGAGATAGGAGATGGTGGTCTTGCCAGAGCCGGTGGGGCCGACCAGCGCCGTGTGCTTTCCGGCCGGTATCTCGAACGTCAGATCCTTGAGTACGGCGCGGTCGCCATAGGCGAAGCTGACGTTCTCGAAACGGATGCCCTGCTGGAAATCCTGCCGCGCAAGAGTCGTCGGTGAGCTCGCCTCGACGACCGTCGCCGGCGTATCCAGATAGCTGAACACCCGCGCCAGCAAGGCGCGTCCCTTGGCGAATTCGATCCGCGTCTCAAAGATCTCCAGCAGCGGCCAGAGCAATTGCTCCTGCAAGGCGATAAAGGCCACCAGGGTGCCAATGGACACCTGCAGCCCCAGGCCGATGAACAGACCGCCGCCCAGGAAGGTCAGCGCGGGCAGCAGATCCAACGCCAGGAAGACGAGCGCGAATTCCCATTGTCCCGCGGTGCTGGCCTGGGTTTCCAGGCGCGCCAGCTGCGCGGAGTCACGCTGAAAGCGCTGCACGAGATAGTGCACGCGGCCCAGGGTACGCGACAGGATGATGCCGCCGGCCGACAGGGACTCGGCGATGTTGGCGGAAAGGTCCGCCACCTGCTCCTGTTGCCGGTAGGTCACCCGCTCCCGCAGCTGGGCGACGCGGCCATTGATCCAGACCAGCAAGGGAATGACGGCGAAGGAGACACACGCCAGGCGCCAGTCCAGCAGCAGCATCGCCACCAGGGTCGCCGCCACGACGCTCAGGTGCTTCGCCAGATCCGTGGCGGAGTGGGTCAACAGGGTCTGCAGACCGGCGATGTCGCTGGACAGGCGCGCCTGCACTTCGCCCGCGCGGGTACCGGCGAAAAACGCCAGCGAGAGGCTCTGCAGGTGGCCATACAGGCGGGTCCGCAGGTCGTGCATGACGCTCTGGCCCACCCGAATCGCGACATAGGTCTGGGTCAGGTTGGCGATGGCATTGAACAGCGCCACCCCGACCAGACCGGCGGCCAGATAGACCAGCAGCGTCAGGTCCTTCGCCGGCAAGGCATCGTCGACGATGCTGCGGATCAGGAAGGGACTGGTCACGCCGCTGATCCCGGCGACCGCGATCAGCAACACCACCAGCACCAGCACCAGTGCGGCCCGGTGCGGAGCCAGTAGTTCGAGAATCCGCGCGAAGGTGACATGACGCCTGGCCAGGTCACCATAGTCGTCGAGGGTCTCGGTTTCAGCCGGCGATCGTGGGGAAGAAGAGGAACTGGACATTTGTTTGCTTTCAGGTCGGTCAGAGGAAGGAACGGACTCGGGTCCGCGTCATCGGGTGCCAAGGAGGCCTTGAGCTGCTGCTGGTCAGGACACGAGGGCGTCGGTCAGCCGGATGTCGAAGCGCGCACCGCCTCTTTCGCTTTGCGCCAGCGCCAGCTGCCCGCCCTGCTTCTCTATGGCGCGACGGCTGATCGACAGCCCCAGGCCAAAGCCGCCGGTGGCGCGATCCCGACTGCGATCCAGGCGATAGAAGGGCTCGAACACCCGCTCCCGCTCGCCCGGCGGAATACCCTCGCCATCGTCCTCGACGGTGATCAGCAGGGTGTCGGCGTCGCGGCCAACGGTCAGCCAGACCCCTCGCTGGCAATAGCGCAGAGCATTGCCAATCAGGTTCTGCAACGCGCGCGCCGTGAGTCTAGGTGCCAAGAGGGCTTGCTCGGGCGCAGCGGCCATGTCCAGGCTCAGGGTGACGCCACGCCGTTCCTGTTCCTCGCTGAAATCCGCCAGGACACTGTCCAGGAAGGCACCGAGCTTGAGCGCCTGACGCTCGGGTGCCTGCTGACTGGACTGCAGGCGGGCGTAGGAAAGCAGCTCGTTCACCAGCGCATCCAGTTCGCGCACGTGGCGAATCTGCTGCTCCAGCTGTCGCTGTGTTTCAGCGGGCAGCGGGTCGGCCTGCATTAGGGCCAGGCCGAATTCCAGACGGGACAGTGGCGTGCGCAGCTCATGGGAGACCGCATTGAGCAGGTCGCGCTGCTGGATAATCAGGGTTTCGAGATCCTGGGCCATGTCATCGAAGGCCCGCGCCAGCTGGCCGATGTCCGAGCGCGGCGAGATCGCGGTACGCTCCTGCAGATGCCCCTTGCCCAGGCGCGCCGCCGTGCGCCTGAGCCGCTCCAGATCACGCCAGTGCGGCCGCAGCCAGACATACAGACAGATGAGCAGCGCCGCACCGATCAGGGCGTTCATGGCCCAATAGGTCAGGGCTATGTCGGTCGGAACCTCGGCGAAGCCGACCCAGAGGACGTGCCCGCCCGGCAGGGGGATCAGGGCCACGCTGGGATCGCCATCGTCGGTCAGGCGGACGCGCCGTTCGCCTTTGGCCAGACGGTGGCGCTCGGCGCTCGTCAACTGGGGATCGCTCTGCAGCCCCAGTTGCAAGGTGACGGGCGCGATGTCGGCGTTCAGCTCAGCCAGCAGCGCCGGCCAGTGGGCGAATGGCGTTTCCACGAAGGTCCGCTCCACCAGCTTCAGCGGGCCATTCATCTGCTCCAGACTGACGCGGCTATAGCGATCACTGAACATCTGCTGCAGGGCTTCCGGGACCAGATAGCTGGCTGCGCCATAGGTCACCAGCAGCACGCAATAGAGCCTTATCAGGATCTTGAGCATCTAGCAGGACTCGACGCCGCGGCGCGGTCGTCCCTGCGGGTCACATCCGGACCGTTTTGCCAGCCTGAACGACGGCCAGCACGAGCCGTGGCCCGCGCCTGCCTGGCGCGGGCCAGGCAAGGTCACGAACGCGTATCGGCGACGCTGGTCGGTGGCCACCGGCGCGGCAGGGGTGATGACGTTTTCGACGCTGAAAAAGAGTTTCACAGATAGGTCCCGGGGCAAGGAGGCGGCGAGCATAACGGAGCGCCAAGCCCTCAAGGTCAGCCCTTAACACTCTTTCACAAGAGACCTACAGACCTTTACAAGGCCGCCCAGGCGGGCCCTCTACCATGGCGTTCTCCACGAGGACGTCCGATGTTCCACTACCCACTCTTCCCTTCCTGCCAACCCGGAAAAAAGCGGATCCTGATGCCATCACGCACCTTGGCTCGGCCCCGCTGCCCATCCCTGTCCCTGGGCAAACGGCCCGCGGCAGGCAGGCTCGTCATGACAGGAGTGACCGTCCTGGCCCTGAGTATCCTGCTCGCGGGTTGCTCCCTGGCACCCCGCCATGAACGACCGCAGCCGCCGGTCCCGGAGCGCTATCCCGTGCTGACGGCGTCCGCGGACCTGTCGCCTGACCGCCGAAGCCTGTTCGCCGATCCGCACCTGCACGCCTTGATCGATCAGGCCCTGGACGGAAATCGGGATCTGCGGCTGGTCGCGCTGGATATCCAGGAAGCGCGCGCCCGCTATCGCATCAGCCGTGCCGACCTCATGTTCGAACTGGGTGCCACCGCCAGCCGGACGCGGGAACGGACCGGGAGCCTGGATAGCGCCTCGCGCACCGATCAGCAGCGAAGCGGCAGCCAGACGGCCAACAGATACAGCGTCGGGTTGGGTACGAATGCCTACGAACTCGATCTGTTCGGCCGGCTGGGGAATCTGCGCGATGCGGCCCTGGACGAGTACCTGGCCCAACGCGAGACGCGTAGCGCGGTGGAGCTGTCACTGATCGCCGAGGTGGCGACGGCCTATCTGAATCAGCGCGCGCTGGATGAGAGACTGCTCGTGAGTCGCAGCACTCTGGAAAGTCGCCAGCGAGGCCTCGCCCTGATCGAACAGCGCCATGCCGCCGGGGTGAGTTCGGCGCTGGACCTGGCCCAGGCTCAGACGGCGCTAGAGACCACCGAAGCCGATCTCGCCGTCCTGGAACGGAATCGGGCACAGGCGGACAACAGCCTGCGCCTGCTGCTCGGCGGAGAGCCGCGCGGCGACCTGCCCGCGCCCTTGCCGCTCGCGCGCCAGGGTCTCGACCTGCCCGTCCCGGCGGGCTTGCCCTCTGACCTGCTGCAACGCCGTCCGGACATTCGCGCGGCCGAATACCGCCTGCGGGCGGCCAACGCCAAGATCGGCGCCGCTCGGGCTGCCTTCTTCCCGCGCATCACCCTGACGGCCAGTGCCGGCTACCTGAGTTCCGACCTGAACGGCCTGTTCAACCCCGGCAATCAGGTGTGGAGCTTCGTCCCCCAATTGCAGGTACCGCTATTCGACGGCGGTCGTAACCGCGCCAACCTGGATCTGGCGGAGGTGCGGCGCGATCAGGATATCGCTCGCTACGAGAAGAGCATCCAGGTCGCCTTTCGCGAGGTGGCCGATCAACTCGTTGCCGAGGCGCCCCTGAGACGGCAGCTCGCGGCCCAGCAGCGCCTGCATGACATCACCGCGCGCAGTGTCGAGCTGGCGAGCGTGCGCTATCGGCAGGGGCTGGACAACTACCTGAATTTGCTCGACAGCCAGCGCAGCCTCTACCAGGCCGATAACGCCCTGATCGAAATCCGGCTGCAGCTGATGATCGCCCACGTCGACCTGTTCCGGGCACTGGGCGGCGAATGGGAGCGGAGCGGCGAAGCGGATCTTCCCGCTCCACCCGCTGCGACCCCGTCGCCCATGGCCTCGCGTTAACACTTGTTTACCGGCCTTCATGAGGTTTTACACGGGCCGTTCTACCGATCGATATCCTGATTCACAGGCGCCATCCACCGAGCGCGCGCACACAAGAGGAGACGCTAGTGAGGCACGTCGTAAAAAGCATCGGCTTCATCGCCATGATACTGGGCGTGGCGGCCGTACTCGTGGGGTGGCTCATAGACCCTACCGTCTCCTTGAACAACGGCATCAAGCTGGTTTCGATAAAGCGCGAGTTCCTGCAAACCGACTTCTTTCTCTGGGGCGCCATGTTGTTTGCCGCCGGCTTCAATGGCTATTCACTGCATACCGATCTGTGAGGCCGACGCGACCTTTCCTTGCGTCGATCCACGGGAAAACGTCTCCGCTCCCAGGACATTTCACGAGCCTTGGCCATGCGCTCCTTCAGCGTCTCGATGATTTTGCTGCTGGCCTGCCTGTCCACCGTGCTCGGCCTGGTCGACCTCGACGAGGCCGACGTGATACGGATCGCCATCTATAGGGGTCCGGCCACGTGCGAGGGTTGTGCCGAGGCGGTAAAGGATGCCATCGAACGGCTTGGGTCGGCCTACCAGGTTGATTTCCTCGGCCCGGACGAACGCCTGGATGTTTCCAGCGCAAACCTGCAGCGCTACGAAGCCTACGTCCAGCCGGGGGGTGGTCAGGACATACCGGCCGCCCTGGCCAGTCTGGGCAAGGACAGGATCGCTGCCATACGCGCCTATGTCGCCCAGGGCGGTCAGTATCTCGGAATCTGCATGGGCGCCTACCTCGCGGATGCCGACAATCTCGGCCTGCTCGATGCCGAGCTGGATTCGGAGGTTGGCCGCCCGGGCTTTCCGGTCACCTCCATAGACGACAGCGTGGTGCTCCTGAGGTGGGGCGGTCGTGAAGATCAGGTGTTCTTCCAAGATGGCCCCTATCTACCGTCTGGATCGGGCGACGGTTTTCGCGTGATCGCCAGCTATGGCAATGGTGACATCGCTGCGGCGCGCTACCGGTTTGGCGCAGGCGTCGTGGTCTTGAGCGGCCCCCATCCCGAAGCCGATGAGTCCTGGTTTCAGGAGGCGCACCTGTCCATGAGCCGGTTTCCCAGAGGCGAGCCGTTCAGGACCCTGTTCGATGCCCTCGACTTCTGACAGCCACCACAGGCCCTCACGGGCAGGCTGAGCCAGGATTGCCAACAGTTGCCTTTCTGTCCGTCTCCCGGCACGGTGATCCGCCCACTCGATCGGGACGCTCACCTTGACCCCTACCCTGCACATCGCCGCCGCCATCCTCCTGAACGACCGCCAGCAGGTGCTGCTGGTGCGCAAGCGGGGCACCACCGCCTTCATGCAACCGGGCGGCAAGGTGGATCCGGGGGAGCAACCCCTGGAGGCGCTGATCCGCGAGCTGGAGGAAGAGCTTGGCCTGGTCATCACGACAGAGGCTGCGACCTTTCTCGGCAACTACCAGGCGCCGGCCGCCAATGAACCCGGTTTCAGGGTCGATTGCGCGCTGTATCAGGTAGCCATGGGCGCGGAAGTCCAGGCGGTGCCTGCCGCCGAAATCGAAGAGGCGGTGTGGGTAGCCGTAGACGAACCCGGCGATCTGCCGCTGGCGCCCCTGACCCGCGACGTGATTCTTCCACTGCTGGGGCGGCGACTGCTGCACCCTTAGCGAGCAGCCCTGCGCCTTGGCCCCGAATTTCAGCTTTGCCAGGCCAGGCCCGGCCAGGCCGCCTGAAGCATCGGGCGGCCAGGCCTGGCCAGCGTCAGACCTTGGGCAAGGGCCGCCATCCCCCGGCCGTACGCACCTCGAGGCACGCCGGCAGGCCATCCAGACGCAGCAGGTGCAACCAGCCGTTGCGCACCAGATCGCGCACTACGGACTGGTTGGCGATCACCTGATCGATCATCGCGCGCGGCGCCTCGATCACCACGTGCAACCGTAGCGGACGATGCATCCACTGCTGGCCGTCGTGCAGCGACTGACGCGCCAGCCCGATGCGCAGGTCGCCGCCGTTGCCTTCGAACACGCCGATATGGCCGCCCACCACGTTGTGCAGCAACTTGTTGCCGCTGCCAAAGCGCAGGTTGTCGGTGGTCGAGGTGAAGTACTGCAGGTTGATCCAGTGCGCCACCACCATGGGCGCCGTCATGATCAGCTC
>Ga0157359_1001012_pt1 | contig 11091 bp, 14 predicted proteins | sample AttcapACBM3_FD_111482 | JGI IMG/M metagenome (GOLD analysis project Ga0157359, IMG submission 111482) | Fungus gardens microbial communities from leaf cutter ant in Botucatu, State of São Paulo, Brazil - Atta capiguara ACBM3 | ecosystem: Host-associated > Fungi > Mycelium > Unclassified ...
CAGCTACTTTAAGCCCACGGAGATGATTGCTGTGAAGGATATGCCATTGCAAGCACTAAATGCTCTCCACTGGCTTGGTATCAAGAAGGTCGATTGCATGATCAGTATGAATGACAAAAGAGTGTCCCAACTCAAGTATTTTACTCTGTCTATATGACGCCATTGTCGAAAGCAGCATACCCATACGATATATTCCTGGTATCAATTTTGCTGAATGTGATACCAGATCTTTGTTGCAGAATACTTCTTGAGTGGGAAGATGTGCTCTCAATGTGCTCTCATTGTTTTATGTATATAGACATAGAGTCTGTATGACTGAGTTATTGATACTTTTGGTAGGTTAACTTAGTATGTAGTATATTACTTCAATAGATACAAATACAGCTTGTTGGCTGTGATATCTTGGGATGATAAGTTAATTTGTATTTTTACTCCTTTTCTCTATTTCTTTGATCAAAGATAACAAGCCAGCTAATGCTTAGTGTTATGATCTTAAGTCCAAGGGTTTAGATGAAAGAGCAACTTTAGATTGAGTAATCACAAGAGAACTCAATGAAGTCCTAAGTACAAACTAGTCTACCTTATATACCACAGACCAAGGTCTATGCACACACTACAACTACCCTACCCTAAAGTATATGTGCTTTCTATAAGGGTAACATATTATTACTATGCTATATGACCTTATTTGTTCAGAACCTTTTATGACCTTTTCTGTGTCATGTGCTCATGTAACAGTTGTGAATGTGACAGTGACATTACCCAACCCTAATTCTAAGTCAAAAATAAAATAAAATGGAAAAATAAATTAAAGAAAATGAAAATGAAAAAAACAAAATAGAGTTTCTCATTTGCAACTCTGACATCAGAATTGTGAGTAGTAGACTTGGTTTTATTTTTATTTTTATTTTTATTTTTATTTTCTTTTGATTTATTTTCTATTCTGGGACTTAGGGTTAGGGTTTAGTGTGATACAACATGTCACTATCACAAATGGTTATACAATGAAACCTAGTGTCACATATTAGTCACATAACTATAGAGAAAAGAGTAGAAGATCTTAGAAGGAATAATATTATATAACATATTTAACACATATTAATCTTAAGATGGACATATGATTATTTAGGGTAGGCTAAAGTAATAGAGCATAAACCAGTAGTATATAAGATAGACAATCGTGTATAGAGTTCTCTATTGAGTTCTCTTATGTTAATCCAATATAAGATTTATCTTATTGACTAACTCTATCTTTGAGTTATAATATCTGATATCATTTCCCCTTCAAAGTTTCTTTTCTAGAGAAACTAACTTCTATTTTTGCCAGTTTCTCTCCAATTTCTTTAAATACTCATCCTTAAATCTTTTATCATCCCATTCAAATAATATTCTTATAGTATACTTCTTCAGCAATTTACTCTTTTTAAACTTCTCCATATTTGAATTCAATTTTACTTTCCATACTTTATTTAGCTCCTCTTGTCTCCTAACTTCCACCTTTATTCTTCTCTTAAATTCATTTACTAACTCTCTCATATTTCCTAAATCCTTCTCTTTTTTCCATGTATTATTTTCTGCTGTAAATCTCTTCCAATGCACTAAGTACTTTATCACTTCTCTCACTTTTCTTTTATTTAGTATCTTTTCCACCTTCTACTCTTTTACTCTATTTACTTTCACTGGTTTTAGTTTTTTTACTCTCTGCCCCTTTACTAGTTCTCTATATCTCACAATTCTACTAATATTCACTACTGAATGGATCCTCATAGAGACTGGTAGTTTTAACTTCACTGTATTTCTTGATACTATCTCTTCTACTACATAAGATTCTACATATCTCTCTGTTAACTTTCTTACTAGTCTTTCTTCGAATACCAAGTCTTTCATACTCAGCATTACTTCTCTTCTTCCACTTCTTCACTTTACTTCATCTCCTATCTGCTTGCTTTTTCATCTCTTCTTGTACCTTTTTCAATGCTGCTCCTGTGTTAGAAACACAAGAATTAGACTCTATTTTATTTCTGCTTTGATTTTTCTTTTCTGTTCCTCTGAGTTTATTCTATTTTTAGAACTAGAGCTAGGAATCAGTGGGATGTCACAGGTTATGGTCACACTATCACATAGTTACATACCATAATAAAAAATGGTAGAAGGTTCTAGAAGAAATGATGTCATACTATGTGTTATACACATGGTCATTTAGGATAGGCTAAAGTAGTAGTACACAGACCAGTAGTTTGAGGTATATAAGGTAGACAATCCTATACAGAGTTCTCTATTGAGTTCTTCTGTGATTATTCAATCCAAGATTACTTCTTGACTTTGACACTTAAGTCTTAAATCATAACATTAGAACTTGATTTCTTTTCTTGAGACTGTCCAATACAAGACCCTCTCACACTCTTATTCTCTCACCATCCTTGACCAAAGAACAACACTGTTCTTTAGTCAAGAAGAGTTGCTGGGCTCTAGGCATAAGGGATATACTAGCTAGACAGGGGAAGTTTAGCCATTTGTTTGTATCAAAGCCTACTGGTACACTTCAAATATATCACCTTTTGTGGATGTGCTATATACCTTCTTCTATTATCAGCTTTATACTATAGACCCACTTGTAGCCTGTCTATACAAGAGAACAACAAGTGTTCTTAAAATCTTGTCTAGAGTAGAATGATCTTTTTAGGTCAAAATTGTTTACATTTTCTTTAAGATAGTAGTTGGTAGTATAAGTAGTCAGTAAATAGTGTAAGGTGGAACAAGCAGAGGGCCCATTAGCACTTACAGAGATTTCTTTAAGCTCCAAGTATGAATCAGATAGTGAGGCTAGCACCAACTCCTCTTTACTACCACTTTATACCTCATCTTTCCCAGCACCACTACCACCATCATCCTTACTCTCACCAATCTCACCACCACCATATATCATGAGCTAACACAGCCAAATAAATTATGAGCTCTTAGCTCAATAGCAACAAGAACAGCTTGCAGCACTATAGGCTCAGGTTCAAGCTTTACTAGCAGTACAAGAAGGAGGAATAGTATCTGAGGCAAGAAAAGTAACCAGACTACAAACATTTGATGGAAGTGCTGGAAAAGTTTTAGGGTTCATAACAGCATGCAAACTATACATAAGAATGAAGATGAGAGGAGTAGCAGTGGAAAAACAAATCCAGTGGATCTTGTTATATATACAAGAAGAATCAGCAGATGTCTAGAAGGAGAATATTTTGGAAGATCTGGAAATAGAAGTGATGGAATATGAGATAACAGGAGAATTTTTAGCAGACATAAAAAAAGAGTTTGGAGGAGGAGATAAAGAAACAGTAAAAGTAGCAGAACTAAAGAGGTTGGAGCAGGGAGGAAGAACAATGGAGGAATTTGTTTAGGAATTCAGAAAGGCAGCAAGGTGTAGTGGATATAAAGAGAGGCTGTTAGTGGAAGAGTTCAAAAGAGGAATAAATGGAATGATATGCTGGAGACTTATGGAATCAAAATGACAGCTTAGTTTCATTGAACAATGGTATAATAGGATAATAATGTTGGACAGAAATTGAAAGGCAAATAGGAGAAAAGAAGAAAGGTTGAGGGGAAGATAAGAACAGGGGCTCCAGGCTCCAAGATTAAACAATGTAGGGGCATAATAACAATAGTGGCTATAGTCTCAAGTTTGGCTAAGGAGACAGAAGATCTCTCAATAGCAGGCACCAACAAGGCTTGCTCCAATAGAAGAAGTAGAGAGAACAAATATGAAGATGGTATGCTCAAATCAGCAGGCAGGGTTTGCACCTTAGAGCCCATATGCAATAGATGTAGACAGTATAAGAAATTGCTATAGCTATGGAGAATTTGGCCACCTTGTGTGGAACTATAGAAGATAGGGAATTATGGGCCAAGAAAGGAGAGTAGAGTATGAGAACAATCATAACAATGGACAGAACAATTTAAATGGGGAAGAAGATCTAATAGTCCTTGATTAGGTCTCAATAACAATAAGTTTGTAATGTTTTCTAGAGTAATAAAAAATACATCTTGCTACAACCTAAACAATAGAGATATATTAAGAGAAGTGATAGTGAAGATTGGGCTGGAGAGAATCAATATATAAGAAGGAGTAACAGTAGAAGCATTGTTGGATAGTGAGACTATAGAGCTAGTAATGAGTTTGGAGTTTGCAAGAAAGCAGGAATTCAAGCTGAAAAAAATAGGAAGACTGATATATGTGAGAAATATAGATAGAACTTTAAATAAGAAGGGGCTGATAAAACACATGGTAGAGATAAACATTTACTATCAGGGACATAGAGAGAGAACAGAGATAGATGTAATAAGAGGATAGAAGTGGAGTATGATTTTGAGAATGCCTTGGCTTGCTTGCTACAACTCTGAGATCAACTAGAGAATGGGAGAGGTGAAAATGACAAAGTGTCTGGAGAAATATGGAAAGTAATAGGGACCAAAACAGGGGAAATTAGAATATAAAAAACAGAAGGAAGAAGAAAAGAAACAAAAAGAGAAAGAGCAGAAAAGGAAGAAAAAGGAAAAACCAAGAAAAGAAAAAGCAATGGAAGTATCTGACAACTCAAAGTATGTATGGTAGTAAGATCATCAGAAATACTTCCTATATTTAAGAATGATAGCCACTATGTGTTTTTTAGTCTAATCATCAACTTAGATTATGTAACACATTCACTTTAAGTATACCCAAGTTCCCTTTTCTGAAATATGACTATGTAATAAGTTAGATTAAATACAACATCTTCTGTTGAAGCTAAGATTGCCTTATCTATATAATATTACTTCTGAATCTCTTTCAATCTTATCTTCCAACCAAACATATTATCCATCTTGTCTTTTATACTACTTGCAGATAATCTTAGTGAGTGTGAACCACTCTTAATGTTACTCAAAGACCTTAGAGTAGGTCAATAAGAAGAATCTTGTATTAGGGTTAATATAAAAAAACTCAATAGAGAACTCTGTACAAGATTGTCTATCTTATATACTCTAGACTGATAGTCTATATTACACTATAATTAGCCTACTCTGAATGACCATGTATATAATATTGTCAAGATCATAAGAAGTGGACTTTAATTCTTTGTTATTTTCTTTTCTTATTTTTATTTTTATTTCGATTTATTTTTATATTCTATTTTTGGAACTCTGGGGATAGGGTTAGAAGTGATTAGTCACACTGTCACATCTGTCACATCTAATGGTATGGTCATAACATTGATCACGGAATTAGAGAGAAGAGAGTAGAAGGTTTTGGAACAAAATGATGTCATACAACATGGACACCACATGTTGGCCTCATGCTTTACACATGGTCATTTAGGGTAGGGTGCACAGTAGCTAGCATGGACCATCTATAGAAGTATATAAGGTAGACTATTTTGTAAAGAGCTCTCTATTGAGTTTTCTTATGTTATCTAATACAAGGTTACCTCAGAATCCAACTTTAAGGGTTTTGAGTTATAACAAATATGCTGTATAATATCATTCTTTCTAGAACCTTTTTTGATATCCTATGTGATATATGATTGTATAACTGTGACTAATGTGTAACATCATGATAAATTCTAATTCTAGATCTAAAAATTAAAAATAAAACAAAGTTCAACTTCTGTAATTCTAACAATAGATATATTTCTCTATATGTTTTCCAATATTCTTTGTGACTTCTGGCCACCAGTAATTTCTTGTGACTAACTTCATTATCTTCTACCTTCCTTTATATCCTGCTACTAGCACATTATAATACAACCAGATAATCTCTATCCTTAACTCTTTATCCTTTGACATATACATCTTTAATACTAGATCTCCCTCAATTTTCCATTCATTACCTCTCAGGTTTTGTACTTCCACCTTCTTCATTTTCTTTACCACTTTTACTATCTCTTCATTTTTTCCTCTTGCTGTTAGAAACAGACCAGCCACTGAACTAGTTACACTAAAATTGTACAATATCAAGCTTAGCTTTGACATTTGACTAGTACTATATATATACTTTATACTATACTTTTGACATCTGCTCTTTTTATTTTTTCCATTATTATTACTTTTGGTCTCTTTACCACTACTTCTATCATTCCTCATATTCACTATTCTTTTATTAACTTCTAATTTTCATTATTGTTCTCCATTCCTATCTTCCAATCTAGCCTCCTACTTAATCCATCTACCTTCTCCATTTTTATTCCTGGAACATGTTTTAAAGTGAAATTGAATCTTGACAGATATAATGCTTAATGGACTTGTTGTCAGTTCAACTTCTGTGCCTTTATAAAATATTCCAAATTTTTTTGGTCTGTTCATACCTTAAACTTAAACTTAGTACCTTTTAGTAAATTTCTTCAATTTTCTAATCTTATAATCACTACCAACATCTCTTTATTATATATCTTATAATTTCTTTCTATCTCATTGAGAGATTTTGAGAGGTAAACTACTAGTCTCTACTTTCTATCTTTACATTCCATTGACAACACTCCTCCATCACATAATCTGATGTGTCTACCTCCATCCTCATCTTTATATCCAAATCTGGTGCCACCAATATTAGTTTCATTGTAAATCTTTTCTTTAATGTCTTGAATAATTTTTTCTGTCTGATTCTTCAGTTCCATTTCAGTTCCTTCTTTGTTAACTTATGCAACAGCCTCATTATCTTTGCAAAACCCTTTTACAAATCTTCTGTAATAATTTGCCAGTCTTAAGAACTTCTGTACCTCTTTAACTGTCTTTGGAACTGGCCAATTCAATACTACTTTCACTTTTGTCTCTTCCATCTTTATTCCTTCTAGTCCAATTACAACTCCCAAGAAATTTACCTTTCTTACTTTCTATTTACATATCTCTGGCTTTACATATAAATTGTTTTCTTCTAGTCTCTTTAATATTTTCTCTACTAACTCATCATATCCTTCCTCACTTTCTGTTTCCACCATTATATTATCTATGAAACATCCTACCTTTTTCATATTAATCAAATCTCTCAGTAACTCATTTATCATAGCCTGAAATGTGGCTGGTGAATTTGTTAATCTGAAAAACATGACTGTTGGCTCAAATAACTCTTTTGATGCTGTAAAGACTATTTTCCATTCATCTTTCTTCCTTATTCTGATATTGTTATAACTCTATCTTAGATTCATTTTCATGAACACCTTCTTGGTCCCAATATTCTCAATGATGTCTGAAATAAGTGGTAATGGATAATTGTTTTTACTGTCCACTTATTGAGATACTGATAATCTTGGATTATTATTTTTTCCATTCTTCTTCTCTACAAAGAATACTGGCACAGTCTGTGGTGACTTTGACAATCAAATATATCCCTCTCTTGTCTGCTTCTGAATAAATTCCTCTAATTTTTCACTTTTTTCTCTGGACAAGGGATAAAATTTCTCTTTTCTTAGTATAAATCCCTTCTTTAAATCTATTGCATGATTCTACATCTTTTTTTGTTAGCATCCTCTCACTTGCTTTCTTCCCAAACACTTTAATCCAACTAACTTCTTTACTTCTTCCTCTAATTTCACTGCCTTCTCTTCTTCATCCCAGATTTCCCATTCTTCCACTACTTTCTTTACATCTATTATCTTGCTTCTCTTTTTCTTCTTCTTTTCTTTCCTCATTTTCTCTTTCTCTTCTTTCTTCTCTTCTTTTTTTTGTTTCTGCCATTCCAATTTTCCTTGCTTTAGTCTCCACTGCTTTCCACACTCTTCTGGACATCTCATTATCTTCATCTCTCTTGTTTTCCAATCAATCTCAGAGTTATGACAGGCTAATCATGGCATTTCCAAGATAACACTCCACTTCTATTCACTAATCACATTTATTTCTGTTTTCTCTCTGTACTCCCAATAATAAATATTGACTTCCACAGTATTTTCTATTGGTCCTTCTTTGTTGAACATTTCATTCACATTCCTAATATAAATAGGTTTCTCAAAATTTTTCAGTTCAAACCCTTGCTTTTTTGCAAACTTAGAACTCATCACTGACCCTGTTGCTATACTATTTAACAATGCCTCCAACATAATTCTCTTTTGCATATTTACTCTTTCTAGTCTGATTTTTACAGTTACTTCTCTTGATAACTCTCTCTTTACTTTTCTTACTTCTTCTATCTTTTTCCTTTTTTTTTCCTTCTTTACTTTCTCTTCTCTTAAGATTGTCTTCCTGTCTTTCTCAGATCTCTCTCTGTCTGGAATACCAGTTTGCATTACTCTATCAGCTAGTATATGGAATTTGTTACAAGAGCTTAGTTGAAGACTACTGGACTCTTCTTCTCTTTTAAATTGTTCTTTATATTGTTCCCATATTCAATCCTCCTTCTTTGGCCCACTATTTCCCAACTTTTACAATTCTGTGCAAGATGACCAAACCCTTCACAACTGTAACATGTTGTGGCAACAACTAGTCACACAAACCAATAATCATACAAGCAGTAAATCTCTCAGTAAGATATCAAGTAGGGATCACAAGAGAACTTGACAAGGAGTCTCTGCTGTATTAGAGTCCTATTTATACAAACTACACCTGGTCTGTGCTACTAATAATTAAACCTGCCCTTATGTCCATGCTTCATCCTCATGTCTACTTCATGTTTTACTCAAGGCCACCATATGTACACCATGTGCCTTGATGTTATCTTTTAGATCCTTCTACCATGTTTTATGCCTATGACATCATGTCATGTGCCTCTTCATCATCCAAAAGAAAATTAAAAAGGAAAAGAAAACAAAATTAATATAAAATCAGAGAAATTAAATAAAAGAAAAGAAAAATTATCAGTGTCCAAAGTGTTCCATAACATAACAGTTTCTTCCTCTATCCACATTTATCACATAAGGGTCTTTTCTTATTCCTCCCTCTCTATCTCTTTGCTCTTGTAGTAAGTTTCTGACCACCACTGTATTTGTTCTTTTTATCTCTTCTATTGAAATAAACTCTACTAGTGCCCATTGAATCTCCTACCTCCTTAGCCACATCTAGAGTGGAGGTGGTCTTGGCCTATACTCTCCTTAATTGTTCCCTCTCTCTATCTTTCTTCTTGATTTCTGTTCTCCTTTCTTCCCCTCAACTTTTTTCTTTCCTACTCTCCCTCCAATATCTGTCTAAATCAGTGGTACATTTGTACTACTGTTCAATACTTGTAGAAGGCCTTTCCACTTTTATTAACTTCCTCCTGATCACTCTATTCATTCCTCTTTTAAATTCTTCTACTAATGTTCTCTCTTGATATCCACTTTCTCTTGCTATTCTTCTGAATTCTTGGACAAATTCCTCTATTATTCTTCCTCCCTGCTCAACCTTTTTAAGTTCAGTCACTTTGATTAACTTCTCATTCTTTCTACCAAATTCCTTCTTTAATTCTAACAAAAATCCCTTCACTGATTCAAATTCTACTTTCTCTGATCTTTCAATATGTTTTCCTTCTATATATTTACTGACCCTCCCTGCACATACAATAATACTCACTGAATTTGCTCTTTTACTGTTGTTCTCCTCATTTTCATTCTCAAATATAATTTACATGCTGTAATAAATCCCCCAACCTTTTCTACTTCTCCATTGAATACTAGTGGCTTGGCCACCTCTATATTGAATCCTGTGCTAGATCTTTCTATCATTCTGTCATTCCTCCTTCTTCTTCTGTTGCTGCTAGCAGGGCCTAAATTTGTATTTGCATCACCACCAACTACTTCTGCTACTACCTTATGATTTGCTATAAGTTATGTTGACTCATATTATTATTGTTGTTATTGTGATATAAGGGGGAAGAGTTGGTTGGTGGTGGTGTTGGAGGTAAAGATATGTAGAGTGGTAATAGAAAGGAGCCAGTGCTAGCCTTACTCTCAAATTCATATTCTGAATTTGAAGCAATCCCAGTAAGTACTAGTAAGCCCTCTTCTTATTCTACCTCATACTTTCTATTGACTATTTAAGCTACCAATTACTTTTTTTAAAAAAAAGTAAATGATTTTGGTCTAAAAAGACTGTTTTACTCTAGATAAGGTCTTAAGGACACTTCTTATTCTCTTATGTATACTAGTTACAAAGAGACCAATAGCATAAAGCTGATAATTGAAAATGATAACAAATATGTCCATACAAGGTTATTATGCTATTAAGCACTAGTAGGCTTTGATACAAAACAAGTAGTCAATCTTCTTCTGTTTGACTAGTATACCCCTTATGCCTAGAGTTCAGCAATTTTCCTTGACTAAAGGACTAAATTGTCCCTCACTTGAGGATAGTAAAGACTAAGAATGTTAGGTGCAGTTCACATTTGAAGGCAAAAACTCATGAAGTTAGCTTAAAGATGTAGAAAATGTGGAAACTCCATATAATGAGCTTGGTAATGCAGACTTGTTGAAACAACCTTGGCCTCAACTTATGTGTTGTGTCTCCTACAAGCCATGTGATTACAATTTCAGAAAATAGCCTTGAAAGGAGTTATAAGGAGAGGAGTAAAGTATATTGGTATTGATTTAGTATTAACTTTGATTGATTATTAGGCTAGTTATTACAAAGTAATTAAAACAGATTTCTAAGTGGATGTTTCAGTAGTGAAACACTAAATAGGAGTTCAGATTAGAGAAGAGAAAACTCTGTGTAAAGTCTGAGTAATTTTGCAAAGTTTGAAGATAATAATTAGATGATAAAAATAAATAAAGATGATTGCATATTTTGACACAAATGAGGCCAAATAATCACAGGGATTTAATAGAATTAAGTCTATCATAAAGTATCAAACCACTAATGGAGTTTTGGACATAAATAAAGCCAAATAACTATAGGGATTTAATGTTGTATTGAAGTCAGACATGTCTTGGACATGTTTTGGAGTTTGGAATATGACAAAGAGATAAAGAGAGCCCTGTGTTGGGTAGTCCTAAGAAGTTATTGAGTTCTAATATTATAGTCTTAAGTCCAAAAGTTTAGACAAAAGATCAACTTTAGATTAAGTAATCACAAGAGAACTCAATAAAGTCTAAGTACAAACTAGTCTACCTTATATACTACAGACTATGGTCTGTATGTATACTATAACTAACCTACCCTAATGTACATATG
>Ga0157359_1001013_pt1 | contig 11088 bp, 12 predicted proteins | sample AttcapACBM3_FD_111482 | JGI IMG/M metagenome (GOLD analysis project Ga0157359, IMG submission 111482) | Fungus gardens microbial communities from leaf cutter ant in Botucatu, State of São Paulo, Brazil - Atta capiguara ACBM3 | ecosystem: Host-associated > Fungi > Mycelium > Unclassified ...
AGGATGATGACCAGAATGGCACCGAAGCCGAGTCTGAGTTTGTTCGCGATGGTCAGCTGTTGCAGCATGGGAAGGCCTCACGCGCCAGGTTGTCGACTCACGCCCAGGGGGCAAAGGATTGGGGTACAGCAAGCTAGCGGAGGGGAACGCGACTGATCCGTGTCTTGCGTCGACGGTGGGGACGCGTGGCTCCTGATAGTGCCGATACCGCGGATGACTCCAGTCGCGCCGCGCCTAGCCGAATGCAGGCCGAAAAAGGCCGATATCCGCGCAAGAGTGGCAGGCTAGAGCCTCCGAGCCTGGTCTTTGAGCGGTCACTCCTGAAAAAGTTTTGTGTGACGCAATAAACATTTTTGCGCTTCGCAGAGGCACTGGCGGACGGTCCGCCGCGAAGGACAGGCGCGAAGAAGGTGCCGTCAGCGTTCCAGGCGGGCCAGCCGGCGAGCCAGTTCGCCGGCTTCCACCGCGCTGGCGACATTGGTGAACCCCAGCAGCAGCCCCTGGGCCTGGGGCGTTTCCAGATACCAGCGCGACAGGGCCTGAACCCCCAGGCCGTCGGCCCGGGCGGCCTCCGCCCAGCGGCGATCACCGCCCTGCGGCAGGCGCGCCAGCAGGTGCAGCCCGCCGGCCTGCAGGTCGATCCGCACCGCGTCACCCAGGCTGTTCGCCAGTGCCTCGGCCAGCCACTGGCGGCGCTGTCGGTAGAGACTGCGCATACGGTTGAGATGGCGGGCGAAATGCCCTTCTTCCAGAAAGCTCGCCACCGTGGCCTGCAGCAGCAGGGGCGCATGGTTGTGCAGCCGGTCGGCGCTGCGACCGAAGGCGGCGACCTGCGCGGGCGGTACCACCAGGTAGGCGAGGCGCAGACCGGGAAACAGCACCTTGCTGAAGGTCCCGGTGTAGAGCACCCGACCGCCGTCATCCAGGCTCTTGAGCGCGGGCAGCGGCTTGCCCTGGTAGCGGTATTCGCTGTCGTAGTCGTCCTCGATGATCCAGGTGTTCTGCCGCATCGCCCAGTTCAGCAGTGCCAGCCGCCGAGGCAGGGCGAGGGACACGCCCAGCGGACTCTGGTGACTGGGGGTGACCAGGGCGCACCGGGCGGCCGGGGCCCGGGCGAGACCGGCGGCGACGTCCAGTCCCGCCGCGTCCACGGGCACCGGCACCAGATCCAGGCCGGCGCCCTGCAGCGCCTGGCGGGCGATGAAATAGCCGGGCTCCTCGAACCAGCAGGCGTCGCCAGGTGCCAGCAGCGTCTGGACGACCAGGTCCAGGCAGGCGCGATAGCCCGCGCAGACGAACACCTGCTCCGGACGACAGGCAATCCCGCGGGACAGGCCCAGGTAGGTGGCGATGCCGGCGCGCAGACCGGCGTGACCCCGGGCATCGGGATAGATCAGTCCTTCCAGGCCCTGGCTGCGCAACTGCCGCGCGGCGAGGCGCGTCCAGCCTTTGCGTGGAAAGGCGTCCAGTGCCGGCAGGCCCAGCTGCAGGGGCAGCGGCGCGCCACCGGCATGGATCGCCGCGGCGTCCGGTGAGGAGGGTACGGCCGGTGCTGGAGCGGCCGGGCAACGCCACTGGGGCGAGACGATGGTCCCGGCCGGACCGCGCGGCAGCAGAAAGCCTTCGGCGATCAGCTGCTGATAGGCCATCTCCACCGTCCCCCGGGCCACGTTCAGCTCCGCCGCAAGGGCGCGCACCGCAGGCACCCGGTCACCGGGTCGCAGGCGCCCTTCGTCCAGCGCCTGGCGAAAGCGCTGATAGAGCTGCCGGTAGAGCGGCAGGGCGAGGCGACTGTCGAGGGCAGCGGTGAGGGTCATGGCCTGGTCGTTTGTATCTTTCTTGGCTCTATAGCCTAGGCCATCGGCTGCCTAGAGTGGGATCATCTTTCCAGGAGACAGCCGTCATGCCCCTGACCTTCCAGCCTTTGTTGCCCGATCATCCGCTGTGCCTGGCCAGCCTGACGCTGATGCGGATATTGCGCCCGCATCTGGACGATGCCGAACGTTACCAGGCGCAACTCCAGCGCCAGGCGGCCCAGGGCTACCGGCTGCTGGCCGCCCTGGAGGAGGGCGAGGTGATCGGCCTGGCCGGGTATCGCGAGCTGGAGAATCTGCTCTACGGCCGCTTCCTCTATGTCGATGATCTGGTCGTGCAGCCGGCTCGTCAGCGCGACGGCCTGGGTGGACGGCTGCTGGCGGCGGTCCGCAGCGAAGCCCTGGATCGCGGCTGCTCCCACCTGATCCTGGATACCGGTCTGCACATGCCGCTGGCCCAGCGCTTCTATTTCCGCCAGGGCCTGCTCGCCCGCGGCCTGCATTTCGCCGAGCGGCTGACGGGGGCGGTGACGCCATGAAGACCGCCCTCCATGTCAACGCCAGTCCACGTCCGGCCACCTCCCAGGGCTATCGGCTGGCCGGTGAACTCCGGGCCGCGCTGAGGCTGAGCTGGCCTCGCCTGGAAGTACTGGAGCGGGATCTGGCCGCCATGCCGCTGCCGCCGCTGAGCACCGACTATGCCGAGGCCCTGACCCGGCGCACGCCACCGCAGGCAGCGGTATTCACCCTGTCCGAAGCCCTCATTGGCGAACTGGAGGCCAGCGACCTGCTGCTGATCAATACGCCGCTGCACAACTTCACCCTGCCTGCGGCGCTCAAGCTATGGCTCGACTACGTGCTGCGCATCGGCCGCACCTTCGCGTCCACTGCGGAGGGCAAGCGCGGTCTGCTGGCCGACCGGCCGGTCTACCTGCTGGTCGGCTCGGGTGGTCATCACCGCGGCCCCCAGGCGCGGCAGCCGGACTTCCTCACCTCCTACCTACGTCATGCCCTGGGCACGCTCGGGCTGTTCGACCTGAACTTCATCTATCTGGAAGGCCTGGTCGGCGACCCGGCTGAGGTGGCTGACACCCTGGCGTCTGTCCGTGAACAACTCTCCCGCGAGGTGCCCTTTCGCGCGCTCGCCAACCCTGTGACCGCTACCCTGGAGTAAGCCATGAGCCAACTGCGACTGCCGTTTTCCACCCTTTCACCCGCCGCCTACCAGGGCCTGATCGCCACGGGCCAGGCCCTGGCGCAGAGTTCGCTGGGCCTGGAGCTGGTGGAGCTGATCTATCTGCGCATCTCCCAGATCAATGGCTGCGCCTTCTGCCTGGGCAAGCACGCCGAAACCCTGCGCGAGCAGGGCGTCAGCCAGGCCAAGCTGGATCGTCTGGCCGGCTGGCGCATCAGCAACCTCTTCGATGCCCGCGAGCGCGCGGCCCTGGAGTGGGCTGAGACCCTGACCACCGTCGCCGACAAGGGCGCGCCCGATGCGGCCTACGAACCACTCAAGGCGCAGTTCAGCGACGCGGAAATCGCCGACCTGACCTTCGCGGTGGCGCTGATGAATGCTTTCAACCGGCTGGCAGTGGGGATGCGCCTCTAGGCGAAGGCAGGCCGCAGCGAAGGACGATTTCCGGACTTCGCTGCGCTCCCGGCAGGCAGGGCGCTCGGCAGTCGGAGTCAATGACGGGCGCTCACAGGCCAGGCCGGGCCCGGGCTATACTGGGCCTTTCTACCCGACTACCCAGGTGCAGCATGGCTACCGATACCTCGAAGCTGGATCGAATCCTCGCCGAGACCCAGCGCGAGCGCGAACGCGGCTATCGTGACAAGGCGCTGAAGATGTATCCCCACGTCTGCGGTCGCTGCGCCCGCGAGTTCGCCGGCAAGCGCCTGAGCGAACTGACCGTGCACCATCGTGACCACAACCACGACAACAATCCCCAGGACGGCTCCAACTGGGAGTTGCTCTGCCTGTACTGCCACGACAACGAGCACAGCCGCTACACCGATCAGCAGTACTTCAGCGACAGCTCGCTGAGCACGCCCAAGGTGGCCCAGGCCACCCACAACCCCTTCGCCGGGCTGGCCGGGCTGCTGAAAAAGGACTGAGTGCGCGGCGATCAAGGCAGGTCGCCCTGCCTTAAGCCGATCTTAAGTCTCACGCTCTAGCGTTTCAGGTCTTTGGCCGGTTGCCGACCTGGGAGCGAGCAGGGATGAGACGTTCGAACGTTGCGAAGCGATTGTCCGCCGGGGCCTTGGCCTTGCTGGCCGCAGGCTGCCTGACGGAGGCCTCCGCCGAGATGACCGTCATCCGCGGAGAAGGCTCTGCTGCCAGTGCCGACACCGCGTCGGTGTACTTCAACAGCGGTATCAACGACCGCTCGGTCAGCTCCCTGCTGGCTGCCCTGAGCGACATCGCCCTCAAGTATCCCGCGACCAAGAACGTCAATCTCTACCTAAACAGCCCTGGCGGCAGCATGGAGGCGGGCTATGTCGCCTACGAGTTCATCCGCCACTATCCGCTGCACATCAATACCATCGACGCCGCTGCGACGGATTCATCCGCCACCATGATCTATTGCGCGGCCGAAGATCGTTATGCCGCGCCACTCGCCAGCTTTCTCCTGCATCCGGCCGCGGCGGCCATCGCCGTCAACGGCTACATGAAGCCGGACCAGGCCAAGCAGGCGTTCGAGGACGTCGAGCGTGAGAACCTCAAGTTCCGCGAGATCTACAAGGGCTGTCTCAAGCTGACCCCGGAGGAGCTCACCACCCTGCTGTCCTCCGAAAGCAACAGACGACGATTGGGCTACGACGCAGCCAAGGACATCGGTTTGATCACCCGGACGCCGGACCGGTTGCCGCGTGGGATCGACCGGGCTACCTACCTTGTCAGCGATGGCGGTAGCCGGTGAGGGCAGGTTGACGCCCAGCCACACCGGCGGGCACGGTCTACAAGCGCTCGTTCTTTCGTGATACCCTCGGCGCATGCATTTCCCTTCCCGCGACTGGCAACCCAGTCCCCCATAGCTCGCGCCTCCCTCGTCCTTGCCTCGCTGCAAGGACCTCTGCCGTCCTGTCGCGCCCGCGACTTGGCGGCTGCCAACCCTGGAATACACGCCTGATCCGGCGTCTGCCACTCGCTTGACGGGTCAGGCACAGGTGCGAGTTGTCTATGTTGAATACCCTCAGAACACATTGGTTTTCCAATGTGAAGAACGATGTATTGTCCGGATTGGTCGTCGCCCTGGCGCTGATCCCCGAAGCCATCGCCTTTTCCATCATCGCCGGACTCGATCCCAAGGTGGGGCTCTATGCCTCCTTCTGCATCGCCGTGGTGATCGCCTTCGTCGGCGGTCGCCCCGGGATGATCTCGGCGGCTACCGGCGCCATGGCGCTGCTGATGGTGACCCTGGTCAAGGAGCACGGCCTGCAGTATCTGCTCGCCGCGACCCTGTTGACCGGGGTGCTGCAGATCGCCGCCGGCTACCTGCGTCTGGGCGCGCTGATGCGCTTCGTGTCCCGTTCCGTGGTGACGGGCTTCGTCAACGCCCTGGCGATCCTGATCTTCCTGGCCCAGTTGCCCGAGCTGACCCATGTCGGCTGGGAGGTCTACGCCATGACCGCCGCCGGGTTGGGCATCATCTATCTGTTCCCGCTGCTGCCGATGGTGGGCCGGCTGCTGCCGTCGCCGCTGGTGTGCATCCTGGTGCTGACGGGCGTCTCCCTTGCCCTGGGGCTGGATATCCGCACGGTGGGTGACATGGGACAGCTGCCCGATACCCTTCCGGTGCTGCTCTGGCCCCAGGTGCCACTGACCCTCGACACCCTGCTGATCATCCTGCCCTATTCCCTGGCACTGGCCGTGGTGGGGCTGCTGGAGTCGCTGATGACGGCCACCATCGTCGACGACATCACCGACACGCCCAGCGACAAGAATCGCGAGTGCAAGGGGCAGGGGATCGCCAACATCGCCGCCGGCCTGCTGGGCGGCATGGCGGGCTGCGCCATGATCGGCCAGTCGGTGATCAACATGAAATCCGGCGGGCGCACCCGGCTGTCCACCCTCTGTGCGGGTGTCTTCCTGCTGCTGATGGTGGTGTTCCTTGGCGACTGGCTCGCGCGGATCCCCATGGCGGCGCTGGTCGCGGTGATGATCATGGTGTCCATCGGCACCTTCAGCTGGGATTCGATCCGCAATCTGCGGCGCCATCCGCTCTCCACCAACCTGGTGATGGTGGCCACCGTGGTGGTCGTGGTCGCTACCCACAACCTGGCGCTCGGCGTGCTGGTCGGGGTCTTGCTGGCCTCGCTGTTCTTCGCCAACAAGGTGGGGCACCAGCTGAGGCTGACGTCCCGTCTGGAAGCGCCCGGCATTCGTGTCTACGAGGTGCGTGGCCAGGTGTTCTTCTCGTCCACCGCGGCCTTCATCGACGCCTTCGACTTCAAGGAGGTGCTGGACGAGGTCCGCATCGATCTCAAGGCGGCCCAGTTCTGGGACATCACCGCCGTCGCCGCCCTGGACAAGGTCGTGCTCAGGTATCGCCGGGAAGGCGTGACCGTGCAGGTCCTCGACCTCGACCAGGCCAGCGCGACCCTGGTCGATCGCTTCGGCATCCACGACAAGCCGGGGGCCGGCAGTGAACTGCTGGGCCACTGAGGAGAGACACCCATGAGCAAGATCATCGCCTGTATCGACGGCTCGCCCCTGGCGGGCAGCGTCTGCGACCACAGCGCTTGGCTGGCCCACCGCCTAACGCTACCCATCACCCTGCTGCATGTCCTGGAACGCAGCCTCTATCCGAGCTCACCCGACACCAGCGGCGCCATCGGTCTCGGCTCGCGCGAGCACCTGCTCGAAGAGCTGGCCCGCCTGGACGAGCAGCGTGCCCGTCTGGCGCGGGCTGACGGCGCGGCGCTGCTGGATGGGGCTCTGCAGCGGTTGCGCGAGCGAGGCATGGCGGCGGTCCCAACGACGCTCCAGCGCCATGACTATCTGGCGGATACCCTGCACGAGCTGGAGGCGGAGCTGGGTGTGCTGGTGATCGGCAAGCGCGGGCAGCATTCTGGCAGTCGTGGCATCGGCAGCCAGCTGGAAACGGTGGTGCGGACGCTGCACAAACCCATCCTGGTCTGCGCTACCGACTTCACCGAGCCCCGGCGCTTTCTGGTCGCCTACGATGGCAGCGAAGCCACCCATCAGGGCTTGTTGCGTGTCGCGAAGAGCCTGCTGTTGTCTGGGCTCGAAGGCGAGGTCCTGCAGGTCGGCGACGCCACTCCGGCCCGGCTGGCCGGACTGGAAGCTGCCGCGGATCTCTTGAGGTCCTGTGGCAGTGTGGTGACGACGCAGCTCGTTCCCGGGCATCCGGAAGAGGTGATTCCCAATCGGGTCCAGGCTACCCGGGCCGATCTGCTGGTGATGGGCGCCTACAGCCATTCCGCCGCCAGGCGCTTCCTGTTGGGCAGTCAGACCTCTCACATGCTGCGGCACACCGACATCAACATCCTGGTACTGCGCGCCTGAGCGCGCGGCCCTGGTCAGGATCGCGACCAGGGCCCTGGCCGGATTTCGGCTGCAAGGCCTGTTCGAGAAAGTCGATGAAGGCGCGCACCTTGCCGGTCAGTGCCGAGCGTTCGGCGACGCAGGCATAGATATCCATGGCTTCCGACCGGGCCGACGTGACGCCCTGGCCCTCTGCGCCGAACAGCGGTACCAGCTGCCCGCCCTCGATCAGCGGCAGGGCGACGAAGTCCGCCAGGCGCGCGATGCCACCACCGTTCACCGCGATCTGCGCCAGCATGTCGATGTCGTCGCAGACGAAGCCGGGGCGCGTGGCCGCCTCGAAGACCTGGCCGTCGCGCTCGAACCGCCAGGGCAGATAGCGACCGTCGGTAGGGTAGCGAAACAGCAGGCAGGCGTGCTGCTGCAGGTCTTCCGGAGTGTGTGGCGTGCCCGCGTGCGCCAGATACGCGGGCGCCGCGCAGAACAGGAAGGCGCGGGACGCGATGCGCCGGGCGACCAGGCTGTCGCTGAGCTGCGCCTTGATCCTCAGGCTGACGTCTATCTGTTCCAGGCGATGATCCAGGCGCCGATCGGAGCCGATCAGTTCGATGTCGATGCCGGGATAGCGGCGCTTGAATGTCGGCAGCAGCGGCGCCAGCAGATGCCGGCCGAAGGCGGCGGTGGTCGCCACTCGCAGCGCGCCCTGGGGTTCGCTTTCCAGGGTCGCCGACTGGGCGGCGCTCTCGACCTCCTGCGGGATGTACCGGACCTTGTCGAAATAGCGGGCGCCGCTTTCCGTCATGGCCAGGCGGCGCGTGGTCCGCGACAGCAGGCGCACGCCCAGATGGGCCTCCAGCCGGGTCAGGCTCTGACTCACCGCGGCCGCACTCAGGCCCAGGCCGCGGGCAGCCCCGGCGATGCTGCCGGCTTCCACGACCTTGATGTAGGTACTGATCAAACCCAGGATGTCCACGAGATTCCTGTCGGTGTATTCGTTGATTTCTGTTGAAGGTGAACCAACGACGAGGCGGCTACCGGCCGGTTCCGGTGCTTGTTAGCTTGGCCTCGCTCATCCACCAGAGACTAGCCGATGAATTCCCAGACTCCAGCGCTTCCCGCCAGACGACGCCTGCCCAAGGGTGTGACGCCCTATGTGTTTGCGCTCTATATGTCGACCATCATGGCCTTGCTGATGTGCCTGGTGATCACCCTGGCTGAGTTCGGGTTCGATGCCCATTACTTGAGGAATGTGATGAATGCCTATCAGGTGGCGATGCCTTCGGCGTTCGTCTGCGTGTTGCTGGTGCGACCGCTGGTGGCGCGACTGGTCGCCCTGACCGTACAGGCCTGAGGCGTCCGCTGTGGCGCTCGCCGCTGTTCGTCGATTACCCGCGTTCGCGCCGGGCCAGCCAGACCAGGACCGCGAGCCAGCAGACGCCCGCGGCGTAATTGAGGCGCTGGTACAGGCCGAAGCCCTGGCCGTCGGTGACCGCTCCGGCCATCAGGGCCGCGGTGACCAGCGCCATGCCGGTACATAGGATCGAGAAGCAGGCAAAGCCCGGCGAGGCCAGCAGGCGCCTGCCGAGCCAGCCCCAGAGTGCGCTGGCGAGGGTCAGCGACAGGAACATCACCAGGCCCGCCAGGTTGTGCAGCGCTTGCGAGCGCGACGGCTGCACCGGGGCGCAGCCCTGGTCGCACGGAAAAAGCCCGGTGGCGAAGCTGGCCAGGCCATGCAGCAGGATCAGGGCTGCACTCAGGCAGGCCAAGCGCGATCTGCGAAAGCGCCGGACCAGACCCAGGCCGACCAGCACGAAGAGCACTCCGAGCGGCATGTTGTTGATCCAGGCGGAAAAGCCCTGCGTGGGGGCATCGACTGCACCCAGCCGACTCAAGGCATGGTCCATATGGCTATAGCCGGGATAGGCCAGGGCGGTCAGTCCTACACCGATCGCCAACCAGACAGGAATCACCAGACCCATGCCCAGCAGAACCCGGTCGGTCCTGTTCAAGGTGGACGTCCTCGTCATCATGGCGCGCGCTTCCTGGGTCTCGAGATCCGCTCATGCTAGGAGGCGCTGGCGGCGAGCGTTACCGATTTTTTTGCAAGGCAGCTTGCCCAGGCGTCATCCTGTGCCGTTCCGCTGCCAAGGATGACCGCTGATGACTAGACGCCTGCCCAGCACCACGGCGCTGGTGGCCCTGGAAGCGGCCGCCCGCCATCTCAGTTTCGCCAAGGCCGCGCAGGAGCTGGCACTGAGTGAGGGCGCGATCAGCCGGCAGATCGCCAAGCTGGAGGCTGCTCTGGGCGTCCGGTTGTTCAATCGGGTCGGCAATCGCGTCGAGCTTTCCGCCGCCGGTGCCGGCTATGCCACTCATATGCGCACTGCGCTCGCCGACATCGAGCGCCATACCCAGCAACTGATCGCCCAGGCCCGCGGCGCCACGGCACTGGAAATCGGCGTTATCCCGACCCTGGCCGGTCGCTGGCTGATTCCCCTGCTGGCGCGCTTCCGCGAGCGCCATCCGGACATCGAGGTCAACCTCCGTGAGCGGACGCAGCCCTTTGCCCTGGAAGACAGCGGTCTGCATGCCGCGATCAACTACGAGCATCCGAGCTGGCAGAGCCTGAGGGTGCAACGGCTGTTCGAGGCGCAACTGGTGGCGGTCTGTCACCCCCGTCTGGCTGACCGGCCTCCCGTCAGCCTGCCGCTGTTGCACAAGCGGGAGAGCCCGCACAGCTGGACCCGCTATGCCGCACTTGCAGGGCTATCCCTGGGCGCCCCGACGGCTGGCCCCACCTATGATCGTTACTCGCTGCTGATCGAGGCCGCCAAGGCCGGCTTCGGCATGGCCCTGGTACCTGAGCACTACATCGAGGAAGAGCTGGTCGCCGGGCGGCTCCAGGCGCCGTGGCCGGTCCTGCCGGAACTGCGCGAACGCTATGTGCTGGTCACCCGTCCAGCGGAGGAGAGCGATCCGGCGCTGGCAAACTTCGAGCGGTGGTTGCTGGAAGAGGCGAGAGTGAGGTGAAAGAAATCCAGCCGTAGGTTGGGCCGAGACAGCTCCACCGTCGAAGCCCGACGGTTCAGCGTTCATCCGACAGGTGTTGGGCTTCGCTGCGCTCGGCCCAACCTACCTTCTGTGCCGCGTTTTCCTTCCCGCTGCAAGTCCATCCCAGGCGCCCCTCTCCCTTGGGGAGAGGGGCGGGGTGAGGGGAAGGAGCGTCCGTCAGGATCACACCTTGAAGCGCGCCGTCATCTCCTGCAGGCGTACGCCGATGCGGGCCAGCTCCATGCTCGAGGACGCCGTCTCTTCACTGGCGGCGGCGGTCTGATCGGAGATGTCGCGGACGTTGGTGACATTGCGGCTGATCTCTTCGCCAGCCGAACTCTGCTGCTCGGCGGCGCAGGCGATCTGTTCGTTCATCGACTCGATGTCCTTCACCGAGCGGGTGATGCGCTTGAGCATCTCGCCCGCCTCGCGCGACAGGCCTACGCTGCTTTCGGTCAGTTGCACATTGTGGTCGAGTACCGTGCCCATGCGGTCGGTGCTCTGATGCAGACCGGTGATGAGCTGAGCGATCTCGTCCGTCGAGGAGCGGGTGCGCTGGGCCAGACCGCGGACCTCGTCGGCGACCACGGCGAAGCCGCGTCCCGCCTCGCCGGCGCGGGCGGCTTCGATGGCGGCATTGAGCGCCAGCAGATTGGTCTGCTCGGAAACCGCCTTGATCACGTCGAGCACGCCACCGATGCTGTCGGCATG
>Ga0157359_1001014_pt1 | contig 11083 bp, 6 predicted proteins | sample AttcapACBM3_FD_111482 | JGI IMG/M metagenome (GOLD analysis project Ga0157359, IMG submission 111482) | Fungus gardens microbial communities from leaf cutter ant in Botucatu, State of São Paulo, Brazil - Atta capiguara ACBM3 | ecosystem: Host-associated > Fungi > Mycelium > Unclassified ...
AAAATAAAAACCCAAAGGAAAAGACAAAGAAGTAGTTAGAGTAGTAGAAGAGATGAATAATGTAGACATTAAGAGGAGATGAGTGGGAAGTAGACATTAAGAGAAGATGAGTGGGAAATAGATAGTAAGTTGGTCTTGAGAGAAGAAGAGATTTATGTTCCAAGAAATAAAGTTTTAAGGCTAAAAATTATATAGCTATATCACAATGTACTACTAGCTGAGGGAAATAGAAGACAACAGAGTTGGTAACAAGGAACTATTGATGGCTAGGAATGATAAGAGATGTAGAGAGATATATGAAGAAATATAATTTATACCAAAAGATAAAAACTGTATAGAATCTCTAGTTATCATATGCAAGTTCATCTGTCCAGAAATTACATCCCCACAGTAATATCATCTCCCAATTATACAAGCCTGCTTTCTATAGCAGCCATCTTTCTCACAACACACCTTGTAGCAGTGCTGCAACCATCTGGGTATTCCATCTTCCACAGCAGAGATACTCCTATTCAACTCAGTCTTCCATGATGGAGTTACTCCTGTCAGTGTCTCAACACTGAAACCTCTAAGCATCTCCTATAGTAGAAACTCATATATAAGACTAGTAGTTATACTGTAATTCACTAGTCTGATAATTGATGAAGATAAACTCTTATTGAACTCGATTCCTAGTATTCAATGGTGATATACCAAATCAGCACTTACTTCCATCTCAGACTTCTTCCTATCATCTAAAGTTGTGACCATGTAGTAGATAGATAGCACAGCACATAAGCTGAAGCCAAGGTCATTCCACAAGTCTACACATCTCTGAGCCCATCTTGTGGACTTCTACCCCCAGTGTGGACCATGCCTGACACTAGTAAGGAAACTAATAATAAATAAAGACCCAGTAAAACTATGAACACACTTGATAGTAGACTTTATCACAAAGTTACCACTAGTAGCAAGAAAAGATACAATACTAGTAGTATATGATAAGTTGCTCAAGATAATGTATTTTGTGGCAATAATGAAAGGAATATCAGTAGGAGGTTAGTATAGCTGTTCAGGGACAATGTATAGAAACTACATGGTTTATTTGAGAATATGATATCTGATAGAGGTATATAATTTGTAGTAGACTTGACTAGAGAGTTGAACAAAATGCTAAACATCAAGAAAAGATTTTCAGTATTATTCCACCCTCAAACAGGTGTATAGATGGAATGAATGAGCTAGGAATTGGAGTAGTATCTATGGTTCTTTGTAGATAATTAGCAAAAGGACTGGTTCAAATGACTTGTTAAGGCAGAATTTGTAGTCAACAGTAAAGTCTATATAGTAACCAAGATCTTACTGTTTGTATAAAACTATAAGAGAGAACTGAGAATAGGAATGATACAATACTGAGTGTTAATTTTAAGAAAAGGCCAGCTAGAAAGCTGATGGAATAATACATTAGTTCATAAACTATTAAGGAGGTGATATCAACTAATATAGTTAAGCTAATACTGCTAGTATCAATGAGGACCCACCCTATAGTAAATAGCAGTAGAGTGATAAGATATAGAAAACTGGTAAAGAGGTAAAAGGTAAAGAAATCAAAACTAGTAGAAGTAGACAGAAAAAAGAAATGAGAGGTCAAATAAATTCTCAACAAGAGAATGGTATAAGGATGTGTGAAGTACTTGGTTTATTGGAAAGACTTTATAGTAAAGCATAATACTTAGAAGAAGGAAATAGACTTAGAGAATATAAAGGAAACAGTTGTAAAGCTTGAAGAGAGGCTGAGTGCAGAAGTAAGAAGATAAGAAAGACTAGATAAAGTAGAAGATAGAGATTTTAAAAGAAAGTTACCAAACAAATATACAGCAAAGATGCTATGTAAATAGGATAATAGAAAGTTTAGAATAGAATATCTAAGGAAGTTGAAGTGAAATTGGTGGAGGTAGAAGTATATTTCTCTAGAGGAGGAATCTTGAATAGGAAGTGATATTAGAGTTTACCAAAGTGGACTTGGTTGTTTTATCTGTTTTCCTTTTATCTTCACTTTTTTATAGTTTAGTTTTCTCTTTTTTATATAAACTTAGCTAGAAAAGCATGATATATAATGATTACAATATCACAAATTGTGACAGAATCATGATATATTTGTCACAATAGTCACACATTCATGTGATCTAATAAATATTCTAGAAAGAACTTAGTTAATACACATGCTTGTATTGGATAACACAAGAAAACTTGATGAAGTTCCTATTACAAGCTAGTTTACTTTATATACTACAGACCATAGTCTATATACATACTACAACTAATCTATTCTAAAGTTCATATACTTTTTATATGATTATAAGACTATTATGTACTACATTATATTACACTCATTTTCCTAAGTCCAAAATAAAATAAATCCAAGTTTAATATTTATAACTCTGACATAAGGTATATAAAGTAAACTATCTTATATTAGAAATTCTCTTTATACCACTTAATATATAAGTATACTTTCTTCTCTAGCAATTGAGGGTTAAGTCATAACAATAAAGTAGACAGTTTTACAATCTAAGACTAGAAAAATTGTTATATATCAAGTCTAACTATTCTAAATATACTGTAAGGGAATCTAGCCCCAGCACTGAATACTGCTGTCAAACACTGTAGCATTCACTCATCTAAGCTCCACTGTTTCCCACCACCAACAACAAAGTTTGCCCACCACTACCTGCTAAGCCTTGATTACATCTCCTAACTACTTCTACAACTGTCTCTCCATGTCCCTAGTTACCATCTAATGAGTCCTACCAGTTTCAGACAATATTCTAAATACTTTTACCATTCTATCATCCAAGCTTGAACTATTATTGTTTTGTATGATCAGAATAGACAAGCTCAAGTATTTAGAGTAGTGATAGCCTCTAGGAAATATTATTTTGTTCTCTTAGGTTTTCTGGAGATAAGTCCTATCTTTAATATAGTTATCAATACAGTTTAGGTTTTCTGGAGTAAACTCCATAAACTCCATGGACTTTCATTACTTGCCCTGACAGCATGCAAAAAAGCTAGGTTTTCTTACAAACATACTGTAATATTCTTTAGATATAGTAGCTTTTGTAAATGATGTTATAATAGCTATAGGCCCAGAAGTAAGACATGATGATTGAGTATAGGAAGTATTAAAAAGAATGAAGGAAAATAACTTATATATGAAAATAGAAAAATATTAGTAAAAGGTTAGAGAAGTCATTTTTAAAAGTAATATTAGATAGAATTAAACTGGAAAAAGTATAAAATAAAATAAAATATTAGAATGACCAATATTTAAGATCATTAAAGATATATAAAAGAATTGGCAAAATTATTTAACAACTAGGTATGAAAGCTATATAGATTGTCTGAAAGTATTATATTAGATAAAAGCATTGTTATGAACTTGAGACTAGAGTTAATCACAAGAGAACTCAATGGAGTTTCTAAGTACAGTGTATCTACCTTATATACTATTTGGCTCCTAGTTCCTGCTACATTATTCTAGCCTACCCTAAAGAAATATATATATACTATAAGGTTAATATACAGTATGACATCATTATTCTAAAGTCTTCTGTAATATATGACCATGTGATTGTGACTGTGACTATGTCATGTGGTATGTGACATTATGCTAAATTCTAATTCTCAGTTCTAGACTAGTCAAATGAAGGAAAAAGAGAAATAGAAAAGAAAAAGAAAGAAAATTAATATCAAGTCTATTTTCTTCAATTCTGACAAGCATATAGTTTGCAGCATTTTTGATAAATAAATTGAATAGAATATTATGAATTAAACAATGCTATTAATAGCTTATTTATAAACTAATAGACAAATAGAGTGAATGAATTAGAAGCTAGAGTAGTATTTATCAACTATCAACAGGAAATATAGCTTGATTTATTAGCCATGACAAACTTTATCTACAATAAAAAATAAGGGAAAAAGTATGAGAGTGGAGAAATTTAAAGAGGAAATAAAGAAAACTCAAAAGAAAGCTAAGGCTATACTGAGAAAATCACAGGAGAAGATAAAAAATATACAAACAAGAAGAGAGCAGAGCTAGTAGAATATAAAGTTGGAAACAAAGTGTTAAGTATAAAAGACTTGAGGTTTTGGGTAAAATAGTAGAAAACAAAAAAGTTGATAGAGTAGTTTATCAGACCTCATAAGATTAAGACAGTAGTATTAACAAATATAGTGAAATTGGATTTACCCACTATAGTGGAAATTTATCTAGTAGTTAATGTAAACAGGATAGTAATATAGAAAAAGATTAAACTATAGAGAAAAAGAGAAAAAGTCTGAATATATATCTGTAATTTCTAACAATATAGAGTCTAAAATTTCAACTTAATACTATACTTAGCAACTTATATGAATATGGAAAAATGCATTTGCTTATATACTTTTTATATAAACTAAACTTATAACCAAAACTTACAAATAGCTATCTATATTAGAGCTATATCTAACCAGTTACTTTTTCTAGAATTTAGAGCTTAACAGTATCTAAGTAAGTCTAAGCTGTTAGTACTCTATTAAATTGTATTATTTTCAATTTTGAATAAACATTCTACTTATTTATACATATACTATGATTAATCACAGTATAACTAAGTGGTAATATACTTACAATGAATTACTCAAGTGTTATCTATTTATATTAATTAATTTACATATCTTGTAGATATAGATCTCAGTAGATATACTATTATTAACCTGTTCAAATTATTTTACTTATCTTATATCACTTATTTCTAAAGTTCTTCACAAACAATCTTACTATTAGTAAGTAGTCATTAGTTATCTATGTTAGAAGAAACAAATATATAGAAGTATAGTATAGTATGAATAACTAATAATCACTTACTAATAGTAAGTTTATTAATAGAAAGCTTCAGAGTGTGAGCAATATATTACTAATATAAATGCTATTTGAGGAACATGTGTAAGCAATATGTATTTTTTTTTTTAAAAATCAACAATTTATTATGTGGAGCTCAGTGGTAGACCATAGTAACTACTCAGTAGTTACATACATTCAGAAGGATACTACATGAAAAGAAGAACTAAAAAGAAAAAGAAAAGGAAAAGGAAAAAGAAAAGAAGAAAAAGAAGATGAAGAGAAAAACCAAATAAAAGAAAAGCACTACAAAAGACATTGTCTTAAGGAATTTAAGTAATGCTTTCTCCAAAGGAAAATGCTTTATTGTTAAGTTCTAAGAAGAGAATGAAATGAGATAACATATCTCTCCTAGAATTCCAATAGTTGTTAAATCTTTTACATTCATGAAGAATATGTCTTCTTGATTCAATCAGATAAAGGATGCATGGACATGCAAATTCTTGAGGGAAAAACCTCAAGCAATATTTACTAATAGAAGCATGGTTGACAATTACTCTTGTAGCTCTTGCATATAATAAGTTAGAGTGGCTGAAATACTTCAGCCATGATTCTCCCTTGGAGTACAATGGTTCAATAATATTAAGATCATTGTCAAGAAGATTTAAGAAACTCCTCCCTTTATAATCTGAAGCTTGAAACACCATCTTCCACTAACTAATGATATTGTTGCATTCTTCTTTTCAGCTGAAGTCCCAAGATGATTTGCAAGGGAAAACCAATGATAGATTGAATTTTTTTGTCTCTTTGTCAACAATACTATGAAGCAACCAGTTTTCTTGACTAGGGCAGTTCTAAAAATCAATGAAGTTGTGATCATTCCTTTTAAAAAATTTTCTGATTTCCTTAAAAATGGCTACCAATTGAATTTGGTATAGATGTATGGATAAATCAAAGATTTTTTTAGTGGCATGTATTGCATCAGTAATGATGATGATATGTTCAATATTGGTTAGCCAAATAGCTTGATTCGATCCACACCTGATGGCAAATGGTTCTACTTCAGTGGAGGTGATGTTTACAGTGTGGTGAATAAATTTGATGACAGGGGAATCATGAGTGTGTACATAAGCAATGGATGTGGCGACTTGGTTTTTAATACTTGTATCTGATATAACAAAGGTTATTTTGGAATTGGATGATGTGTTGAAGACAATTTCATCAAGATGATGAAGATAAGTCTTTCTTGTATTAGGGCTTTTCTTGTCTGAATGATAAAAAGAAAAACAATTAGAATACAAATAAATCAATCTGTTTTCAGGAAAAAGTTCATTATTAAAAAGATCAAAAGAATTAAAAACCCTATTCAATTTGTTGTTAGTATCCACAATAAAACTTTTAATCTTCAAATATTGTTTGGTAGTTAATGTTTCCAGTGATAAATAGTGATTTTCCAGGTGCAGAGAGTGGTTTGACTCAAGCAATGATCTGATAATATGATTTAGCAGAAGTGATTAGTATGAAGTTGTAGTATTCTGCCAAGTTTTTGAAGATGTAGGTTTATAGGAATAAGGCCAGCAATGGCCTTAATGCCCATGGACAGAGAGGTTCGGAATGCTCCAAGAATTCAAAAAGTGGCTCTTCTTTGTATGTGTTTGAAGACTTTGAGTGGGTACAATAGTAAGGCCTTATTATAGTACCATAATGGAAAGCCATATAGTGCAATGGGAAGGATGCATGTTCTGTATAAAAGGCATTTCTGGGTAGGAATGAGACCTCTTGATGAATTTCCAAGCATTTTCATGCTTTTGACTGTTGATATAGCTTTATTTGTATAGAAGTTGATATGATAACAAAAGAACAATTTCCTATTGAAGATGGATTCCAAATATCACCATATCTCTTTAGGTTGAAGAACAGATCCTCCTAGAATGGAAAGATCAAGAGGAAGAGGATTGAATGCCCCTTGAGCTCTAAAAAAATGGAAGACTTCAGTTTTCTCCTGTTCAATAACAAGTTTGAAATGATCCAAAAGAAGAGATATAACACAATAACTATAAAAAAGATTTGCATTTGAAATTTCAAAGGATTTGTCCTGAGAGATAAGAAGACTATTGTCTACAAAGGAAATGAAAAAAACAGGATTTTTTAGATTTTTTGGTCTTTTTTCAAAAATATAAAAAACTGGCAATAGATAAAGAGCTGAACCTTGTCCCACACCAATGTTAACATCAAAGAATGGAGAAGAAAAATTGTTCCATGAATACTGAGTTTTTCTTCCTATCAAGTAGTTGTTAAAAAAGCAAGAGATTCTTAAATCAAATCCTGCTTTATCTAATATAAAAGGAAGTATTTGATAGTTAAGAGAGGGAAAAAATTGTGTGATATCAAATGCCAACATGCTAGTTAAACAATTCTTTACCCAGCCCAAACATATGAGATGTGTCAAGAAAATGCCAGCATTGGTTGTGGATCATTGTTTGAGACCTCCTAATTGGCAAGGATGGATTAAATTATTGGATAAGGCTTAGAATTGAAGCCTCTTGCTGACAACCTTCTCAATTAGTTTGCCAAGCATATTTAACAGAACAATGAGCCTGAATATTTTAGGAGTGTTATATGATGTCTTGTTGGGTTTGGGGATGATAATAGACATAGACACTTTAAAGTACAAGGGCTAATATCCTAAGTCAATACAAGTATTAGCAATATTCAGGATATTAAATATTCAGGATGTTATCAAGACATGCTGAGTTTTTTAGGATCTCTTTTAGATGTTTTCATAACAATCTATCTGGTCCAGAGTTGGAATTGTTGCTGCATTTCTTGATAGCTGACACAAATTCTTCTTTAGAGAAAGGAGGCCATTGCAATATAGTTTTGTTAGGAAATTCTTCAAGAATTGACATGTCTACCTGTTGATGTTGAGCTATGTTGAAAGATTCATGGAGGGCTTGCCAAAGATTCTCAATTTCAAGACAAGGTTGACCATTGTACTTGATTGCTTTGATTGCTGGAAGCTTATGCTTCTTGATCCAATTCATGAAATCCTATGAACCTTTCTTCTTGTTTGAGATTTCTTGTATTTTTTTGTCAAATAATTCTCTTTTGGTTGTTTTTATCATCTTCTAGCTGTTTGGAGTTTCTGTAAAGATCCAAGTATCTTTGGCAGTTATTGTTCCACCATAATTTTGAATGTCTAGTAATGTTGACTAATTTAGAATGCTTGAACCAGATATTATCAGTACAATCTGTGAAATTCTGTACAATGCTTTCCAGAACTTCTATGCTATCAATATGACTGGTATTGAGATCTTTGACTAAGTCAATAACATCAGAAATAAACTTTGAATCTTTATCACTGTCTTTGATAATAGTATATTTTCTAGATTGGATAAACTCTTTGAGAATTGATATTTTCACCATTAGAGGGGTATAGTCTGATGAAAGTCTCCATTCTGGATAGATAGTGTGACTATCAAATGTGTTCAAAGTAGATAGAAGAAATATGAGATCAATTGTTGAATTTGAATCATCTTGATTATTGGCATATCTTATAGGAACTTGAGAAGTGGGACTAGAAATATTCAGCTGAAGTGAGTCAGCAATTTCTGTGAGCAAATCACTATATACAAAATGATTGGAGAACAAAGGGTCCCATGAACTATCTCTAATGTTAAAGTCTCTTGTCATAATGAGAACATTGTTGATATTAGCTTCAGTATTTTTGGGATACTTTAAAGCTGTTTGGGAAGAATCCAAATAAATGTTCAAAAGAAAATAAATAGAACTACAATTGAAAAATAAAATAAGAGAAATGTCTCTGTGATCAAAAATGTCTTTACAAAATGAGAAACAAAGAAATAAAAGTCTTATATTAATATAGGTGATAACTCTTGGTGATTCTTGAGATTTATTAGGATTTCTGGAAAAGGTTAGCCAATTAGGATGACTAGAAGCACCTACCAAGTTGTTCCCTTCTTTGTTAGATGAGCTGGGAATAGACCTAATGAATGACTAAGGGGGTTCTTGAATGAAGATAATGTTACTATCTGTCTGTGCTTCCAAAATAGTATTAGTAAGCAGCTTATTTTTTCTTACATTTTGAGAAAAAATATTGAGATTTTGTACAATCATACTTGTGTTTTACTCATAGCTGAGCAGATTGATTTGGCTCTATTATTCCTAACTTCTTGATATTTTATAACATGCCATTCCCTATTGAAGTAATGCTTCCAGAATGGGCAGAGATTGAAATCTGCTTGATGATCCTCTTTGTAGTTAGTATATTTGAACAAATAAGAACATAGTTCCCCTTGTTTTGTTTTGAGCCTAGATAGATTGGTCTTGAAGTTTGATTTGCAGCACTATGCAAATTGTCAATAATGTTTGCTCTTGTGTAGTCCATTGCATTTGACACATCTTGAACCTTGAGTACAATATGAGAATGTTAAATATTTTCATTTCCAACAGTTCTTATATAATAGAACACTGAGATTTATGTTAGTGCCTCAAATAGTCGTAATATGATTGCTAATGTTGAATAACCTGTTGATAAGGTTTTTGGCTTTGAATCCACTTTGAACATTCCAAATATCAATCTATATGATCACTATATCAAACTTTGGAGATACTTTGATAACTTTCAGTTTTGAGGTAAGCAACAAGTTGTCAAAAATATGATTAGATTTGATGGCCACTTCAACAAAGTCTGTAGAAATAGAAATATTAGTATTTTTGATAAAGAAGGGAATACCTGTTATTTTCAAGTATGATTTTGACTGAGAAAGCCATGGAATTTTGATGTTGTCTGAGTTAATATTTTCCACATTCTTAATGACATTCTCTATGGTCTGGAGATTGGAAGACAAGGCCACTTTGTTGGTAATGATAACAACACCTGTAGAATCCCTTTGGGCATAATCTACCAAAATGCTTGACTTGATGTTTTTGAGAGTCCTATTTATATTAGTAATATAGATGCTCACCAATCCCATGAATTTATTACTATTCTCTTTACTGATAGAAATAATGATTTGTTTTTGTGAAGGACCCTTAGTAGTTATCTTGATGTGGGATTTAGTCTTATTAGAGTTGTCAATAATCTTCTGAATGTTTTTGATTTTTTTAGCTGGCAAGTTAGGAAAATTGTCTTTGAGCTTCAAAATATTAGATACACTTGGACCTACTGCTTGAGCATATGACAATTTCTGGGAAGCTTTGTTTGTATTCATGGATTTTTTACCTTTCCTATCAAGAAATTTGGATTTCTCCAAAACTTTCTTTGGAGGGCATGCTGGAATAGGAGAAGAGATTCTAATAATTTCTGCTTATTTGTGTTGTAACAACCACTAGACCAGTGTCCAATAGCAGTACTAACAATAAATCTCAAAGGCAGATATCTAGTGGGGAACATGAGTTGTATAATTCACAAGAGAACTCAATAGGGAACCACAACAGTATTCTACTGACTATTCATATTATCTATCCATGGTCTATACTATGACTGTGCATCCTACCCTAATGTCCATGCTCTGTCCTCATGTCCATTAGTAATCTACCTCATGTCCTATTACTCATCCACCTTGTGTCTACCTCAAGACCAGCATACCATATACATGTGCTCTGACATCATACCCTCAACTCTACTCTTAATCTCTGTCATCTATGTGTGTACCATATATACACCATGAGGAACCATGTCCCTTGACATCACTTTATCTCTAGACTCTTCTCAATCTTTCTAGACCATTCTAGACTATTCTAAGCTCTATGACATTATGTCATGTGACTTCCTAGTCACATGCCTTCTTTCTCTTGTCGTAGACCAATAATAATACTACTACTATCTATATCTTATCTTATCTGTTCTTACTAAAGTCTGTCCACACTTTCATCTTATAACAATTTGTCTTTAAAGGGCCTAGCTTTTGACAACACTGAAGGTTTTTTGACTTTAGGGATAAACTTGTTAGTGATTCTATTCCTAAAAGAGTTATTATGATCATCAGTAAGAATAGCATCCCAATTTGCTTCATAAATGGATAAGACAAAGTTAAAGGCAGCATCACCAAATTCTTTAAGTTTCTTGATATTGTTAATCATACTAGTTTTGACCTTTCTGGCCCTGATAAAGTCAGCCATGTATAGCAGCAAGATGTAGATATTTTTAGCATCAATTTCAATAAAATCCATGGTATCAAAGATAGATATGGGGTGGGC
>Ga0157359_1001015_pt1 | contig 11079 bp, 8 predicted proteins | sample AttcapACBM3_FD_111482 | JGI IMG/M metagenome (GOLD analysis project Ga0157359, IMG submission 111482) | Fungus gardens microbial communities from leaf cutter ant in Botucatu, State of São Paulo, Brazil - Atta capiguara ACBM3 | ecosystem: Host-associated > Fungi > Mycelium > Unclassified ...
GTAGCAGGATAATCTTTTGAGGAACGAGATACCGCAGGAGATGTGGGCACCGAATACGAGAGGAACGCAGGCTGCAGACGAGACATGACGGTAAATGACAACTACACCCGATTGTCACGCTTGACAGTGACACTAACACAGGCGCGCTAAGTCACATCATGTGTCTCTATGTTCTGATCATGTGCACTTAATCTTTTTTTTTTAAATCAACAATTTATTACACGAAGCACAATGGCAGACCGCAGATCCCTTCTTTCTCTTGTACCACCATCTTGCATGGTAGCGCCTGTAAGAGACTTAGGGAATAAATTCTTTCTTTCTTCTTCAACAATTACACATTCTCAACAACCACTCAATTTACCAACTGTACTACCTTCAATGTATATAGGGATGGCAATTCTATTAGGAAAAATTCCTGACAATTATGATGAGGTACGAGGTAGAACCATCTCTCCTCAACCACATTCTTCTAGGGCATTTTCAATGTCCTCAACCAAGTCTTTGGTTGATTACCATGAGAGAATGGAATACAACAACATGTTAAACAATGATATTGATATGAATGATAACAGTGAAGGCTCTGGGTTATCCTATAAGATCTGTCACAAACTTCATTCAGCTTGTATCTCCACAACTAGTAGACCAATTTTCACAAACCAAGTTGTACTAGAAAGTCCCAAATGAGAGCTATTCACACATATGTAGAATGTACAAAAGCAACAACAAATGACTGAGATATCAGGTCATCAGTAGCTGTAAAAGCTTTGTCTGCTAATATCTCATAAATGGCTAAATGGATTTGCATGATTAAACTTGTGTTTGAAAGTGCTCATCAATCTGTTTCCAATAATATATGATGCATCTCAAAACAATAAGTATTGGTAGAAATACAAGTATATCAATGTAGTGACATAATTAGTTATCTTCTAAAATTAGCCTGACAGCTGCTATGACAGATAACAGCTCCTATTAGGTATGAGTTTTGATCATGTGATGGTAACAGCTTGTGTACAGACTATCACTCTTTTGTATATATACTTCTGTGTCTGAGAATTAGACCTTAAACTTAACAACATCAATTTGTATCAATCTTTATTCTTTATTATCTGTATTGATCTTAATCATCATTGTTATCATTATTGAACTTCTAAATCACTCCTAAACCTCTGAGAGTGTACCTAAGATTCAGATATTACAAATAAGTGAGTAGTTCATTTTATAATAAGACTATTCAAGAGCAAGCAATTCATGTCAGTATGGCAGCTGATCTCTCCAACAACATGTTGAACAAACATGTCACTATTGAATGTTTAACCATGAGTTTATCTTATGTTCAAACTGCACACTCTATCTTGGGTTCTCCTCGTGGCAATGATATAGCTATCAATATTTAACTTCCATATGATCTAAACACTTCTACAAAACCTGATCTCTGAGATGAAAACTTCCACCCTATTTCACTTCACAGCTCAATGGAATATTTAGCATCGGATTCCAAGAGCATTCAAGATTTCCTCAACTTCATAGCCAAGTATATCTCAAATAAACAAGTTGATTCCTCAAAGTCCAATAATATTAAGGATTTCCATGGTATAGGCAAAGCAATTTGAAATTTCATATCTTCTATCTATCAGACTGATTGGAACTTACTCAATACTGACAAAAATTCTAATACTCTTAGACAGAAAATATCAGCAAAATTCACTTCAAAAGTTCCATTTGTACCCAGTAAGAATAACAAGGTCAATGACAAACTGTTCCTAGCAAGTATAGAAAAAATTCCCCCTTATTCCTGCCAAATCACAGAAGAAGGTTAATCAAATCTCTAAATATTTCAAGAATATAAAACCAGCCAATATATTTAAACAACTCCAAAAATCATATGCCCAGGTTTTGAAACAAGATGCCAACACTTCTGAGATCATCAAGATCAAAGAGGCTTTTCTATTTCTTAGTGCAAACAAAATTAACCAGATTAATAATATTGTCAAGAGCAACTCTAAGATAAAACCTCATATTCAAATGACTACTAAAGATCCATCTAGAAAATATGTCATCATCCCTATGAGCAGCAAGAACAATTTGAAATTCATGAAGAATAGTTCTTTATATGTTGCTAACATAAACAGATCACTCAGAAATGCAAAATCTGAAGTTCTTGTGGACTTTATTTGATTAGATCTCTTAGAAATTATAGTAGTTACTAACAGTATATCAAAAATGCAGACAAGATTGACTCTCTATATATAGAAGTTCCTTGACTCCTACAATCCAAGTTCTATTTGAAAATTATAGGCATTCCATACTTCCCTCACAACAATTCTCAAGATCATCTCACTTCTAGCAATTGTTGTAGCAACTACTAGACACAATGTCCAATAGTAGCACTACAAGTAAATCTCCCAGTAGAAATATCTAGTGGGAATACGAGTTGTGTATTCACAAGAGAACTCGACAGGGAACTACAACAGTATTCTACCAACTATTTATATATCTTGTCCATGGTCTGTGCTACAACTTCTCTACACCTACCCTAATGTCCATACTCTGTCCTCATGTTCATTACTCATCTTTCATGCATCTACCTCAAGGCTACCATACCATGTCTATATGCCCTGACATCATACTCTTTAATCTCCGTCATACATGCATGCACCATGTGTACACCATGAGAAACCCATGTCTCTTGACGTTATTCTAACCCTAGACTCTTTTCAATCCTTCTAGACCCTAAGTTCTTCCAGACCACTCTAGACTCTTCTAGGCCTATGACATCATATCATGTGACTTCCCAGTCATGTGCCCTTTCTCTCTTGTTGTAGACTAATAATAATATTACTGTCTATATCTTAACCCTAACCCTACCAAAGTCTGTCCACACTTTCGTCTTATAATAGCAATGTTGAGAACATCATCAAGCAAAACCAGATTTTCAACAATGTTGTACTTATGTTGAAACCACAAGTTATCAAAGTTTTATCTAAGTCAGATATATCGATTATTTGGATTGACATTTGGGATGTCCAAAGCAGAAGCAAAGCAAAGAGTTTGATCAATCAATGCTTTAATGTAGAAAGGTATATCACCACTATAAGAGGAGCTAATATAAACCCCAGTGTTCCACAATGTAAAAATTATTGGAAATGGAAACATGCTACTTTTTCTTGCAGAATTTAGGGTTCCAAATGCATCAAATATAATGGCCCACACAAGTCCAAAAATTATTGTCAATTTGGTTGGTGTTGCAAAGCCAATGAAAAAACAAATCTACTGTGTCTTGAGACTAAAAAAGGTGAACTGTGTCTACACACATTCAAGTGTTCAAATTGTTGATGCAATTACCAGGCAGACTCCAATTTATGTCTGTTCTGAAAGCACAGGTTCAATTTCAAATGGCATCAGAAAAAGTATATCAAGATCCATGAAAAAAGAACAAAGTCAATTTGTTCTGTTGAGAATGGTATCTCACAATGATTTGTGATATTTTAAAAATCTTTTCTCAAAATGTTTGCAAAAACTCACTGATCGTCAACATTATTCTAAAGACTCAAATATTCTTTGATATTATTTTCATTCAAGAACCTCTGTGGTCAACCATTCATACAATTCTGAGCTTGATGAATTGCAAAGAAGAAGAACTTGTTGGAGTTCCTCATCATCCCAATTGGCTTACTTTTACTAGATCCTCAACAAATCAGTCAGATTCTCCAAAAGTCTTGACTTATATTAACATTTAAATTTCTAGTCTTTGTTTTTCTTTGTGAAATGATATTCTCAATCACAGAGATGTTTCATACATCTCCTTTTTTAATCAAGGATCTATCTTTTTTCTAATTAACATTCATTCTGACTCATCCCAATTAGCCTTAAAGTATTTTAAAGGTACTGAGACCAATATTTGTAATGTAATCATTATGACTGGAGATTTTAACATTAGAGACAGTCTTTGGGATTCAAACTTTCTATTTCATTTTGTTCATAGTGATATGCTTTTTGATATTGCAGACTCATTTTCCATTGCTTTATTTAAACTTACTGAAAATTTTCCTACTAGGTTTTCAAACAATGATCAAAATTCAAACTCAGTCCTTGATCTTGTTTTTACTAGACCTTTATCTGTAGAATTCAATTGTTACCACATTCATTCTGACTGGAGACTTATGTCTGATCATGTTCCAATCACTGTCAATATTCCCATCAGGGATGAATATATTCCAACCAAACAATGATTATTAGTCAAAGAAAGTGATGAAGAAAACCAATTTATTGAAGACCTCATTCAATTTATCAAGAATTTAAATACTTCATTGATCCAGAATGCTAAATTCTTAGAAGAGGTTGTTCAACTCTTAGCAACCAATATTGAGAACATTTGGTTCAAACATTTGAAAATTGTCAAGATTACAAGACACTCCAAAGCATGGTGGAATGAAGATTGTTGTCATATGCTATATAAATATTAACAGTCTCATAGTCTAAAAAATTGGAAGGACTTCAAAAGTATGGTCAAGAAATACAAGTGTTCCTTTTTTGATGAAAAGATAGACAAAATTGCAAACAAGAAATGTGGCCCATGGGAGCTTATGAATTGGGTCAAGAAACACAAACTCCCTACAGTTGAAGCCATTTAATATAAAGGATGTCCATGTATCAAACTTGAAAACCTTTGGAATGCTCTTCATAAATTGTTCAATTCTGTTTAAGAAAGAGAAGTAGATACTCATTTTCTAAACAAATTTCCAGATAAACCTACAACTGAGTGGAATTCATTTTCCAAAATTGAACATTTCATCTTTACTTATGAAATGTGATCTAGTTGTAGAACATGGAAAAACTAACATTTTCTATTTTTCTAGATCTCACAGAGCATTCAATTCTCTTCCTCTTGACTTATCTGCCCTTGGGGGTCCCATCATACTTCTTAAAGAAACTTGGAAGGTTTTATTTTTGACCAAAAACTCACTTTTAGAAGTTATATAGACTTCTATGCCAACAAAGCAATTTCTACAGTCAAGTGCATGAAATTGCTGGGTAATTTGTTGAGAGATATCAATATGCTTCAAAAAAGAAGACTTTACAGATGTTGTACTTTATCTATAGTCCTATATGGTTTTCTGTTGTGGTATTACAACAAAGCTCCTACTTATTATCATTTCAACATACTATGGAAAATACAACAAAGAACAGCTCTTTGGATTTCAGGCATATTCCAAACATCTTCTACTCTAGGGATTGAAGCCATATTTGGACTCATCCCAATATATCTTCATTTCAAGAAACTCTACAGAAGTTTTCTACTGTGAGAATCATCTCTTTTGTCCAACTACATCATAAACAACATTCTCAGTTCTAACAGGTTACAGGAACAAAGTAGCCATAATGCATTCATTGACTACCTTATGGCCAAACAAAGACTTCACTTGAAATCATCACTCATTGATGTAGATGATAAGTGTAATGAATTTTTTCCTTCATTTTCTTTTTTTAATAAGAAATTTAAACCAGGAAATTGTCTTATAGATTTATTTTTAGATTGTATTTCTTTTCATTCTCATTTTTCTAATGCTAAAAAACATATCAAAAAATTGGATGATATTGTGTTCAGGACTTTATCTAATCCTTTCTTAATAATCATAGTGTTTGATGTTAGTATCAAGAATCACATCGCTACATTGATTGCTCATATCCATTTCTTCAAAAAACCTGTTGTCAAAACCATACACAGAGCTATCAATATTACTACAACTGAAGCTGAGTTATTCACTATCTGATATAACATAAATCAAGCAATCACCAGCTCCAATGTCAATCATATAGTGGTTATCACTGATTCCCTCTATGCTGCTAAGAGGATCCTCAACTCTTCAGCACATCTATATCAAATCATTCTACTGTGATATCTCAGGAACTTAGAGAATTCTTTTTAAAGAATACTTGTAATCACATCAAATTTTGGGACTGCTTTAGCAAACAAAAGTGGCCATTACACTATTCAGTAGACAAAGACACCAAAATTATAGTCTCTACTCCATCATTTCCATGCAAATCATCCTGGGATTTCTACAGAAAAACTGATTGTGATTTGATCCTTTCACAGTAGAAAACACTTTTTCAAGCAGCAGATTCTAAAGGGAAAAATTTTCTCAACTTGCTAGATGACAATCTAGATTCTATTGAGCCATCAAGTATCAAAGATGGTCTATTGTCAAAATCACAAGAAGTGGACTTTATTTCCTTTTATTTTCTTTCTCATTTTCATTTTCTTTTTGATTTATTTTTGATTTTTCCATTTTTAGAACACTTAGAGTTAGGGTTAGAAGTGATTGGTTACAACATTGATCACAGGACTTGAGAGAAGGAAGTAAAAGGTTCTAGAACAAAATGATGTTATATAACATGGACACCACATGTTGGCCTCATGCTCTATACATAGTCATTTAGGATAGAGTGCACAGTAGCTAGCACAGACTATCTGTAGGAGTATATAAGATAGACTAGTTTGTAAAGGGCTCTTTATTGAGTTCTCTTGTGTTATCCAATACAAGGTTACCTCTTAATCCAACTCTAAGGGTTTTGAGTTATAACATCTATGGTTACAATACTTCAGTCATTCAAACTCATTATGCACTCAAGCCTTTAGAGCTATCATCAATTATACTCCAATAGGGGAATATCAGTTAAGGTTCTTCCCTAGGGAAGAATTTGCATACACATGTGGTAATTATCCAATCAAAACAAGATAACACATTCTACACAAATATAAAAGGTTTAACAACTATTGGAATCCAAGAAGGGGTACTATCACCCACTTCATGCTATTCTTTCAATTTAACACAAGTGCTTCTTCTTTTGAATAGTTGCTTTTCATCAGTTTTACTTTTAGTATTGCTATATAGGTTTGATTTCCTTTTGCTTTATTTGTTTAATTATTTTTCCACTTAGTTTTCTCTTTCTTTTTATCTCTATTCTCTTCTTTTTCCTTTTCTTTTTCCATGTTGCTTTAGTCTGAATATAAGTAGTTATAAAGTAACTACCATGATCTACTCTTATGCCCCATGTAATAAATTGTTGATTTAAAAAAAATGAGTATAAAAAGATAACTCTATACTTTAGTAGTCAGTTCAAACTTCAAACTGAAATTTTATGCTCTCTAATAAATGTTTCTAATTTTCTAAGTGGAATGTGATGATGTAACAGTCATATATATTACAAGATATGACAGAGTAGTGATATTTATCACAGAATAATCACATATATTACTGTTACTATTATACAATCATGTAATATAGAGAAGGTTGTAGAAAATTCTAAAGCAAATGATATTATATAACATAGCTATGGCATATTAAATGTCAAGATCGAAGAAGGTGGACTTAACTTATTTTATTTTTCCTTTCATTTTTTATTTTTTTCTTTTTCTTTTGATTTATTTTTCTATTTTCTATTTTTAGAACAACTAGGGTTAGGGTTGATCGGTCACACCATCACATTAGTCACCTGATAGCAAAGTCACAAGACAGATCACAAGACTTGGGAGAATTTAGTAGAAGATTCAAGAACAAAATGACATTATACAACATGGACATCACATGTTGACCTCATGAACTACACATGGTTGTTTAGGGTAGGGTACACAGTACTTAGCATGGACCATCTGTAGGACTATATAAGGTAGACTAGTTTGTAGAAGAGTTCTCTATCAAGTTCTCTTGTGTTACTCAATACAAGAGTTGTTCTATTATCCAACTCTAAGGATCTTAGTTCATAACATATGGCATATTAGCCTTATGGAAAACATATAGAAACTCTATTGAGTTCTCTTGTGTTACTTAATACAAAAGTATGTCTTTCATCCAGTTCTTAGAACTTAAGTTCATAATTTCCAGTGCAAACTTAATTTTCTCCCAGTTATCATTAATTCTTATATTATTAAAGTATATAGTTATCTTTTTATACTCATTGCTTACTTCTGTGGAATTTTCTTCAAAATTATTTGAAAAGTATGCTTTTAGTTGGTTTCTTAGTTTCTTTCTTTATAGCCTTGAATATTTTCTGCACATTTTATTACAATGGCTTTCTTCTAATCTTCATTCAAAGTCTTCCAGCAGTTTCTAATAAGTAGTTTTAAGGGTTAAATATAAAACATGTGTGATATTAAGAGAGGTTGGTAAGTCTCTGTTTTATGTTATAAAACCTTACAGACCAGTATATGAAAGAATGAGATTTAGTGACTAAACAGAGAGAAATAGATTATGTTAGACACTAGCTTCATGAAAAGGCATAATAGTATAGTGGTAAATCCTGTTATGTTGGTTATGTCTTATATTTTTCTTGCTGTTAAGACTGAGAATTAAAATTTTGCATCTTTATACAGTAGTCTACTTATGCCAAATTTCAGTGTACCCTACTGTTTGGTCTTTTCATACCTTATAAACTTTAATTTCTACTCTGAAACATCCATATTTAACCTCAGAATTTTATTATAATAACTGTTGATTACTTTCTGTCAGGCTTTGGCTTACTAGAATTATATTATATTTCAGTATCTTGTGTTTGCTTAGAGCAGTATACAAAATTGGAAATAAACTACAACAACAACAATAACTAGCTTCATATAACTTATGTTATAGAAAAGTAAGTTTCTTCTTATTTTGACTTAAGCCTAAGAGTTAGAATAAGAGAAGAACCTTGTATTAGTTAACACAAGAGAACTTAATAGAGTTACTAGTATAGATAAGTCTACTTTATACCTCTAGAGCATAGTTTATGTATATTTACATTTAGTCTACCCTAAATGTTATGAGTCATATATATAAGAGTTATTATATTATATGATATATAATGTTATTCTTCTAGATTCTTCTCTATGTCACATGATATTATGACTATAACTGTAATATAAGTGACTAACTTGTAACAGTTGTAACATTATATCACTTCTCTTAGCTAAGCCTTAGTATAAATAAAAATAGAAATAGAGAAAGTAAGTAATAAAGAAGAAAAATAAAAAAGAAACAAGTTCACTATTCTCAAGTCTTATCCTTTGAGTTGACTATAATAAGGCTAGTACTAAAGAATGTTGCTAGCTGAATTTAATACTTATTAAAAGGTATTAACTGCAGCTTAAAGACATAATTAACAATGATAATTAGATAGTGTAATTGTAAAGTAAAAGCATAATCTAGTCTAGTCTCTCATAACTATATATGAGTTCTGATAAACTCAAGCTATTACTTTACATACAAGAAAATATTTCTGTACCAAGTTAATTATAAATTATATACATTGTCTATCATTTGAAAAACACCCTCAGAGAATGAAGACATAAGAACAGTATAGAACCATATATAGGCTCAAAGCCATTCCTTTGAATTCTAGATTAGTGTCAAGAGAGTGGTAGAATGAGTAAAGTTAGGATAGAATAGATTTCACTTAGATTAGATATCCATGATCAGTTGTTTAGAAAGGGATCAGATCAAGTATGGGAACTTATCCAGGAATAGATGTGATATCTATGAGATTGGGCAAAGTATCCAGATTGCAGATCAAGCTTGGAGGCTTATTTATAGATGGATAATATGATCTTGAATAATAATCTTAGCCTCAACTTATGTGTTATGCTGTCAGATGCAGTTCACACTGAGGGTGAAAGTCTACAAGATGGACTTGGAAAATATGTAGACTTGTGAAATGACCTTGGCTTCAGCTTATGTGTTGTACCATCTGTCTGCCACATGGTTGCAATTTCTGAGAATAGAAAGAAGTCTAATATAGGAGTGAGTACTGATTTGGTATGTCACCATTGAACACTAGAGATTGAGTTCAATAAGAAGTTATCTTTGTCAATTATCAGACTAGTGAATTACAGTATAACTACTAGTCTTATATATGAGTTCCTACTATAGGAGATGCTTAGGGTTTCAGTGGTATAGCCCCTATTACCCTGAGTGGAGGTTTTAGTGTTGGGATACTGACAGAAGTAACTCCATCATGGAAGACCAAGTCAAATAGGAGTATCTCTGCCATGGAAGATAGAATACCCTGGATAGTTACAGTACCACTACAATGTATGTTGCAAGAAAGGTGGGCTTTAATTGTTGGCAAGAAATGTATTGTAGAGATGTGTTTTCCAGATGAATGGACTTGGCATATAACATATGCTTACTATCTGTCATATAGTTGTAATTTTAGATAGTCAGGAAGAAGTGAGAAGAGAGTTCTTAGTTGGAGAAGTGTTATATTCTGCTCCAACCACATCCATTTCAACCTACAGATAACACCTTTCTCATTCATACTTCCCAATCTCTTTTAGTACAGATCAACTACCTCCATTCTACCTCAGATGTTCTTGCTGGACTCTTGCCAACTCTATAAACCTCCATTTCCTGACATCCAAGGACCACTAGTAACCAGAGTAACTCACTTAGCAGTCTCCATACTAGATAAATACCCTAGGTAAAATACTTAGTATATAAACCAGTAGTTTACACTGTAATAGCCTTATCCTAAAAATTGACCAAAACTAATACTAACTTCCAGTGTTGGCAACAACACACCTCACTATCTTTGGATGGTTTCATCCTCCTAGTTTTTCTAAGTACTCTTCCAAAATATGTGACCAGTGCAACTCATAGAGGCATAGCACATAAGCTAAAGCTGAAGGTCATTCCAACTCCTACTTCCACATTCTCAGATAATGCATAATTAACTCATTTAGCCTTCTGAGAGGCTCTCATTGGATCTCAGATAATGAACTGCATCTAACATGACTCTTATATACATGACTCATAACATTTAGGATAGGCTGGATGTAAGCATGCACAGACCATGCTCTAGAGGTATATAAAGTATACTTACCTGTACTAGGTGTTAAGCGAGGAACCAGAACGAGAGCAGCTGCACTTAGAACAGTCGTGACTCGGTCTTCGTAGCATACAACTTGTATATTTTTTGTATATCAGTAGAACAGTTGTGGCGCAAAGAAATATACAGTCCAATCTTATGTAAGGAAATAAGTCCGGAAGGAAAGAATGTGATGTCGAATACAAAGAGAGCGTGAAGCGAGACATACGCAAGACA
>Ga0157359_1001018_pt1 | contig 11068 bp, 5 predicted proteins | sample AttcapACBM3_FD_111482 | JGI IMG/M metagenome (GOLD analysis project Ga0157359, IMG submission 111482) | Fungus gardens microbial communities from leaf cutter ant in Botucatu, State of São Paulo, Brazil - Atta capiguara ACBM3 | ecosystem: Host-associated > Fungi > Mycelium > Unclassified ...
CACCAGCCTTAAATACATAAAATAACAAAAGAAGTAACTAAAACAGATCTCCAAGTGTGTTTCATTAGTGAAACACTATATAGGAGTTCAGATTTGGAGAGGGGAAAACTCCATGTAAAGTCCAAGTAAATTTGCGGAGTTTGAAGGAGATAATTAAACAATGGATATAAATGAATACAACCATGGATTTTGACTCAAATAAAGCAAAATAACTGCGGACTTTTGGGTGGAATTAAGTCCATTATAAAGTACCAAACTACCAACGGAGTTTTGGATATGACAATAGTAATGTAGAACAAATAAAAATAGATAGTGAAAATTTATAGTTGTAGTCCAAGTGTGTTGCTATAGCCCAAGATACAATGATCTATATTCAACACTCCTTCTGGATCATTGCATTCTAGCATTTATACAGTCCTAATGCATTAACAAATTTCAGTGTAGCATCTCATGGTAGTAGCTTTGTGAAGAGGTCAGCAATATTGTCCACAAATGGAATATAGTTGAAGGTTACTTGCCCAAGCTTTGTTCTTTGTTTGACAAAGTGGTTTTAATTTGTTGATAATTCTTGTCATTTATGCTGTTTGAAATAAATCCATTATTGTTAGCATGAATCACAACTGGTATGACTATTGAAAGACCAACCTTATCAAAGAACTTGATAAGCCAGAGTATTTGTTAAGTTGTTTGTATAAAGATCATATACTCTGTCTCTACAGTGGATATTATTTCATGTTGCTTAGTCTCTTAGAACATGAGTTTACTAACAACAAAGAATACATTTTTTGTTGATCTCTATGTATTCTTATTACCAGCAAAATTAGAGTTGACATTATAAGAAATAGTAACAACTCAGTCACTCAAAGTAGTATGAGAACTGAATCTATTTAATACCTGTAAGAAATAGTAATAATTATATAATACTGTTAGCTTAAGTATAATGATATCTAAAAAGAGTGTCTATATATTAGTTACTTGAAGTAATATGAAACTGAGATTGTTAGGTAATAAATATGTCCAGAAGAAGAAACCATCTGTGGGAAAAAATGTAGAAGACATTGGAAGAGCATAGGAACATTCTCTGATGTATAAGAATTCAATTCCAGGGTGACATTGGCTTCAGCAGATGAACTGTACCTCTACTTGTTGCAATGATCATATTTCAGATAAAAAATATAACAAGAAATAAACCATCATGAAAGTCAGACTTCTAAGTATGGGTACTCAGTACAGTGTATTACACTAGGTTATTTTCAAGCTAAGGAATTTCAGAGTAATTATGTGTCTTAAATACTAGTACTAATCTATCTGAGAATTGGAGGAGATAGATAACTACTCTGTGTTATTATTCAAAGATCTTAGAGTAAATCAATGAATAGAATCTTATATTAGTGTTAACACAAGAGAACTTAATAGAGAACTCTATACAGGATTGTTTACCTTATATACTAAAACCCCATGGTTCATGATCTACTACTTTAGCCTACCCTAAATAACTATGTGTTTGCCTTAAGATCAACATGTATTAAATATACTATATGATATCATCCTTCCAGAACCTTCCATTGCTACCACATGACTTGTGACTATGTCATGTGACATGTGATCATGTATCAGTGATGTCACACTAAACTCTAACTCTAATTTCAGGAGATAAGAGAAAAGAAAAGAGAAATAAAAAGATATTAAAAAAAACTCAAGTCCAAGCTTCATAACTCTAACACTCTGGGTGCATTCAAGTCCTTGGAAATTAAGTCTGGAGGTCCATGGACATCATAAAAAGCCATGTGGTTAGTAATGGAGTGATCTGACATGAAATAAAGCCAGATTAATCTGTACTAGAAGTAATATGTCAATTAGAAGGAGATTATCCACTTTTATAGATATTTTGGGCAGAGTGGAGCTTAGGTGATCATTATTTATGATATAGTCAGATATGTTGGATATACTCAGATAATATGTGACAGAGATGTACAAATGATATGACATTAATATATATATATATAAGTAACTAAGGTTCAAGCTAAGGTTCTAATAAAAGATCTAAGTAGATAGTCTAAGTATTGGACTCATAACCAGTTTGTTATCTCAATAGATGTAACCATGGAGGTTTAGTCTTTTATTAATATAGTATATAATCTCATAATCTAATATTTCTTTCATATAATATAAAACTTGTTTGAAAGCATTCCAATATTGTAAGGGAACTGGCTCTTTCAAGACCTTTCTCTTCCATATTTTTTGGCTATTCTATGTTCTATGTTCCATGATTCTTTCCCACATCTGTACTCATTTACTCATTCAATTTCCCACACTCTGGACCTCTTTGAGCTACACACCAATACTCCCAACTGTCTGGATATATTATTAAACTTCTCTTTATACACTCCCTTGCTCTTCTGCAACATTCTGTAGTCTTCCAAAGTCTTCTAATATCACCCACACACCCACTTATCCACTTTTCCACACTCTAGAAGTTTGAGAAAACAATGAGAGAAGAATAAGGAAAACATGAAGAGATCTCCACTACTATATAAGTAAAATGCAAGATGCAGTTAATTATGGGTCAAGTATGAAACAATCCCCAAAACATATCCAACATAAGGTAAATATCTGTAGAATATAAGATATAGATTGTAGCAATCATAACATGTTTGAGCTCTACTACTTTTGCTGATTCATTATTTATTCTCTCAAACTCTCTTTTTAATACTGCTAATAACTCTTCTCCTAATACAAACTTCCAATCTTCTAACTCCAGGTCTGCTAATACATTTTCTTCTACACATCTACTGATCTACTGATCTTCTCTGCATATATGTTAGAATTCAATTCACTTGCTCTTCCACCATTTTCTCTCTTATCCTTATTCTAATATATAGCTTGTATACTATTACAAAACCTACTACTTTTCCTGAATCTTTATCAAAAAATGGTAGTTTGGCTATCTCTGGTTGAAACCCATGTCTAGGTCTTGAAGCTACCTTTTGTTAGGACAACTAGGTAGAAGAGCAAAGTACTTCAAATCTCTAGGAAATTTTAAAAGAACAGAATAGGAATTTCTGAAGATAACAACTACTTTATATAACAACATGATTATCCTAATATGTCAGAATTCTGATTACATAAGCAAGAAATGATGATACTTAAGTAATCAGAAACAGTTGAGAATAGAGAAATTGAAATAGAAGAATGCTAGAGTACTTAGCAAGTACTTTCAGAGCATAGGAAAACAAATGAGTGGATATATGAATAATACTAGCAGATTTTGGAAGACCACAGAGTATTGCAGAAGAGTAAGAGAGTACTAGAAAGGAAGTTAAGTGACATATCTAAATAGTTGAGAATGTTGGTATATAGTCTGAAGAGGTCCAGAGCATAGGAAATTAGAGGAGTAAATCAGTATAGATATAAGAAAGGATTACAGAATATAGAACAGCTAAAAAATATGAAAGAAAAAGGTCTTGGAAGAGCCAGCTCCCTTACACTTTCTCTTCTTCTCTTTTTATTCCTTCTAACTCAGCTACTAGCTATGCTTGCAAAGCAGTCAGTTATTTTGCTTGTTATCTTATTAACAATTATATCATCTTGACTCATGTAATATGATAGTGGTAAATAGATAAGAGTAGGAGTTGGTGTAGATGTATAGATTGGTAGTGGTAGTATGGGGATGTTAGAATTGCAGAAGTAGAACTTAAATTTATTTTATTTTATTTTTGATTTATTTTTATTTTGAATCTAGAATTAAAGCTTAGTATAACATTATACATCAGTCACAGTTCTATAACACTGTCATAGTTACAATGTCACATGGTCATATATCACATGGAATGTCATAAAAGGTTTTGGAAGAAATGATATTATACAACATGTTAATCTTAAGATAGATACATACTCATTTAGAGTAGATTATATCACAAACTTCATTCAGCTTGTATCTCCACAACCAGTAGACTGATTTTCACAAACTAAGTTGCGCTGTGAAGCCCCAAATAAGGGCTATCTGCATATGTAGAATGTACAAAAGTGGCAACAAAAAACTGAGATATTAGATCATCAGTAACTGTAAAATCTTCATTTGCTAATATCTCATGAATGACTGGACAGGTTCACATGACTGAACTTGCATTAGTATGTGCTCACCAAACTGTTTCCAATAATATATGGTATATCTCATAGCAATAAGTATTCATAGAGATATAAGCATATTAATATAGTGACATAATTAGTTATCTTCTAAAATTAGCCTGACAGCTGCTATGACAGATGACAGCTCCTATCAGGTATGAGTTTTGATCATGTGATGGCAACAGCTTGTGTATAGACCATCACTCTTTTGTATATATACTTCTGTATCTGAGAATTAGACCTCAGACTTAACAACATCAATTATTTCTGTTTATACTACTCATCACCTATTATCATTATTTTCTTATACTGAACCTCTGAAACACCATTAATTTTAGGCATCATAACCAGTGAGTAGCTCATTTGTGATAAGATTGTAGAAGCTCTAAGAAATCAAAGCTAATTCAATTTACTCAGCTGTAAGCAGAATAAAAATATGATTTTAAAATCCCTAAAAATCTTTTCACAGAATATTCACAAGAACAAATTTTTTACTAATACTCTTTTAGAAAATAATAAAGATTTCAACATTGTTTTCATTCAAGAACCTCTCTAGTCTATCATTTGCAATATTCCAAGTTCCTCATCTAAGGAAGGTGATGAGGTCATAGGTACTCCAAATCATTTGTTATGGACTTTGTTTGTAAGAACTCCAAACACTATGAACAAACATTCAAGAGTTCTTACCTATATCAACTCTAAACTAATAAGATTACACTTTTTACTTAGGAGAGACATTTTAAATCATAGAGACATTAATCTTCTTTCTTTTTTCAATTACAGTATTATATGTTTTCTTATCAACATCTATTCAGATGAACATCAATCTGCCTTAAAGTATCTCAAGGATACTGAGGTTAACTTGAATAATGTTTTAATTATGACAAGAGATTTTAATATTAGAGACAATTACTGGAATTCTGCTTTTCTATATTATTTGACTCATGTAGATACTCTTAGAGAGATAGCTGATAGTTTGGATTCAGGACTTTTAACACAAATCAATCAAGTGCCAATATGATACACAAATAACTCTCAAGATACTAACTCAGTTCTAGATCTTATGTTTCTCTATGCCAATATAAAGGAATTCAACAATCGTTCTATTTTAACTGATCTCCAAGGACCTTTTAACCATGCTCTGTTATCAGTCCATATTGTTATTAAGAAGGAATTTATCCAAGAAAAGAAGCTAACTATTATCAAGAATAGCAAAGAAGAAAAAGAATTCATCAACAAATTGAGAAATAGAATAAGTTGTATTGATACAACTAACATTCTCAATCATAAGAAGCTAGAAGAGGTGACTCAAGAGTTTACTACTATTGTAGAGGAATTATAGTATAAATATTTTAAACATATTCATATCACTAAACATTCTAAAGCATAGTAGAATAAAGAATTCAATAGAGATCTTATGAATATCTAGGAAAATAATGGACTGGACCAAATATAGAAAAACAGTTAAAATGGCAAAACAAACATTTTTAACAATAAAATCCAAGAAATCATGTTGACTAACAAGAGATCATAGAATCTGATGAATTGGGTCAAGAAATGAAATCTACCTGCTATGGAAGCTATTAAATTCAATGGTTATCCTTGTAATGATTTGAACAACTTGTGGCAAGCTCTTCATCAGTCTTATAATATTGCTCAAGATAGACCAATAAATCTTTGACTACTAAATGAAGTTCTATTGTATCAACAAGCTGAATGGCCACTCTTCTCTAAATTGGAGTTTATTGAAGCAATTGACAAATGTAGCAGCTCATTTATCCTAGGACCAGATTGTATTTTCTAGAGACACCTCAAAGTGTTGGTTTGTAATGAGAAATATATTACTAATTTCATCAACATAGCAAATATATGCATCAACCTTAGATATTGGCTCTCTCATTTTAAGAAGTCAATGTCTATTATCATTCCTAAGCCAAATAAACTGTGTTATAATACTCTCAAAATATTTTGACCTATTGTTTTCCTCAATACTTTAGGAAAACTTCTTGAAAAAGTCATAAGTGTTAGACTACACTCTATTACTTCAAACTTTGTCCATCCTAATTAAATAGGGGATATCAAATAACAATTAACTATAGATGCTGATATTTATCTAACCTACCTTATACATATGGAATGAACAAAAGGACTTCATACTAGCACTCTTGTATTTGACATTGCTTAGTTTTTTCTCTCTTTAAATCATCAACTTCTTTCAAAGATTCTTAACAAAGCTGGTTTTAATTCTCTTATTTCTTTTCTGATTATTTAGTTAACAGACAAACATAATATGTGTAGAACCAATTTGTTTTCTCTTTCTTTAAAACATATGTAGGTTAAAGTTTTACCCTTTCTCTAATTCTTTTGGCTCTTTATATCATGCTTATTTTACATATTTTTGAAAAAAATCTAAAATTCTTATATTCCTATTCAAACTTCAATTCTTTTATTTATCAATAACAGTCTCTTTATTTTTCAGGAAAATTTTTTGAAAAATCCAACATAAATATCTTTTTCAGCTATAACATTATTTCCTTGTTATTTAACTGGTTCAGTCTAGTTATCAAACATAGAAAATTGGAGGTCTTTTATTTCTCAAGGTCTATAAATGCTTCTTATATTCTTCTCTTAGATCTTTGATCTCTAAAAGATTCTATTCTCTGTTCTAAAGACACTTGGCAATATTTAAGCTTCTTCTTTGACAAGAAACTTATCTTTCATCAACACATTTATCATTATGCCAACAAAGCTCTCTCCATGATTAAGAGCATGAAAATATTAAAGAATTCAAGTAGAAGTTTATCACCAATCTACAAATGACTACTATATAAAATGTGTGTTCTTCCCATTATATTTTATAGATTTGAACTTTGGTATTTCAAAAGAGTGTCTTTGTACTAACCTCTTAAGAAATTAGAGAAAATGCAAAGAAGAGTAGTATTATGGATTATAGGAGTATTTCATACACCACCAACTCAGGGAATTGAGACTATAGCTGAGCTTATTCCCATTCATCTCCACTTCAACAAAATCATTAGGCATTATTATTTACAAGTGGCATCTTTCTCTAAACAACATGCAATTAACATCCTCATAAATAAACATCATTCCAAAATAGCCATACTATATTATATGGCCATGTCTCATCTCATAATCAAACAACATTCAAAAATCAAGAGTTTTATAATGGACATTAACAATCATTTAAACAAAGTATTACCTTCTTTTAATAGTTTGAATAAGGAACTTTCTTCTAAATTCCATTTAGTAGATACTTTTTTGGAATTTTTTCCTTTTTTTTCAGTAAATCAAAAGAATTCTAATATATTGACTTTTTATTATAACAGACTCATTAATATCTTTGAGAGTTTGCTCATAAATCAAGACACTGTGCTTATTACTAAATCTGTTTACTATACTATAAATATAATATCAATGGAAGCTAAACTCTTTGTTATCAGATATAGGATAAATCATATAGTACAATTACAAGATATTACTCATATCATTATTATCACTGATATAATTCTGGCTGCTAAACAAATTTTCAACTCATTTGTCCATTTATATTAACTTCATTCTATTGTAATATCTAAGAATCTCAGATATTTTTTCAAAAAGAATTTGAATAATATAATTGCTGTTAGAGTTTAAGATGGTGGACACTAAATATTTTCATTTCTTAATTTTTCATTTTCATTTCTTTTATTTTTATTTTTGGGGACTTAGAGTTAGGGTTAATGTGATGTTACAGTCACACTGTTGTAAACTGTCATATGACATGATTAGGTGCTACACATCAGTTACATGACAATGTCACAATCACAGTCACACAATCACATGTCACATAGAAGAGCATAAAAGATTCTGAAAGGATAATGTTATATAGTATGTTTAACATATATTGACCTTAAGGCAAATGCATGGCTGTTTAGGATAGGCTAAAAATAGTTAGCATGAACCATGGAGTTTTAGTATATAAAGTAAACAATCCTGTACAGAGTTCTCTATCAAGTTCTCTTGTGTTAACCCAATACAAGATTCTATTCATTGATCTACTTTATAATCTTTGAGTTGTAACAATTGCTTTTTGAGATTGTCCAGATAGCATCAAGTAGTCATCACATCTCTTAGTAGATAAAGAGTTAAAACACATAAAAATTAATCTCATATTTCTAAGCAAAACATTATGGGAGTTTAGTAGAAAAGAAGAATGTAATACTATAGTTAAACAATAGTAAATATATTTCTAAGCCTTAGAGTACAAGAAAAGAAACTTCCTAGAATTAAACAATAATGATCATCAACCTATTCATCCAATATACTTCAAGAGCAGTGCTTAGCTAAAGCATTTTGGCTTATCAAACTCAATGTGTACTTATATTACAAGACTAATTACAAATCATACTCTTATTAGTGAGTATAGGCTTAGATTCTTCCTTAAAGAATCCTTTGTATGTATGTATAAAAAGTATTCTATTAAAATAAGAAAGCATATCTTATTTGATTGTATGCAGTATAAAAAGTCTTGGAATCTGAAAAGAAAATCTCTTAAGGATATTATTTTCTTTAATTAAGTAATTATATTGTGTAGTTACCATAGTCTATTATCATGTTCCATATAATAAATTGTTGATTTAAATAAAATAAAAGAAAGACATATATAGTGGCTAAGAGTTTTACTTAAATTTTTGATGAAGACTACAATAAGACATGTATTTATTACAAGACTAAAGTTGGTCCTGTTAATTTGTGCAATAGCTATAGTACAAGGCCTCTACCTATAGCAAATTGATTTTATATTAGTATTCCTAAACAATAATAATGAATTAGAGATCTATATAGAATAGTCAAAGAGTTTTGAAGAAGAGAGAAAGAAATATGTCTGGAAGCTCCTCAAAACCATATAAGTGTTAAAGTTGAAAACAATAAATTGTTTATTTTCATTTCATTTCTTATTTTTATTTTCTTTTTCATTTATTTCTTATTTTGGGACTTAGAGTTAGGGGTTAGCATGATATTATATATGACTGTCACAAACTGTCACAATCACACAATCACATATTATAGAAGAATATAGAAGATTTCAGAACAATAATGTCATATTACATGTTAATAGTATATAATACATATAGCCTTTAGGGTAGGCTAAGATTAGTGTAATATAAACCAGTAGTCTAGCATATATAAGATAGATACTTTTGTACTTGGAACTCTATTTACAAGATTCTTTCTTTTGATCTATATAATAGTAGGAAGTACATGACTGAGCTAAGAATCTTGACTATATATATAAAGGTCATAAATACTATAAGTCACAAGTAGACCCATAAATTCAGTTACAAGTTATTAATAATGAACTTATGCTTATCTCAACTTGGACAGATGATGTCTTGATGAATGTTTTATTAACTAAGAAAGGTAAAATTTTAGCTAAGTCAGAATTCAGTACTAGCTATGAAATAAAAATATTAAAGAGATAAAGCTCATTCTTAAAATATATATCAATAGGAATAAGAAGACTAATAATATAACATTATCTCAATATACTTATAGTGAGTGAATGTTAGAATGTTTTCATATAACTGAGTACAAACTTGTATTTATATCATTACTACCAGAAATCATACTAACTAATAATGATATTCCCAGTTCACCAGAGAAGACTAAAGAAATAGAGGATGTTCTATATTGTGAAGCACTTGGATCATTAATGTAGCTCCAAGTTGTTATTCACCCTGATCTTTTCTTTTCAATTAATCTTTTGTCATATCTCACTTATAACTCTCACAAAATACATTGGAATGCCCTCAAACAAGTCCTATGCTACATGAAAGAGACACCAGATTATAGAATTATATACTATGCCAATAAAAAGCTAAACCTTTATAGTTATGTTGACTTTGATTTTGCTAGTGATAAGAACATATAGAGATCAACAGAAGGAAATGTGTTCTTTGTTGCTAGTGGACCAGCGTCCTGGGAGACTAAATAACAGAAAATGGTCATAATATCTGCTATAGAAGCAGAGTATATAGTCTTGACACAAACAACTCAACAAATACTCTAACTTACAAAGTTCTTTGATAAGGTTGGTTTTCCAATGGCCATACCAGTTGTGATTCATGCTAACAACAATAGATCTATTTCAAACAGCATAAATGACAAGAATTATCAACAAACTAAAACCACTTTGTTAAACAAAGAATGAAGCTTGGGCAAGTAATCTTCAACTATATTACATCTGCTGAAAATGTTGCTGACCTCTTCACAAAACCACTACCACAAGATGCTACACTGAAATTTGTCAAGGCACTAGGACTGCACAAATACCAGAATGCAATGATTTAGGGAGAGTGTTGAACATGGATTATTGTATCAAGCACACTATGGCAACATGTAACCACTACTGTAAATTTTCACCATCTATTTTTATTTTTGTTCCACATGCTATAAATTTGAAAACTTATGGAATACCTATCTCAGTCGTCATATTCCGGAACCCCCTAAGATATTTACCATTCTATACTAGTAGAACTTCTGAGTCATCACCTGCACCTTGTTTAACACCTCATTCTGTCCTCTTAGGATTTCCCTAGAATGCAAACTCTGCTAAACTCCACAGACTTCATCTAACAGTCTACATACTGCTTACACATGGACAACATATATGTTCTTTAAATAAATTGGTAAGTATATATTGCACCATGCTGTTGTACATTATTTCTTCTGACAGACCTCAGAATCTTTCCTTCAGTGTGAACCATGCTTATAACAATGTTTAGGTTTGAACTGTCTCAGAAACTAGTCTAGCAAAAATCTGGTGTGCTGGACTTAAACCTGAACCTTGGCTTATTAGCCAAACCTAGGTTCAACTAACTGTATATTAGCTTGTCCATCCTAGCATGGAGGAAATATGCTGAGGCCAGACATGGATCAA
>Ga0157359_1001019_pt1 | contig 11068 bp, 11 predicted proteins | sample AttcapACBM3_FD_111482 | JGI IMG/M metagenome (GOLD analysis project Ga0157359, IMG submission 111482) | Fungus gardens microbial communities from leaf cutter ant in Botucatu, State of São Paulo, Brazil - Atta capiguara ACBM3 | ecosystem: Host-associated > Fungi > Mycelium > Unclassified ...
CCGCGCGGATTTGCTGAAGAAAATGACCGGACATGAGTTGAAACCTCTTGACCGTACCGTTGATGTGACTATCCGTCGTATCCGTAAACATTTTGAATCTATCCCGGATACACCGGAAATTATCGCCACCATTCACGGTGAAGGTTATCGCTTCTGCGGTGATCTGGAAGATTAAGCACTGTCCGATTAAGTGAAAAGGGCCGAAAATATTCGGCTCTTTTTTAATTTTTCCTCAGATTCATCTGAAACTTACTTCTCACCCCATGGCATGATTGGCACCGCGCTAATCGCATTTTTTGGCGAACCATCGACCACCTTGTCGGAATAACTCAGATAGACTAATGCATGACGTTTTTTATCGTAAAAACGAACGACCTGAAGCTTTTTAAATACCAGTGAAGTACGTTTACGGAAAACAATTTCACCTTCAGATTTGCCCTTCGCTATTTTATCAGAAAGGGTTATTGGTCCAACCTGCTGACAGGAAATTGCCGCATCAGCGGTATCCTCTGCAAGCCCCAATCCACCCTTGATCCCGCCTGTTTTCGCCCGGCTTAAATAGCAGGTAATATTCTGCACATCCGGGTCATCAAATGCTTCAACCACAATTTTATGGTCCGGGCCGAATAATTTAAATACCGTATTAACGGAACCAATTTCTTCCGCATATGATGAGAAAGAAGCAAACACGACAGATGCGGCGACCAACAACTTTTTAATAGCCATTACATTACCATTTAGAATATGACGGATAATCTCGCAGACCCTTTTTGGTGATCTACATAACTCATTACAACCTGCACTGAAGAGACAATCTCAAACACTAATGCAGCCAGGAACAGAATTATAACGCGTACGTTACTTTGACATTTAGTGTTATTATTCGCCAGATTTGTTTTTGCTGTCACTCACATTGCGTTTATGAGGACGATTTATGGACCAAGCCGGTATCATTCGAGATTTGCTTGTCTGGCTGGAGAGCCACCTGGATCAACCGCTGTCGTTAGATAACGTCGCGGCGAAAGCAGGGTATTCAAAATGGCATTTGCAAAGAATGTTTAAAGACGTCACCGGACATGCTATCGGGGCATATATTCGCGCACGTCGTCTGTCAAAAGCGGCGGTGGCTCTGCGTTTAACCAGCCGCCCTATTCTGGATATTGCCCTGCAATATCGTTTTGATTCTCAGCAAACATTTACCCGTGCGTTTAAAAAGCAGTTTGATCAGACACCAGCCTGGTATCGCCGTACATCCGACTGGAATGCCTTTGGCTTACGTCCCCCCATTCGTCTGGACAACGTCACGATTCCGGAAGCTGAGTGGGTTACATTGCCGGAAACCGTGCTGGTTGGGCAAACACAGTGTTACAGCTGCACACTGGAAGAAATGTTCCGTTTCCGTGACGAAATGCGTCTGCATTTCTGGCAGCAATTCCTGACAGAAACAGACATCGTTCCACCGGTTCTTTATGGGCTACATCAGTCCCATCCAGGGGGTGAAAAAGATGATGAACAGGAGACGCTGTACACGACTGCCGTGACACCTGATCTTACGTCGAACTCACTTAACACCGGGCAGGAAGTCGTTCTGGAAGGTGGTGATTACGTTCAGTTCACCTATGAAGGCCCGGCCAGTGGTTTACAGGATTTTGTCATGCTGATTTACGGTACCTGTATGCCAAATCTGGGGCTGACGCGACGTCATGGACAGGACATCGAACGCTTCTATACCCACGGCGGCAAAAAACATGCCGAGCCACCTACAGAGGTGCATTGTGAGTATCTGATCCCAATTCGCCGGACAGCAGAATAAAGATTAATATCCTCCCCGTCCTGAACAGACTACACAGCAAGTGTTGAACCTCCAGCTAAGTAAAATACTGTTCAGAAAATCGGGGAGTTCACAATCCGCCTGAAAAATCAGGGCGCTTTATCATGCCCTGATCTCTATATCTTTTAACACCGCCATTCATCTAACGCTGTAGTTCATCCAGTGCCGGTTGATCAAGATGTGAGATATCTCCCGCAGTCTCCACGACCCAGCCGGATGCCAGCCATGGACTTTCCTGATACTCCACACGTGAAATGGAACAGTTGCGCAGGCGCAAACGGCGTTCGGCATTGGCCGGTAATCCCAGAATGGTACTCATTAATACACTCAGTGCCATACCGTGGCTGACCAACAGCGGACGGCTCCCGGCAGGCAATTCCCGACAAGCATTCAATGCCTGCTGCATACGCTCTGCCACTTCCTTCATTGATTCGCCTTCCGGAATACGACCATCCACCGTGCCATTCACCAGCGATTTACGCCAGCTTTCTTCTTCCGGCGTCAGAGAATCCAGCTCACGCTGTTCCAGAACACCCATATTCAGTTCACGCAAACGCGGTTCCGGGATCACCTCACAACCACATGCTTCGGCAATGATCTCGGCAGTACGACGGGTACGGCCCAGATCGCTGGCGATCACATGAGTAATGCCGAGATCTTTCACCCGCTCTCCCACCTGACGTGCCTGCAATTCTCCTTTTTCAGTCAGCGCACTGTCTGACTGCCCCTGGATACGACGAGCTGCATTCCAGAGTGTTTCCCCGTGACGAACCAGATAAACCTGTAACATACGTTTTTCCGTTATACTGCAATTATTTGCGTAGAGAGTTCAAACCATTATGTATCACGTTGTCGCTGCCACCCGTAATCCCGCCAAAATCCGCGCAATTACTCAAGCATTTAACGATATCTTCGGAGAAGGATCCTGCCACATTGAAGGTATCGGGGTCGAGAGCGGTGTGGCCGACCAACCCTTAACTGATGCAGAAACGAGAGCTGGCGCACGTCAGCGGGTCATTAATGCCCGTTCTGCCCAGGCTAACGCGGATTTTTGGGTCGCCATTGAAGCCGGTATTGAAGGTGATACTGCGTTTGCCTGGATCGTGATCGAACATGCCACACAGCGGGGAGAATCCCGTTCAGCCAGCTTCACATTACCTGCTGTCGTCTTACAAGGGATTCATGAAGGGCGTGAACTGGGTGATGAGATGGCGCGTCTGACGGGAATTGAAAATATCAAACACAAAGGGGGAGCCATCGGTGCATTTACGGCCGGAAAACTGAGCCGCTCCAGTGTTTATCACCAGGCATTAATCCTGGCGCTTTGTCCGTTCCATAACGATATTTATCAGCAGCCCGTTTAAACCTTATCTGCCCCATCGAATAACTGCGCTTCCAGCCATTTTTTCAGTGCCGGTGGGGCACTTTTCAGACTGTTAGAACCTCGGGTAATGGTAGCAATCCCTGTACCCAGTTCATTCTTCAGCTCACGCTGGCTCATTTCACCACGCATTAATTCTTCCACAATCCGCAATCGGGTCCCCAGGGCTTCCCGTTCATCCGGGGTCATCATCAACTGTAATAAGGGTAAATGCAGGTCACATTGATAAGCCCGCTGCATCAGAGACACAAATCGCAGCCAGTCTTCACTCGTGGGGTCAATGCTTACAGGAACGGGAGATTCGTTGGTCATACTGTGCCACCATACTATTTAACTAGTACAAAAGTGTAGCATCATCCGGGCAATACGTGAAGCCGCAACAGACATTGTTGTTGCGGCTCGTTTCACACTTTAATAGCGTTGCTGCCATTCACCATCAGTAAACAATTGGCCGGGTTGATGCAGAAAATGACGGTAATAAGCGTCATATGCCAGCACGTTTTTCACATACCCACGTGTTTCTTTAAATGGGATGGTTTCGATAAAGGCGACAACATCCAGCTTACCGGCACTGTTATCCTGCCAGCGATGCACTCGCCCTGGTCCTGCGTTATAGGCAGCAGAAGCAAAGATACGGTTCAGACTAAACTGCTGATACACCGATTCCAGATACTGGGTACCTATCTTAATGTTCGTGTCTGCATCCAGTAACTGGCTGCTGTTGCTGTATCCTTCAATAGAGAACTTCTGCACCGTATGTTGCGCAGTTGCCGGCATCAGTTGCATCAGCCCCGTTGCACCTACCGGAGAGCGCACTTTCGGATTCCAGGCACTTTCCTGACGGGCAATCGCCATCGCATAGCTGACCGGAATACTTTTTCCGCTGATATAGCGATTAAATTGAGGCTGCCAGGCCAGTGGAAAACGCTCTTCCAGGCTGTTCCATAACTTACCGCTAATCGTCGCCTGTACACTCAGATCCCACCAGTTTTGTTGCAGAGCATAACTGGCCAGCATGTGCTGCTGATTAACAGAATGATCAGACAGTAATGAACGCCATTCACTGCGCGCCAGGTTATCCATCCCCCAGTACATCAGTTCTTTCACTCTGGCTATTTCCGCACTGTTGATCAGTGAAGGTTCAATCGCCGGAGCTTTATCAATCGACAGAGAGTAATCCACGCCCAGACGCTGTGCGGCAGCCATCGGATAGAAGCCTCTCTCCTTCATCAGATTACGCAGCAGCCCTTCGCCCTCTTTTTTACGTCCCCGCTCCAGCAGTAAATCAGCCTGCCAGTATTGCCATTCATCCTTCGCTTTATCCTCTACAGGTAAACGGGCAATCCAGGTATTTAAGCCACGACGATCATTATCGCCCAATGCCATCCGCACCCGCCGTTCAATCAGGGATGTGGATTCACTACGCATAATCACATCATCACGCCAGCGAGCCTGGGACGAGGTAATATCGTTCCCCATCAGTTGCCAGGCTACGCTCTCTTTCAACGCTTGCGTCTGCTGTTCATTCAGTTTTTGCGCTTTTGCCAATGCAGGGATCATCTGACGAGCTTGTTCCGCATCCGCGCGTGCCAGGCGGGAAAATGCCATCATTGTCGCCTGGCGGGTAAAGGGGGTCGCACCCACTGAGGAAACAAAAGACGGCAAGGTTTGAGGATCGTTTTGCAGATCCATAAGTGCGGTGGCAATCGTCTGATAATCGTCCGGTAACTGTTTCGCCAGGAAATTCACCAGATTGCTGTTACCGGCTTTCATCGCCAGACGGATACGTTCCAGTGTCGCCTCCGGATTCTGTTGTCCTGCTTCCTGCCAGACACTGAACAATTTGTCACAGGAGGAAGGACGGGAGGAGCCACTCAACCAAAGTTTTTTTGCCCCCTGCCAGGCAACCTGCTGTTCACCCATTGCCCATTTGGCGTAATACCAGTGACAACGAGCCGTCACCGTACCGGGTTCCTGAGGACTGAATGCCAGTAATCCACGCCAGTCTTCACGGCGCGCCAGTTCATTAATAAAACGAGTCTTCAGTGAACGCGCCAGAGGTAATGTGGGATATTGCTGAATAAAGGTGTTGACTGTACCAGAACTCTGGCTGCTGAAATCCTGTGTCAGTTGGCGATATTCCAGGTAAGGATACAGAGGATAATCCAGCAAACCCGGCATCAGCTGTGCCACTGTATCCATCTGATTATTATCCCAGGCCTGTTTAATCTGTTCATAATGCTGCCGCTGTTCTTCCAGCGAATCGGCCTGCACACTGCCAGCCATCAGCATCAGACTAGATGCCGCTGCCCACCATTTCCACTTGTCCGCCATGACATTCCTCATATTTATCTGAATGACTCACCCTGACACACTACGACTGAATATGTTGCTGTTACTCATGTTCTGTAAATTTGCCGCATTCTGCTCATCCTGCTTCCGTCACAGAATTTTCCCTGTCTTCCATGCTAACCAGGTCACGCTACTTGTGCCATGTAGTGAACAAACATTTACCAAAATCGGGGCATTTTTTTGCGGTGTTATCCCGTTGAAGGTAAACTCCAAATCACTACAAATGGCCGGATAATTCCCTGTCCTGACCGTCATTTGCCATACTGGAAAAAGCATCATGGAAACCCGGCGCGATGAGCGTATAAACAAGCTGGCTCAGGCGCTAAAGCGTACTGATAAAATCCATCTGAAAGAGGCAGCCCGATTACTGGGTGTTTCTGAAATGACGGTTCGCCGTGATTTGCATGAAGATCACAGCGCAGTGGTTCTGCTTGGTGGTTATATTGTTGCTGACCCCATGCGAACACAAAGTCACTATTTTGTTTCTGATCAGATCAACCAACACGTAGAACAAAAACGCCGCCTGGGTGCGCAAGCTGCCACCTTAATTCATACAGGCGAGACGATCTATTTTGATTGCGGAACGACAATTCCCTGGATTATTGATGCCATCGATAATGATCTGCCTTTTACTGCCATCTGCTGTGCGGTGAATACCTTTCTGGCATTGAAGGAAAAACCAGCCTGTCGGGTGATCCTCTGTGGAGGAGAATTCCATCCCGATAACGCCATGTTTACACCGCTGGGACAGGTTTCTGTGATGGATCATTTATGCCCGGATAAAGCCTTTATTTCGGCTGCGGGAGTGGATATTCAACAGGGAGCAAGCTGCTATAACCTGAATGAATTGCCGGTGAAACTGTTGGCACTGCAACGTGCACAACAAAGTCTGCTAGTGGCTGACAGCAGTAAATTTGGCAAAGTGCTCCCGGCACGTATCGCTGAACTTCAGGCATTTGATGTACTGATTAGCGATGCTCAACCTGAACAGGATCTCGGTATCCCGGTCATCTGCCCGTAAGGTTATATCCGTAGACGCTTATCTCTCACCAAAATGCCGCTGATGGGATGGCTGTAATTACCCGAGGAAAACGGCTACACTCCGTGGTTTGAAGGGGTAGCTGTTCTTCCCCGTTAATATTCCAGACCATAAGAGGCTCAATTCACGTGGCTCAATTCGTCTATAGCATGCATCGTGTTGGCAAAGTCGTGCCGCCGAAGCGTCATATTTTAAAGAATATCTCCCTCAGCTTTTTCCCTGGTGCCAAAATCGGTGTTCTGGGTCTGAACGGTGCAGGTAAATCCACCCTGCTGCGTATCATGGCCGGTATCGATAAAGACATCGAAGGGGAAGCACGCCCACAACCTGGCATCAAAATCGGTTATCTGCCACAGGAACCACAACTGAATCTGGAACACACTGTTCGCGAGTCCGTGGAAGAAGCCCTGTCGGAAGTGGTAGGTGCGCTGAAACGTCTGGATGAAGTGTATGCACTGTACGCCGAAGAAGATGCTGATTTCGATAAACTGGCCGCTGAACAGGGTCGTCTGGAAGAAATCATCCAGGCACACGATGGCCATAACCTGAACACCCAACTGGAACGTGCGGCTGATGCCCTGCGTCTGCCAGAGTGGGATGCGAAAATCGCTAATCTGTCCGGTGGTGAACGCCGCCGCGTCGCACTGTGCCGCCTGCTGCTGGAAAAACCAGATATGCTGCTGTTGGACGAACCAACCAACCACCTGGATGCAGAATCCGTGGCCTGGCTGGAACGTTTCCTGCACGACTTCGAAGGTACTGTTGTGGCAATTACCCACGACCGTTACTTCCTGGATAATGTGGCTGGCTGGATTCTGGAGCTGGACCGTGGTGAAGGCATTCCGTGGGAAGGTAACTACTCTTCCTGGCTGGAGCAGAAAGATCAGCGTCTGGCACAGGAAGCCTCTCAGGAAGCTGCCCGTCGTAAGTCGATTGAGAAAGAGCTGGAGTGGGTTCGTCAGGGTACCAAAGGTCGTCAGTCTAAAGGTAAAGCCCGTCTGGCACGCTTTGAAGAGCTGAACAGCACTGAATATCAGAAACGTAATGAGACCAACGAACTGTTTATTCCACCTGGAGCACGTCTGGGCGATAAAGTTCTGGAAGTCAGCAATCTGCGTAAATCCTACGGCGATCGCGTACTGATTGATGATCTGAGTTTCTCTGTGCCGAAAGGTGCAATTGTCGGCATCATCGGTCCAAACGGTGCGGGTAAATCCACGCTGTTCCGTATGATGTCTGGTCAGGAGCAACCGGATTCCGGCAGCATCGTGTTGGGCGATACTGTGAAACTGGCCTCTGTTGATCAGTTCCGTGACAACATGGACAACAACAAAACCGTATGGGAAGAGGTGTCCGGCGGTCAGGACATTATGCGTGTTGGTAACGTTGAGATGCCAAGCCGTGCATACGTCGGTCGCTTTAACTTTAAAGGTGTTGACCAGGGTAAACGTGTTGGTGAGTTGTCTGGTGGTGAGCGCGGTCGTCTGCATCTGGCTAAGTTGTTGCAGGTTGGCGGTAACATGTTGCTGCTCGATGAACCGACCAACGACCTGGATATTGAAACACTGCGTGCGCTGGAAAACGCCCTGCTGGAGTTCCCGGGTTGTGCGATGGTGATTTCGCATGACCGTTGGTTCCTGGACCGTATTGCTACCCATATTCTGGATTATCAGGATGAAGGTAAGATCGAGTTCTTTGAAGGTAACTTTACTGAGTACGAAGAGTACAAGAAACGTACGTTAGGTGCGGAAGCGCTGGAGCCTAAGCGTATTAAGTACAAACGTATGAGTAAGTAAGGTTTCTTTGGGCTGGTGCTTCAGGTTGGTGTCGCCTGTGAGTTTGGTGCTGTCGCGGCAGAGGTCTTCCCCCTGTTCGGGTTGTCCTCGCGCCGCACGTTGTGCGGTACCTTCACTGCGTTCGTCAGCCTTTTGGACCGGCCCTGATGGAACATCCTGTTCCAGCAGGGCCTTTCGCGGACATCCTTGTCCGCTCATCCAGGCTTCCTCTCTCCGTTCAGCGCTGTGGATACCCTGCCAGTGGGAAGATCTCTGTCGCTTTGTTATCCTGGTGTTTCTCTTTTTCTGATGATCCCTTCACCCTTCTCAGTTCTCAGTTCTCAGTTCTCAGTTCTCAGTTCTCAGTTCTCAGTTCTCAGTTCTCAGTTCTCAGTTCTCAGTTCTCACAGAGTATGTGTTCTGGTTCTACTTTTAGTACTTTTAGTATTTCAACGATAAAACTCACGAAAAATAGTGGATTGCATAGTAAATTCAATAAAACAAGCCAAAGCGGGAGTATTCAGTTTACGTCCCGGATAAACCAGCCAGAGTTCGTTACCTTCCACTTCCCATTGTGGTAGTACCTGTACCAGTTTCCCGGCAGCCAGTGTTTCTTCGGTCAGAAAACGCGGCAGCAGGGTAATTCCGGCATGATTAAGAGCACATTCTCTGGCATACAGCAGGTTGTCGGTAATGTGGGTAGGTGGAAGTAACCAGCGGTGATAGTCTTCGCCCTGTTTCAGCCCCCATTCCGTCCAGGCGTGATGCGCAATGCAGCGATGTTCTGCCAGTTGCGCCGGATGTTCCAGTGGCTGATGATGAGCAAGATATTCCGGGGAGGCTACCAGGAAACGTTCACAGTAACCAATCCGGCGGCCAATCAGCGAGGAATCCTGTGGTTGCCCGGTACGTAACGCGATATCAAAACCATCCTGTATCAGATCACGTAAATCATCAGAAACCAGCACTTCCAGCATGACATCGGGATAACTCTGTTGAAAGGCGGCATTCAGTTTTGCCAGCAATGTCGCTCCCAGCCCGGCGGGAGAAGTCACCCGCAAACGTCCACTGGGGTTTTCCCGTAAACGTTCAATCACCTGCCCAGCCCGTTCGCTGGCCTGCAGCATTTCCTGGCAATGCACCAGATAACGCTCCCCGGCAAAGGTCAGATGTAGTCGCCGAGTGGTTCGGTTCAGTAATCGCAGCCCCAGTGATTTTTCCAGTTGGCTGATGCGCTGGCTGACACTGGATTTTGGTAATCCGGCACGTTTTGCCGCTGCGGTAAAACTGCCACATTCACTGACCAGCGCAAACAGCGCCATATCCTGAAGTTGTCGAAACATCATTGTTCGCCTTAGAAGAACACTAAGTACATGATTGTCCATCTTATCATCGTCACATCGAACTTCTACACTGGTGCTCACTGACTAAGGAGAAACAAATGACCATCAAAGCAATTGCCGTTAACCCGGAAAAGCCGCAGCAGTTTATTGAGATCCAACAGCCACAGCCGACTCCGGGTGACTATGATCTGTTGGTGGAAGTGAAAGCTGTTTCCATCAATCCAGTGGATACCAAAGTCCATCAGGGCGTACAGAAAAGTGGCTTACAGCAGCCACGCATTCTCGGCTGGGATGCCAGCGGCATTGTGCTGGCTGTGGGCAGTAAAGTAACCGGTTTTAAAGCCAGTGATGAAGTTTACTATGCCGGGGATATTACCCGTCCGGGCAGTAACGCCACTCAGCAACTGGTGGATGCACGTATTGTTGGCCACAAACCTCGTACCCTGGATTGGGCGCAATCTGCAGCGATCCCACTGACTGCACTGACCGCTTGGGAAGGTCTGTTTGATCGTTTGCAGATTGATCGTGCCGCAGAAGGCAAAACATTGTTGATCGTAGGTGGTGCTGGTGGAGTAGGATCTCTGGCAATCCCATTTGCTAAGCTGCACAGCAAAGTCCGGGTGATCGCAACCGCTTCCCGTCCGGATTCAGCACAATGGTGTAAAGATCGCGGTGCGGATCTGGTGATTGATTACCGGGATATGCCGGCAGAACTGGCAAAACACGATATTAAAACCGTAGATTACATCTTCTGCCTGAATGATACCGATGGTCACTGGGCAGCCATGACTCAACTGATTGCTCCACAGGGTCACATCTGTACCATCGTGGAAAATGCGCATCCATTGGAGATGTCGCAGATGAAGATGAAAAGTGCCACCCTGCACTTTGAATTTATGTACACCCGCAGCATGTTCACCACCGACGATATTGCCAGCCAGGGCGATATTCTGAATACCACAGCGAAATTACTGGATGAGGGTAAAATTACCACCACGCTGAACAAAACCCTGCATGGATTGAGTGTGGAAACACTGGTGCAGGCGCACGAACTGGTGCTGGAAGGGCATATGCGCGGTAAAGTAGTGATTGAGTACTAATCACGTTTCTGCCGGATTAATACACCCGGTAATCCGCTAAAAAAACAGAATGGTGCCTGATGGCATCATTCTGTCTTTATGAACTGCGCTTTATCTCACTTTTGACATACTATTCATACGGTGAATGCAGTTTATGCAGTTTATGCAGTTTATGCAGTTTATGCAGTTTATGCAGTTTATGCAGTTTATGCAGTTTATGCAGTTTATGCAGTTTATGCAGTTTATGCAGTTTATGCAGTTTATGCAG
>Ga0157359_1001020_pt1 | contig 11064 bp, 9 predicted proteins | sample AttcapACBM3_FD_111482 | JGI IMG/M metagenome (GOLD analysis project Ga0157359, IMG submission 111482) | Fungus gardens microbial communities from leaf cutter ant in Botucatu, State of São Paulo, Brazil - Atta capiguara ACBM3 | ecosystem: Host-associated > Fungi > Mycelium > Unclassified ...
AGGGCTTTCCCTCTCACTATGATCGCAAACTCAATCCAGTAATCGAAGTGACATCGGAATCAGAGTGTTCCAGTGATATAATGACCCCTAAAGTTCTGTCGCCACGTTTTGGTTCGGATACTAGTAACATAATGGCTGTTGACAGAACTCCTACAGCATTTCTTCATCGAGCTGGTGATTCACTCAATATGGTTAATTGCGGTCTAGAGTTACGAAGCCAGTTGGGAACTACAAGACAGACTGTTCCACATTGGGTATTACCAGGTCAAAATGATGGCAGGGCATCGATTATGAACGAAAGCGCCCGGCAAATGCAGAAGAATGTGAGTGCAGGGATGACTGCCGGAACGGAGCCGGCTAGTGTGAGATCTTTGCCCTCAGCTCCCTTGCGACCAAAGGGGAGGAGAGTCGCGCCACAGAGATTTTGACTTGACATGATATCTCGTCCTCGACTATGTTTTTGCATGTACTGTTTTATCCCTCCGTTCCTTCCTGTGTGTAAATTTTCACGAGTCGAACACATTACAATATGGTTTTTCAATCAAAAGTTTTTGAGCCGAAAATCCTTTGAGTTATATTACAAAATTACAAGAGCTGATGTATGGCTGAGTGAAAACAATTCTAGAACCTATAACCGGGTGACGAAACAAGTCATTCTGGTGTCCTCGTGAGTTTGTGGGTGTGCCACAAAGTTATAAGGGTGATCAAGAATGCTCCCTTAAATCTATTGTGAGTAGTAAATTATATTGTAAATATTTACTTGTAGAATGTTTCATAGTATACTTAGGTAGGTATGGACACTTGGGTGTTGAAGCACCACATTTACTGTACTTCCTGTTAGGTTAAGGGCTCCAACAGCAATCTTCCGGCTGCATCTATAACACTCAAATTTCCCAAGCTCAATGGTACCAATTACTATGCTTGGGCTGACAACATGAAGGCTGCACTCCAGCCTCAACTTCTGTAACTCTATGTACAGGGCCTAGAGAAATGCTCTAACAATCCAACACATTTCCTTCTCTTGATAAGGATGAGAGATGCTTTCCAATTTCCTTGACCAAGCTCAAGGATTGGGTCCAGTTGAAGAAGGATTACTTGGAGTGGGTGTTATAAACTTAAGCCCCTAGAGTCAGACAAAAGACATACACACTCTTGTATTGAGTAACACAAGAGAACTCAAGAGAGTTTTCATTGCAAACTAGTCTATCTTGTATATCACAGACTGTGGTCTGTGGTCTGTGTGCACACTACAACTAACCTATCCTAAAGTCTATATGGCTAACATGTCATAGCCATATTATGTAACATCATCTGCTTTACAACCTTTTGCAATCTTTTATGTATATATAGAGATATTGCTCCAAAGTTTGGTTTGTATGTTAAGTTTGTTCATTACCTTCAAGATAGTAACCTAAAATGAAATAAAAATACATGTTAGGGCTGTGCCTAGAAAATGAAAGAAGTTTAAGACAAACTCTGAGCTACAGTCAGAGATAATATAAGAAGGAATACCATGCTTGGAAGACATATGAAGAACAAACAGATAAACTAAGTCTATAGAGGTGATGGTGTTATGAGCAGGGATAAAAATTGCTTGCTTGGTAAGCTAGTCAACAATTATCAGAATAGTATTAAATCCAGAGAATAATAAGAGTTTCTCAATAAAATTCATGGAAATGGAATTTCAGGAATGTTCAGAGATAGGAAGTTGTTTGAGATATCCATAGAACTTGTAAAGCCAAGGTTTGAATTGTATACAAGTGACACAAGACTTGTAGAATTGTTATATATCTGTATAGAAACTTGACTAAGAATATCCACAACAAAAAAGTTCCAATGTTTCCACATTATTATGATTGTAATAGCTGGCTAAGATTGTTATGGTGTGCTTGGACACTAATATTTTTCCTTTCTTTTATCTATTTTTCTTGATTTAATATTTCTTTTCTTTTGATTTTTCTTTTCAATTTTTTTATGATGAAGAGGCACATAACTGTGGTCATATGACATATCACATGATATGAGGTCATAGGCATAAACTTGGCAAGAGATGGCTAGAAAGGACTAGAAGGATAATATTATGATATATATATATATATATATAACATGATATTCTTATGGAAGATATGAGGTTGATATAGTGGAAGCATAGACAATACATGGACATTAGAGTAGGGTTATTTATTGTCAGCATGACCATATATCTATAGTATAAATAGAATAGCAATACATTAAGGACTTCTTGTTGAGTTTTATTATAATTCTCACTTGATATTTACCTTGAGATTTATTGCTTGTGTTACTATTGGTCATTTGACTAGTGGTTGCCACAACAAAGATGTGTTCATGATTATACTAAAGTACACATGTGTAGAGGTTGATATGAGAATGACTAACAAAGATGATAATACATAAATTCTACTATTAAGAGAGAGAAGACTTGAATAGTCCATAGACTAGTAGTCTTCAATAAGATTGTGTTTCACAGTAATAGGATCACTTATAAGTACCATATGTATATCTCAGTAAAGAGTGTTGAGATTAATAATTGTGGCTATACAGAGTAAGAAAGTAAATAAAAATGTTGCTTAGACAAAGGCCACAAGTTGTTTATAGGTAACAATGTGTTTGAAGTTGTGAAGGTTGATTATAACATAGTTAGTATTTCCCTCTTTAGAATAGACATTCTATTGTCTAGTAAGAGTATTTGATTTGGTACTAAGATAATCTAGGCAAACCTAAATAATAAGGTTGAACTATAAGAGATACTCAGACCACTATGTTTGTCTATAGATTAATACTTTGGTAGTAAAGAAGTACTCAAGGTTTTTATGATCTATAATAATATTGATGGGAAATATCAGACCCTCAAGATAGTAATACTAAATTTTAAAATAGTCAGAAGTTCCTTATCATAAATGTTGTAATTTAACTCCACAAAGGTGAAATTCCAAGAGTAAAAGACAACTAGATGAACTTTATTATCTTAATTTATAATGAAAAGAATAGTAGTGAGAGTATAGTTGGAGACATCTGTTTTTATAATGAGTTGAATATTGAAGATCTAGTGGGTAAGAATAGATAGAAAGATAAGTGTCTTTTTAAAGAAGTTAAAAGCATCATAACAGAAATCATTGAATTTCCAGGGGATATTCTTTTGTATAAGAGAAATGACAATGTCTGAATAATTGAAGATGAATTGGTAGTAAAAATATAAAAAGACTAAATATCTTTGACTTTTTTTAGTTTTGGTTAATTCTAAATAATTTTAACTTTGTCATCTGACAGTAAATCTAAAAGAAGAAAGAGTGTATCCAAAATACTCTACTGACTTGGAATGGAACTTGCACTTCTTTAATTTAGCATAGGGACTAGCTTTGTAGAGTTTTTTGAGCACTTTTTTAACATACTGGCAATGTACAAATATAATGTCAGAGTAGATGAACAAAGTATATTATCAAGGCAGATTATAATACAAATATCCAAAAGATTAGAGAAAATGTTGTTCATATATTGCTAGAAGACTACAGAAGTATTAGTAAGGCTGAATAGTATTATAGACCATTTAAATAATCTAAAACAAGTTCTAAAAACAGTCTTTTATTTATCTACATTGACTATGTAAACTAGGTGGTATATATGATAAAGATCTATCTTGGTATATATTCAAGCTTTGTATTACAAAATGAACTACTTACTTATTTGTGATATTTGAATCTTGAATACACTTTCAGAGGTTTAGAAGTGATTTAGAAATTCAATAATAATAAAAATGATAATTAATATTAATACAGATAATAAAGAATAAAGATTAATAATAAATAATAATATTAAGTCTGAGGTCTAATTCTTAGATATAGAGATATATATACAAAATATGATGGTCTGTGCATAAGCTGTTTTTATTACATGATTAAAACTTATACCTGATGGATGCTGTTATCTATTATAGCAGCTGTCAGGCTAATTTTAGAAGGTAACTAATTATGTTACTACATTCATTATGTTACTACATTGATATACTTATATCTCTATCAATACTTATTACTATGAGATATACTATATATATCATTGAAAATGGTTTGATGAGCACTTTCCAACATAAGTTTGATTATACAAATCTGCCTAGCTGTTCATGAGATATTAGCAAACAAAGCTTTTACAGTTACTGATAACCTGATATCTCAGTTGTTTGTTGTCACCTTTGTAAATCCTATATATTTGCAGATAACTCTTATTTGGAGCTTTCCAGTACAACTTATTTTTGTGAAAATTGGTCTACTGGTTATGAAAATACAAGCTAAATGAAGTTTGTGACACTTTGTAGAGTAAGTCAAGTAGATTAGAGATTAGTAAAAGTAAATAATAGTCTTTTTTAGTAATGTAGTTAAGACTATAGAAGTCAACATAGAGATATAGTAATCCATCTTTCTTTCTGACAGAGAGAACAAGAGTACTGTGAGAAGAGAAGGTTATTTGGATGAATATCATATTGAGAAAAATCTCAATAAATTTCTTTAAAGTCTTCTACTTAGATGCTGAGAGAAAGTAGATATAGTACTAACTTGGGGTTGTACATTCTCTTTTAGATTGATCTTGAGGTTATATAGACAATGAGAAGTAAATACTTTAGCTTTAGATTTACTCAATATGTTAGTGAACTCATAATACTTGTAAATCAAAGAGTTACATCAAAAGAGTGCTATTAGAGTTGAAGTAAATAGATATAAACAGAACTATAACAGAGACAACAGCAGACTAGAAAGTTTGATAATACTATTAGGTATGGTTTATACTTGAAAGTAAAAGTCTATAGGATTGTATTAGGATTTTGTACCAAGTATGAGAACTTGTACAAAGAGTATGGAGTTATGAACTTTGTGAACAATATTAGCTTTAGCTGATATACTGTACTATTTGTCTGCTATAGAGTTGTAACTTCACAAAAAAGAATGGAGTTAAAGAGGGCAAGTTCTGACAAGAAGTGTATTATTATAAATACTGGAGTTTAGTGTTTAATATTCATTGTTGATTATCAGACTGAAGATTACAGTGTATCTACCAGTTTGTCATATGCTAAGTCTAGTTATTCTGAAGACTATTTTCTACAGCAGTGATATTTTCTTCAATTTTAGTACAAAACACATTTTCTATGATGATTATATCTTCTGTAACATGGCTCCATAGCAGTGATACAATAATCCTAAATCCCTTAAATGCTTAGTCTTTTACAATAGAGATACTCTTATTGAACTTAGTCTTTTATAGCAGAGTTTCTATTTGGCCTCTTTCAGTATTTTATCACTAAAACCTCTACTTAGGGCTGTATATTGAAATCCCTGAGTATCTCCTATTAAATCCTGGTATAAAAGACTAATAGTTACATTGTGATTTACTAGTCTGATAATTAAATATTTAAATGAACTTGATCTACAGTGTTCAATGATAATACACCATATCAGCACTCATCTCTTTTGGACTTTATTTCATTTTCTGAAGTTGCAATTATATAGCATACTGATAGTACTGACAGAGGTCAAGCAGAAAAGAGGTTATGCTAGAATATAACAAGTATGCAACACTAGCTCTCAAGTACACAATAAAGAATACAAAGAGGATGATATCAGCTTTAGAAATCAAGAGAAGGTATGGAAACAATAATATAGAATAAGATTAGAATATATATCTACTTATGAATATTTTTCCTTACTAGTACATTCTTAAATAGTGAATCTTATACTGTGTAACAAGCTCTTTTGAAAAATCTAGCAAATAGATTGCAAAGCTTCTTAAGAGTTTCTAACAACACTATCTATCCTAGATGATACATTCTGAAAGTACCTCTTAAGTCAAACTTTATAGCCGAAGATACTAACTAATATTCACTTTACTAGCCTTTTCTAGGTTGTTAGAACTCTCTAAAACTTGCCCAAAAATAATAATAGATACTAACAATACTCACTCAATAAAATAGAGATTAAAGTACTCTTAAGTAGGGAAATTCAGATAGAGGTTCTCTTTCTTACTCCCTTTATCTGTAGCTTATATATTAGTCTAAAAATATAGAAAATGAAACTATAAAATGGAAACTAAAACCATAAGAAAGCTTTCTGAGGTTTTGTAAGCATATGATCATTTTTCCATTTATAACCTAACATCAAACTAATGATTATTTTTTGCTCATGAGTACTCTTTTTTTGCCATTTCAGTAGGCTGTTTCTACTAAAAAAATCTATTCTAGATTCTGTCAGCTTTTAATCCAGCATGTTCTTATCTTCTTTTACTATCTGAATATTTGTAGCTATGCAAATTGCTCTTGTGAGTGCCTGTGCTTGGTAGCTAGTCTTACATAAGTATAGTGGCATTTCTTATCTCTAAAGACCTTGTCTTCTTGAGATCTGGTTTGATTAATTGCTACAATACTATCTTCTAAGTGAATATCCATTTAAGAGAGCCTAAATCATTATCTAAGAATAAAAAAGTATTTTCTAATATAATAGCACAACATATAAGCTGAGGTCAATGTTATTTTGTAAAGTCTGCATTATCAAGCTTACTATCTAGAGTTTTCATACTCTATATATCTCTGAGCCAACTCCACAAACTTTCACTTTCTAGTATAAACTTATGAACTACACCTAATACAGTTCTTAAATACAAGTATGATAAAAGAAAAACTTAAGTATCTTATAGTATAGTATCAAGTGAATATTTTAGTAGTGAAACACTAAAGAATTCTGTAAGAGGACTTACTTTTACAAGACCTTTCTCTTTTGTGTTTTCCAGCTAATCTGTGTTCTATGACCATTTCTAGCATTTGCACTTATCTACTGATCTGCTTTCTCATACTTTAGATCTCTTTAAGCTATGTACAAATATTTCTAATTATCTAAATATGCCATCTAACTCCTCTTTTCTGTATTCTCTTACTCTTTCATAATGATCTGTAGTCTTCTATAGTCTACTACTGTTATCTGCTTATCTACTTTTCTGTACTTTAGAAGCACTTGCTAGATATTCTAGTTCTCTTACAATTTGGGCTCTCCATTTTGAACTGTTCCTGATTACTTAAGTGTTATTATTCCATGCTTATGTAAACAGAATTCTGATACATTAGAATGGACCTGTTTTTATATAAAGTAGTTGTTATCTTCAAGAATTCCTATCTTATTCTCTTAGGATTTTCTAGAGATAAATATATAGTTAGTACTTTTTTAGACAATAAAATTAGGATTTCCTAGAGATTTGGAGTGCCCTACTCTTCCACCCAGTTGTTTTAACAGGTTCTGAAAAGGAGTTAACTCCACTATGAGAGACTAAGTATTTGTAGAGTTAGAATAAGAAAATAATACTATTATGAGATAAGTTATGAATAAATGTATAGATGAATAATACTGCTATGAAAGATGGACTATTTTTGAAATTAGACTTAGCATATGACAGTATCAGTAATTACAACACTGAGCAATTCTAGAATACAAAGTAGTCTTTTAGACTATAGCAGTATATTATCCAAAGTTAAATGAGTAATTAATAAGTGTTATGACTTAGGTCTAAGTATTAAGGCAAAAGTGTACTTATATATTGAGTGACTTGATAGAGTTCCTATTGCAGAGTAGTTTACTTTATATATTTCTAAGAGTTGGTCTATACATATCTAACCTATTCTAAAGCTATGACTAAGTTCTTTTAGTAGTTTTTATAATGTTTTACTAAGTCATATGTTATGTTATGTCATACTCTTAGCTAAGTCCAAAAATATAAATAAGAAAACAGAACTATAAAGGAAAAGAGAAATTGAAAAAGAATTATAAAAGTAGAAAATGTCTAAGTTTACTTTAAGAATTTCTAACAATAAGAGTTGCTCTTAGAGCTTTTCTGAAAGTTTTAGATGTTAATCTAGATTACTAATATATCAGAGCTGGAAAATACCTTTATAATATAAGACATAGATGCTAATGTAATGTTCTTAAAAAAGAGAGAGCTAGAAAGAGCTATTGCCATCTAAATAGGAACAATTAGCAAAGAAGTGTTAAAGTTTTAGTAAGAGACATCTAAAATCTTTCAAAAATATTTAGACTAAAGCAAGTAAGGTTTTAATAGTCTTACTGAGACTAGTAGTTTTCTTTAGCCACTGTTTAATCATTTTTAGCTCTATTGCTGAAGTAACAAAGTTAGTATTAACTATAAAAGTAGTATTGGCCATAAAAATCTCTACAGTAGGAAAATTAAGTGGGATCAGGATCTATTATCTAGTAGGCCTATGAGTTATCATTTTAAGTACTCTTGAGGTGCTAAGATAGCTAATACTTCTTTAAAAAGCATCTATATTACCTAACCTAGCCTAGTATATAGAAATGATTGTAACTTGAAAGAGATTAGGAGATATCTTTTTAAGCTATAACAAGTATAGAAAGTCTTCATGAGATAAGACAGAAGAAAACTTTAGAGCTTGCTTAATAATATTGGCTTTTGCAGTCTAAGCAAATAAGTTGACCTTAAGCTTAGATTTAGAGGGTAAGAAAACAGAAAAAGGTGTTATTTGGAGCTTGATAGTCTTAGAGGCTATTATAGTCAGACTAGATACTATAACTAAACCATAATGAGTTGTTATAGCCTTGGAAAGAGAAGAAGCCCATAAAATGAGTAATATCTTACTCTTAGAGTTAGAGAAAGACATAAAAGGAAAGGAAGAGGCTTTGTTCTTTTTCTTGTACTTTTTGTTAGTGATCAGAGTAGAAGCAACTTCTATAGCCTCTAGTGCATCAACAGTCATCTCAATATTAGAAGAAGGTATTAGAATAAGATTAGAACCATAGATAGTTCTTACAATCTTTACAAAAGTAGAAGTATCAAGTTGAGATGAGACTTTAAAATAATCTTATATAGCTTTAGAAATAGCCTAAAGTAGGTTCCAGACATAAGATCCAGCTTATAAAATAGTAGAAAATTAGTTAACAAAATGTTTTTTGAAAGAGTGTTTTTTTATAAAGCATGTAAAATACTTAAGAGATAAAGAAAGCATCTTAGTTTTAGTCTCAAGGTACCTAGAATAACCAGACAGTAACAACACATAGTGATCATTATCTCACAGCTTAGTATTATGAGTGACATTGCTATTTCCCATTTTGAAGGATGACTCAAGTTGGATAGTCCAAGCATAGAGGCTTAGAGTCTTTAGGGGCAGTTTCTATCCTAAAAACCAAGTCCTTGCTCTTCTCAGCAGATACCTGATCATCCTAGCTTATAGTAGATATATTACCTTTAGGAATTGAGATAGGAAAATCAGCAAGAAGCTTAAGAAGAGACACACTTTTGGAAAAGAGTCTACTTATAGTCACTTTTGGGGCAGTAGGTATCTTAGAGTCTGAACTCATATCTTTCTTCTTACTTTCTCCTAGAAAAAATAATGTTAAAGCCTTAGAAGAGGTATTGCTGAAGATAGAAGAAGCAAAGATACTCCTTAAGAAATACCTTGCAGTGCAATGAGTTTAAGATTTTCCTTTTGAATAATTCATTTTCAAGCTCTAGAACTGGCTCTGGAGAGCAAGACAGTTTGGTCTCCAGACTCATCAACACATTGAGAACTGTCCTGGAGACCAGGAGAAAGTACAGGAATTTTTGTTGAATTTTTTGAATTTTTTGAGTTAACTATGATGGTGGTTAGAGGAAGAGAAGTTTTTGATAAGATATATATGATCATGTTTTCTGACAAGTGGCTGCTGAGTATTGTTAGAGCAGGAATAATATAGGCAGGCAGATATGAACAGATGACATATATGCATAGAATGGATGGAGACTTGAATCTGGAAGTAGTATTGTTGAAGAGGCATGACCAATGGATGAAGAACATAGTCAGTGAGTTTCAAACTTTCTATTTTATTTCTCATTTCCTTTTCTGTCTTTTCAGACACCCCACAATCGCACTGCACCTGCCAGCAGGATATCATACCATGCCGACAATCATGATAAAAACCTACACAGTACATATTTTACTTTCTTCCCATATATAAAGAGACCTGTGATGGATGGGTGGCTGCACCTCAGTCCCTTCGTGAGACTAAGTTTGTACTATATGAATAGAAGTTCACTTACATAGTCTTTCTTCTAATAACCACAGTGGTTCCTATTCCAATACATTACTACAAAAACTTGGTAAGCCAACAGAGAATTACTTCAGCAGGTGCCAGGTGGTTGAGGAGAGTGGTGATTTTTACGTCAGCCTGATGGTAAACACGTCGTGTATTGTATTGTGGATTAATTACAAAATTACTCCGTCTGCCACCAGGTCTTTGAAGAATCGAGTCTTTGAAGAATAGTCCGCAGCCACTCAGAAAACATGCTACCTAGCTCTGAGGTGTGTCCTTTATTTGTATTTTTGTTCCATCTTTTCTTGTTCGAATACTCGGGTAATGCTAAAATAAACATTTTTTTACAATAGCAGATGGATAAGGATAATCCCGATTCTTTTATCCCCGGTTCCTCCACTGGTCATGACGGCCCTGTCGTGAGGCACGTTCTCGAGGCCCCAGGGGCAGCAGCAGCACCTCCTACAAGTGGCAGTCTACCAGAATCTGTCAAACGACGCCCTGGACGGCCGAAAGGCAGTTCAAAGAAGGATTTGCTAGGGGGCTCTCCGCCTCTGCCCAAAATCAAACGGCCTGTGGGACGACCCCGCAAGGATGGCTTGCCAGCAGGCTCTGTGGGTCCTAAGCGTGCAAAGGTCCAACGAAATCCCCATACCTGGGTCGCACACCAAGGGATTGAGTATCCACCAGTGAACATGTTTGTGCCCGGTGGCTCCCTTTCCTCTCATACCATGACATTTCACACCGATCCCAACATGGAGATGGACGACTGGGCTGAGCTTGCGCGCGATAAACCCGATATATTGCTTGTGATTCTCCTGACCGCTCTCGCAGCTCCAAACGCCGCTCCGAGTGTTGGCCCGACAGTAGAAGAGGCATTCAGATCCCATCTGGCTTCTCTTGCCATCAATTCTCAGCAGCTGCAATCCATACCCTCGTTGTATTCAGTCCTGAAGACGTTTTGGCTCCCATCATC
>Ga0157359_1001021_pt1 | contig 11060 bp, 7 predicted proteins | sample AttcapACBM3_FD_111482 | JGI IMG/M metagenome (GOLD analysis project Ga0157359, IMG submission 111482) | Fungus gardens microbial communities from leaf cutter ant in Botucatu, State of São Paulo, Brazil - Atta capiguara ACBM3 | ecosystem: Host-associated > Fungi > Mycelium > Unclassified ...
AATGTTATTCTTGATGCTAGCATCTGAAGCTATTAGAGCAACCAAAGGAGACGAAGAAGACTCTATAGTTAATTCGTCAAGTTCTTGAGCTCAAAATTTAATATCTTTTCTTTTGTCACAGACATTAAAAAACATTCAAGAGATCTATTAGCTATGTCAACTAAATGACCTTTGACTAAAGAACATTAACAATTAGTAAGCAAATCCAACATAGTAGATTTGAAGTTGGAAGACAGGTTAAGATTTGAGTTGATAAGTGAATGTAGGAGATGGTTATAAGGAAGTTTATATGCTCAAAGTTGAGATCTACCATCTAGTTTTTGAAGATGGAGTTTGATGGGGATAAGACCCACTATGGCTTCTACACTATATAAAGGAGAGGTTTTAAAGGCCCTCAATATCCATATTGCAGCATGTTTTTGTATTTTGTTTAAAATCTTCATGTGGTAAGCCATTGGAGCACATTTAAAAGTTACTGGTATCAAAAGGCTATGATTCAATTTTAGTAGTATATAATAGGTTTTTGAAAATATCTTTGTGGCAATAACAGAAAAAATAATGACAGAGAGATTGGTAAAATTGTTTAAAAATAATGTATAGAAGTTGTATGGGTTGCTAGAAAGTGTGATATTAAACAGAGAACCTTAGTTTGTGGCAGGATTAATAAAGGAGTTGAACAAAATGTTAAGAATAAAAACAAAGCTATCTACAGCTTATCACCCTCAGATAGATAGACAGATGGAGAAAACAAATTAAGAGCTGGAACAATATCTGAGAATATATGTTGATTATAGGCAAAAAAATTGGTTAGAATAGTTAGCAACTGTAAAGTTCATCTTTAACAACAAGGTACATACAGCAACAAAGTCATTACCATTTAAAGTTAATTATGGAAGAGAACCAATAATAGGCTTTGATATTAGAAAAAAAGTGAAATATGTGAAGGCAGAAGAGTTTGTAAAAAAGATGAAGAATAGACATAAGAAGATGAAGGTAGCATTAATTAAGTCACAAAAAGAGATAAAGAGATATACAGATAGGAATAGAAAAAGTGTTGATAAGTACAAAGGACTTTTCAATAGAGTTGATGAAAAGAGCAACAAAAAGTTGACAGAGAAATATATTAGATCTTATGTAGTCAAGAAATTATATTAGAGAATATGGTAAAGTTAAAGTTACCAGCATTATTAAGAATACACCTAGTAATTAATGTGAGAAGGATAGTGAAGTATCAAGAGCAGATAGAAAAATAAAAGAAGATCTCACCTTCTATAGTAGAGACAGAGAAAGAGAAAAAGTATGAAGTAGAAAAGATTTTGGACAGACAAGAAAGAAAAGAAAAACCAAAGTATTAGTAAGATAGAAAAGCTACACAACAGAGAAAGATATTTAGGAAAGGTTAGAAAATTTGAAAAATATGATGGAACTAGTGAAAGAATTCAAGAAAGAAATAAGAGAAAAATAAATATAATGGATGGAAAAGAAAAAAGGGAAACAAAGAGTAGTAGAAATAGAGTTGAACCTATAAATAGAGGAGTTTAAGAGAAGTAAATTACTAGAGAAGTATACAGCAAGAATTTTGTTTAATTAGAATAATAACAAGTATTTGAAGAAGTTAGAAAAAAATATTTTTCTTTTCTTTATTTTTCTTGGTTTAATATTTCTTTTATTTTTCTTTGATAATGAAGAAGTACATGATTGTAGTTACATGACATATCATATGATGTGAGGTTATAGGTCTAAACTCTAGAAGAAGGGGCTAGAAGGATAATGTTAAGATACATATTAACAGCATATTTACTTCATGATGCACATATAGTACATTCATGGACAATACATGAACATTATGTTAGAGTTATTTATCATTAGCACAGACTATGTATCTATTGTATAAATAGGGTAGTAATACATCAAAGACTTCTTATCAAGTTCTCTTGTAATTCCTACTTAATATTTACCTTAAGATTTATTACTTATATCACTATTAGTCTTTCAACTAGTGGTTTCTATAATATAGACCTCATAACTCTGAGTATTATAGTGAGATAGCATAGTACTACAAAGAGGATGCCAAAGTGAATCTACTAAGGCTTACTACAAAGAAAGATAAACCTTATCCTCATGTTTTCAAGTATATTAACTGTAAGAAAGATTATCAAATAGATAGTAATAAATATCTTTATTGGAAAAACTATCTCAACAAAGAGTGGCATGGTAGAAAATAATAGAAACTCTATCATAAGTAAAGTATAGTAATGTAGTAATTCTGTTATTTTTAGATATAGTTTTTCTTTTTGTTTTATTTTCATTTTTGTTTTTGTTTTTCAAATTTACATGTTGTTTGCTTTTGAATATATATAGTTATAAAGTAGTTACTACAGTCTGCCTTTATACTCCACATTATAAATTATTGATTTTAAAAAATTGACTGCAATCACATAATAATATCATAAATATGGAACAAAGTAAAAGAAGAGACATGCTTACCTTGTGATAACAGTATAATAAATTTATAGACAATACATAAACTTAGTAACTTATTGGTTGTCTTGACTAGTGGTTATCACAACACTTATATAAATAGTAAACTAGTTAAGCTACAATTTTTATTATGAGAGAACATATTGAACTACTGAGATATTAATCTTGTTTCTTTTTTTAATTATAGTATTATATGTTTTCCCCTTAACAAGACTTTAAAGTGGATCAAGTTCTTATATTAAGATAAAACATAAGAGAACTCAGTACAAAACTATCTATCTTATATATGTTAGGCTACTAGTCTATGTTATAGTACTATTAATCTACTCTAAAAGCAATATGTTATTCATAAGATCAATATATAACAATGACTAATGTGTAGTATCACTCTAATCCTAATTTTAGATTCTAAAAATAGAAAAGAAAATACAAATTAAGAAAGAAAATAAAACAAAGTCTACCATTTATAATTCTAATAGTTTACTTAAATGACCAATAAAATACCTTGAAGTATCTAAAAAATACTGAGATTAAATAGTAATTGATATCTGTTATATCCACATTACTCAGTATATACTAATACTCTTCTTGAAATAGCTAATAATTTCAATCTAGATTTATTCACACTTATTAACTCAGTATCCACTTGGTATACCAACAACTTCCAAGATTCTAACTCAGTTATAAATCATACTCTATTAACAGTTTCATTAACTATTGAGAAAGAATATATTTAAGAAAGAAAACAAACTATTGTTAAGAATAGTAAGAAAAAAAAGAATTTTTTTGTTAATGAGCTTAAGAATAAAATAAGTGATATTAATATATCTAACATTCTTAATAGTGATGTACTAGAAAGCATAACTTAAGAAGTTATTTTAATTGCTAAAGACCTTTGAAATAAGCATTCTAAATCTACCAATATCATAAAATATTCCAAAGAATAGTAGAACAAAGAATATAACAGAGATTTATCAATCTATCAGCAGTTTAAAAGAAAACTATATACAAGAAGTCAGTAAAACTACAAAACAAGTTTTTTTGACAACAAAATTCAAGAAATTACTTTGATCAACAAAATACTATGGAATTTTATGAATTGGATTAAGAAATAAAAATTACCAGCCACAGAAGCTTATCAGCCATTCTTACAATGAATTAAACAATTTATAGCAAATACTATATCATTTATATAATTTAGTTCAGAATAAACCAATCAATATATGACTTTAAAAGTTTACGTCTATCATTATTCCAAAGCTTAATAAAATATTATATAACAATCTTAAAGTATTTTAATCTATTATACTCCTTAATATGTTTGGCAAATTAATCAAGAAGATAATAAGCAATAGATTACAAGTTCATACTATTGTATTTAATTTTCTTCACCTGAATCAATTAAAAGGTATTAGACAAAAGTCAATAACAAATATAAAAATATAAAAATATTCCTTACTTATTTCATATGAATAAGATAGGTCAAAGATTTTCATATTATCATTCTTACTTTTGACATTACTTAGTTCTTTCCATTTTTAAATCACTAGCTTTTTCTGATAACTTTTGTTACAACTCAAAGATCTTAGGGTAGATCAATGAATAAAACCTTATATAGGGTTTACACAAGAGAACTCAATAGAGAACTCTATATAGGAATGTTTACCTTATATACTAAACAATAATGGTCTGTACTACTACATCTCTAGCCTACATTAAAGACTATGTGTTTGTCTCAAGGCCAACATGTATAAGATATATTGTTATGACATTATCCTTTTAGAACCTTCTATGTTCTTCTTTGTGATCTTGTGACTTATGACTATTACTATGACTGTATCATCTGATATGACTGATGTATGATAGCATAATTGTGATGTCACCTCTAACCCTAACCCTAAGTTCAAAATGAAAAAATAAATCAAAAAGAAAATGAAAAGAAAATAAGGAAGGTAGCATCCAGACTTTATATGTCTGACAACTTTAATCAAAGCAGAATTCAATGTCAGAATTTCTCAATTCTTTTCTAGTTATTTAATCAATAGATAAACATAATATGTATGGAACCATCTCACATATCTTTTCTTCAAAGCAAACATTAAAGTGGAATTCTGTTTCTCTCTTTTCTTTTGTTAATGATAGTCTTTTCATTTCTCAAAAGAAAAGTTATAAGAAATCAAATATAATTCTTTACTACAGTTATAACATTATTGCCTTTATTTTTAATCAATTTAGACTCACAATTGAATATAATAAATCAGAAGTCTTCTATTTTTCAAGATCAACAAAAAAAACTAAATATTCTTTTTTAGATCTCAGATAACATATGTCAAGTCTACCTACTCCAAAGATATATTTTCACAGTGATGTTATTATTATAACATCTCTAAAACAAGTCTATCTTCTATAATGGCTATTCTTTTTGCAGTAGTGATACAATAACCTAGATATCTAGCCTTTCTTAATAGAAATACTTCTATTGAACTTCTTATATATCTGACTTGTATATAAGACTAGTAGTTATACTGTCATTTGCTAGTCTAATAATTAATAAAAATAACTTCTATTGAACTTATTCCTAGTGTTCAATATACCAAATCAGCACTCAATTCTATCTCAGACTTCATCTACTCATCTAAAGTTGTAACTACATGGTAGATGTTGTGGCAACCACTAGACACAAAGTCCAATAGCTACACAAGCAAGTAAAGCTCTTAGTAGGCAATCAAGTAGGGAAAATCACAAGAGAACTCAACAAGGAGTCTCTGCTAAATTAGAGTCCTATTTATACAAAGTCCTCATGGTCTGTGCTACTAATAATTAACTCTGCCGTTATGTCCATACTCCTTCTTCATATTCACCTCAAGGTCACCATGTTGTATACATATGTCCTGACATCATCTTCTAGATCCTTCCACCACTTTCTAGGCCTATGACATCACATCATGTCATGTGACTGCAGTGTCATATACCTTTTCATTGTTCAAAAGAAAAGTACAAGAAAAAGAAAAAGAAAATCAATATAAAATCAGAAAAATAAAAGAAAAGAAAAATAAAATTGTTAGTGTTCAAGTGTCCTATAACAGTAGACAGACAGTGTAGTACATAAGCTGAAGCCAAAGTTAATATCAGAGTTGAAAATAGTAGACTTTATTTTTTTTCTTTTTTTAAATTTTGGAAACTAAGAATAGAATTTAGCATAATATTATAGATTATAGTTACACAACCATATATCATGATGGAAGATAATAAAATGATCTGGAGAGATAATAACATATAGTATGTTATATACCTATTAATCTTAAGACAAACATATAATTATTAAGAATAGACTAATATAGTAGAGTACAGACCATTAGCTTTAGATATATAAGATAGACAATCCTATATAGAGTTCTCTATTGAGTTCTCATATGTAAACCCTATATAAGATTTCTTCTTTTGATTAGTTCTAAAGTCTCAAGTTCATAACAATATGGTAGACAGATAGCATAGTATATTGTTATGAACTTAAAACCTTAGAGTTGGTCAAAAGAAAGAACCTTATATAAGGTTTACACAAGAAAACTCAATAGAAAACTCTGTACAGAATTGTCTATCTTATATACTAAATCCACTTGGTCTATGCTAACTATTTCTAGCCTACCCTAAACAGCTATGTGTTTGCCTTAAGGTCAATATATGTTATATATATTATATGACATTATCCTGCCAGAACCTTTTATGTCTTTCTATGTGTCTCATGACTTATAACCATGTCATCTGCTGTGACTGCATGATCTTGTCACTCTAACCCTAACCCTACATTCTAAAAATAGAAAAATAAAAATAAATAAAAGAGAAAGTGAAAATAAAAAGGAAAATGAAAATAAATTAAGTCTACTACTTTCATCTTTTGACATATATAAGCTGAAGCCAAAGTTATTCTGATAAGTCCATATCACCAAGCTTATTGCATAAATTTCTTCCATCTTCTAATATGAACTATACCTAACATTAGACCTGTAGATAGCACTATTCTCAAACCCAAAGATACATGGCATTATTTAGGTTTCTTCTTTGATAAGAAACTCTCTTTGTAACACCACATTTATTATGTTTACAAAGCATTATCTACTATTAAGAGTATGAAAATACTTAGAAATTTTACAAAAGAATCATTCCCAGTACATAAATATCTGTTATATAGAACTTGTATACTTATTATTACACTATAAAAAGTCTTATAGATTACAGAGGTGTTTTACACATTACTAATATAAAAAATCAAAGCTATTACTAGTCTCATTTCTATTCAATTTTATCTTGATAAACTCATAGGACAATATAATCTCTGAGTAACAACACTTCTTAAGCAATATGTAGTCAATACTCTCCTTGATTTGCATTATTCCAACCAAACTATCTTTTATCATATAGCTATAAGCTGTTTTATTTCTAAGCAAAGGCAAAGAATCAAAAGTTTCATAGTAAACATTAATAATCATCTCAATCAAGTCTTATCAGCCTTTGATAGTCTAAACAAAGAACTCTCTCTAGGATTCTAATTAGTAGATATTTTTTCTGATTGTTTTTCTTTTAATATAGTAAATTGTAAAGATGCTGAAGCAAAAATTGTCTATCTTAACAAATTTAAGAATATTTACTAGAACTTATCTAATAATACCAATACTGTGTTTATTATATCTGGTATTAGTGTTAAAATAACATTGCCACTTCTGTCTTATATATTAAAAGAGAATATAGTATTATTGTGAAAACTAATCACTATTTAATAAATATTTTATTTACTGAAGCTAAATTATTTACCATGAGATGTAGTATTAGTTAAGAATCTCAAATACAAAATATTATACACATTATTATTATTACTAATGTCATTCTAGCAGCTAAGAGGAAGAACTCTAATAATACTATCACTGTTAGAGTTGTGAACAATAGACTTGGTTTTATTCTATTTTCCTTTTTTTTTATATTCCTTTATTTTATTTTGAGTTTCTTTTTTCTTTTCTTTATTTAGACATAGGTAAAGAAGACAAAATATGACTAATCAAATTAAAGCTCCTAGACTTCTAAATTGTATCTAAAAATTGTTGGCATTCCTTACTTGTCCAAAATCACTAATGTTTGTCTAACATCTAATGATATTGAAAAGACTTTGAAAGCTAATTATATTTTCAATGACATTGTTTTAATGTCAAAACTGAGAGTCATCAAGGTTTCTCCCAAATCAGACATATTCATTGTCTGGATCAACATTTGGGATACTCAAAATAGATTGAAAGCCAAGACAATCATAAACAGAAGATTCAATGTTGGAAACTTCATAGCAACTGTTAGAGGGACTGACATGAACTTAGGAGTGTCATTGTGCAAGAATTGTTGGAAATAGGGATACTCATCAGTTGTGTACAGAATCCAAGGATTGAAATATATAAAATGCAATGATCTTCACTAAACTATCCACCACTGTAAATTTGCATGGTGTTGTAAAGCTAATGAGAAGACTAATTCTCCCAGATTAGAAACCAAAAAAGGCAAGCTATGCTCATATTCATTCAAATGCTTAAATTGCAAGAGCAACCACCAAGTGGACTCCACTAATTGTCCATTCTGGAAACACAGATCTAATAAAGAATGGTACTCAAAAGAATATGCAAAAATTCATGAAAATTGCAAGATCTCAATTCATTCATCTGTGGATGGTAACAAAACATGATTTTAAAAAACATTAAAATCTTTTCACAGAACATTCAGAAAAATAGTCTCATGGTTAATACCATTCTAGAAATCAAGTCCAATTTCAACATCATATTCATTCAAGAGCCATTTTGGTCAACTGTCTGCTCTATCCTGAGTTCAACAAATTGTGAAGAAGAATCATTAGTAGGTGTTGTCAATCATCTCAATTGGTTAACCTTCATTAAAAATTCTAAATCAATAAATTATTTTTCAAAAGTCGCAATTTACATCAATATAAGACTTTCTTCTCTTTGCTTTTCTTTTTGTAGAAACATTATCAATTTCAAAAACATTCTTTTAGTTTCTTTCTTTAACAATAACAACAATTTCTGGTTAATGAATGTTTATTCTGACTCATCTCATTCAGCCTTAAAGTATCTAAAAGATACTAAGGTTAACATTCATAACCTTCTTATCATGACCAGAGATTTCAATATTTATGATAGTCTTTGGGATCCTTCTTTTCCTCACCATTTTTCTATTAGCAATGATTTATTTATTATTGCAGACTCTTTCAATCTAGATTTGTCTTTTTCTACTAATTGTGTTCCAACTAGATATTCAGACAATGAAAATGACTCAAATTCAGTTATTAACTTAATGTTTTTGTGAAGTAGCTCAAGTGAATTGGACAGCCACTTAATTCACCTGGATTAGTGTCTCTCATCAGATCATGCTCCCCTTATGATCACTATTCCTATTGTTGAAGAACATGTTAACTTATCCAAATGCTCTATTGGTAAAGGTAGTAAAGAAGAAGCATTATTTATCAAAGATGTTTTCTTAATCTTCAGAAATCTAAATATGTCTAACATTTTGGATTTGTCAAGTTTAGACAAGTTCATCAATGACTTTGCTTAAGAAATTGAACATGCTTGGGAAAAACACTCAAAGATTATTAATATAATGAAACATTTCAAGAGTTGGTGGGACAACAAATGCAGTTATAACCTTGAAATATATAGGATGACAAGAAGTTTAGATAACTGGAAAATCTTCTGAAGTATGGTCAAGTCTACTAAAAGAATGTTCTTCAACCTTAAAATCTAGAAAATTGCAAACAAAAAGCAAGGTCCTTGAGAACTTATGAATTGGGTCAACAAACAAAAGCTTCCAGCTATCAAAACCATTAAGTACAATAACTAACTATACCTTGAAATACATGACCTATCGCACACTCTGCATAGTTCCCTCAACATGGCTTAACATTATATCATCAATAAAAGAGTCCTTGAAGAATTACCACCCTTTTTCTCATATCATTGGAATAGGTTTCTAAAGAAGAATTTATCATTGCTATCACTAAGTGTAATAATTCTTCTATATCTAAACCTAACAAACTTTCATGGAGCCATCTCAAGCATATACTCAAGGATAAGACATGTTTGAAAAACCTAGTCAATATTGTGAATTCGTGTTTTGACTTAGACTTTTGGCCTTCTTACTTCAAAATTTCAACTACAATAGTGATATCAAAGTCTAACAAGACATTGTACAACTCTCCTAAAGTGTTTAGACCTATAGTTCTTCTCAACACTTTGGGTAAACTTATCGAAAGAGTCATTGGTAAAAGACTCCAATTCTATGTGGTGTCTAACAGTTTCACTCACCAGAGCCAACTCAGTGGTCTCAAATTTAAATCCACTTTAGATACAGGAGTTGCTCTTACTTATTTCATTCATATGGGATGGGTCAAAAACCTCTCAACAAGCTTTCTTGTATTTGATATTTCTCAATTCTTTCCCTTGCTCAATCTTTATCTTTTATCTCTTATTCTAGAAAAAGCAGGGTTCAATTTTTATATTGTTCAATTTTTTTCCAATTATCTTGGTGAAAGAAAGACTTATTATTTTTAGAACAACTTTAGTTTGCCATTCTTTAACATTAATGTGAGAGTAGGGCAAGGTTCAGCTCTTTCTCCTATTCTTTCTGTCTTTTATCTTTTACCATTTCTTCATATTTTAGAAAACCAATTGAAAAATCTAAAAATTCCAATTTCATTCTTATCATTTGTTGACAATGGACTGTTAGTTACACAAAGCAAATCTTTTCAGCTTTCCAATTCTCATTTATTTTGTAGCTACAATGTTGCTTCAAATTTCCTTTTGGATTTCAAACTTGTTGTTGAACATTCAAAAACTGAAATTTTTCATTTCTCTAGGTCAATTTGTTTGTTCAATCACCCTTCTCTTGACCTTTCAACTATCAGTGGACCCATCTTATGTCCCAAAGAAACCTGGAAATACCTAGGTTTTATATTTGACAGAAAACTTTTGTTCCACCAACATATCAATTTTTACTTGAACAAGTTTATTTCCATAGCCAAATATATGAAAATTCTTGGAAATTCAGTCTAGAGTCTAAACCTACATTAAAGATGTCTTTTATATAGAAGTTGCATTCTTCTGATCACTCTATATGGATTCCAATTATAGTATTATAACAATACTTCTCTTGCTCATCCTTTAAAACAACTAGAGAAAATGCAAAGAAGAGTGGCAATTTGGATCTTAGAAGTATTCAAGACTTCTCCATCATTTGGAGTCAAAGCTATTGTAGGTCTCATACCTATCAATCTCTACCTCAAAAAAATTAGTGGAAGATCACAATTTTGAGCTCATTCATTGTTCATGGAACTTAGAAATGACTTATCATACCATCAACATTCACTCTCTCTTGGTGATTAACATTTTCTCTAATCATTTCTCTTTTCACAATGATCAAAATGTTACATTATGCAACAAATGTGACAAGTACAGAAGCCAAACTCTTTGCTATAAGATGCAGAATCAATTAGGCCATGAATACTGACAATATATCAAGAATAATTGTTATTA
>Ga0157359_1001022_pt1 | contig 11060 bp, 7 predicted proteins | sample AttcapACBM3_FD_111482 | JGI IMG/M metagenome (GOLD analysis project Ga0157359, IMG submission 111482) | Fungus gardens microbial communities from leaf cutter ant in Botucatu, State of São Paulo, Brazil - Atta capiguara ACBM3 | ecosystem: Host-associated > Fungi > Mycelium > Unclassified ...
ATATAATGTGGGAATTTCACAAGAGAACTCGACAAGGAGTCTCTGCTAAATTAGAGTCCTATATATACAAAACATGCTTGGTCCATGCTACCAATATTTAACCCTACCCTAATGTCCATGCTTCGTTCTTATTCCTGCCTCATGTTCTACTCAAGGCCACCATGTGTATTCCATATGCCCTGACATCATCTTCTAGACCCTTCCATCATGTTCTAGGCTTGTGACGTCACATCATGTGACTGCGATGTCACATGCCTCTTCATCGTCACTAAAAGGAAAAAGAAAAAGAAATTCAAAAGAAAAGAAATATAAAATCAAGAAAAATAGATAAAAAAGAAAGAAAAATGTTAGTGTTAAAGCGTTCCATAACATAGAGCTATAGTAAATCAAGATCTGATTGGTGAGTATAGGTTGATATTCTTCTCTTAGGAAGATTTCAAGTGTCTATGTGGCAATTATTCCATTGAAACTAGGTATCATATCCTCTATAATTGTAAAAGATATAACAAGTATTGAAATCCAAGAAGAGATACAATAAGTTATTTTACTCTCTTTTTAAAGTTTAACAGTAGTGATTTTTCATTTGGAGAAAACATTACTTAATCAATAAATTGCTTGTTGCTTTGTTAACTTCTCCTTTTCTCCTTCTTTGCTTTCTTATCTTTCTTTCTTTTCTTTTTCCTTTTTCTTTTCCATACTCATGTAGTTTGTGTCTTAATATATGTAGTTATGAAGTAGCTACCACAGTCTGCCCTCATGCCCCATGTAATAAATTGTTGATTTAAAAAAAATAGATGTTTAATCAAAATGATTTATGATAAGATACTGATAAAGTCTAGGATTTGAATAGAAGTAAACTCTACTATGAAAGACTAAGTAATTGCAGAGTTTTAAAGAGAGTAATTCTACTGTAAAAGACAAGTTACTTATAGTGTTTGAAGTAAAAGTAAGTCTACTATAAAAAACATTCATACTTAAGATTCAGACTTTGATATATAATAATGTTCTTTTTTTAGTGTTATAACTTAAGCTCAAGTATCAAAGTCAAAAACATACTTAAATGTTGAGTGATATAAGAACTAAGTTTTTCTAAAAAATTCTACAATATTTTATTAGATTATATAACTATAATATACATGATAATCACTTTGTTATGTTACAATTTAGTCATAACTTATAATATTTATGTTACATTACATTTTTATCTAAGTCTATAGAAGGAAAAAATGAAACTAAACTATAAAATAAAAGAAAAAAGAGAAAATAATTAGAAAAATAACAAAGTCTACTTTGATAAGTTTTTAACATTACTTCTCAAGATTTTTCTTCTGGGGAGATAAACTTTTATCTCACCTTTAGGAAAATCTAAGAGAACAGAATGAGGTTTCCAAAGATAATTACTATTCTAAATACTTTATAGTCTATTACAATCCAGTAGAATATATGCTGAGCTAACTATTAGAATAATAGTATGCAGATGGTCAGGAACATGAATGAAATTGTCTAGAACATTACCTAGAAAGATAGAAAGTACTTGATATTAATGGGAGACAACTAGCAAGAGTTTTAGAGATCATTGAAAGAAGTAGTGTATAAATATAAAGTATAATGGTGTAGGCCAGAAAAGTTAACAGGTTCAGCAGTATTCTCCAGAAATAGGCAAGAGCAAGAAAGTCCATAGAAAAGACCACAGAATTTGAGGTTTTGCATTGATGAAGAATTGGAATATCTTTACTATATATTTTCCCATAAATTCTCCTCTTCTAAAGTTTTTATCTTTTGCTCTATTTATCTTCTCCTACTTTCTTACTTCTGTATTTATCTGTAAGAAGATCTGTTTCTTAAACCCTAATATTACTGCCCAGATCCATGGGATTTTAGACTTCTTGGTCAATACTACTGCCAAAGTCCATAGTGTTTACACCTTTGATCTGATATCTCATATTACTGTCAAAGCTTATGGTATTTGTTTTTCTAACTCTGCTGCTATTTCTAGAGTTCAACCTCAACTACTGTTCTAAACACCACCTATCTACTATTAATAGTAGCCCTTCTTCCTTTCTAGGCTAACATTTTAGATGTTTCTATCAAGAATGTTCTAATTATGCTATCTTTATCATTTCTTATCATGTAAGCTGATCTAGGAGACTAGAATATACACTATAGCTATGTAAAATGTCTGTTGCCTTCAGGAACCTTACTCTGTTCTCTTAAGTTTTCTTAGATGTTGTGAAAGTCTAAGAAACTTTATAGACTTTGCTAGTCACTCTAACATCATTCTTTCTTCAAAATCTTCTACTGTTTTCTTTATATTTTCTCAAGTATTATACTCTATTGTAAAGTCCTTTCATCTAACCAAGTACTTCACACATCCTTGTACTATTCTTTTATAAAGAATCTTCTCAATTTTCCACTCTTTTACTTTTACCAGTCTTAGTTCTTTTATTTTCTGTCTCTTTACTAGTTTTCTATACTTCACTTGTTATGGTCCTAAGTATTATAACTTAAGTTCTTGAGTAAAGATAAAAAATGACTTTTGTATTGAGTAACATAAGAGAACTACCCTAAAGTCCATGTGCTCTCTATAAGGCCAATATACTATTACTATGCTATATAATATTATCTATTCCAAAACCTTTTACATCTTTCTCTGTGACATATGATTATGTGATATGTGACTGCGACCTATGTGACCACCCTGTAACATGTGTCACGCTTCTGTCACATATCACATCATATCACACTCTTTACCTAAGTCTAAAATAAATAAAAACCAAGTCTATTGTTTATAACTCTAATACTAAGCTTAGCTTAGGAAAGATAATGGCATAGTAAATCTCTCTGTTATGTTGGTTATGCCTTGCTCTTTCCTGATATTAAGGCTGTGATTTTGAATCCCATACCATTCAGTAAGCACAGACTGCTACTGTATCCCATATAATAAATTGTTGATTTAAAAAAAACTAAGCTTGGCTCAGATTACAACTTAAACAAAGTCATGAGTAAGAGAAGAAAGAAAAATTAATTGGTAAAGTATAAAAATACAGACTTGTATCTACAATTATATATATCTAATAACCATAAGAAAAAAGAAAGGTATCTCTGAACAATAAAACATAAGAGAAACATGTAGAAGTCTCAGTAGAGGCTAATACTACTACATAAAATACTAAATGATAAAATATGAGAAATACATAAGACACAGCAGTTATGAGTCAAGAAATCAAACAAACTCTACATGTGTCCAAGTTATACCATATATAAGGTGAAAATCTGTTAAATATGAGGTAGCAATTGTAACACTCAGCTCTAGAAGATAGCATACTTAAAATTAGCCATAATTTTACAGCACTTATAGCAACTGATAATAAGCTGCATATATATGCTCAAATTATCTAGTCCTCTGATAGAGAAGAGTAGAAGAAAGTAATCACAATGGAGTTTTCAAATCTTGAATGCTTTGAAGTTTTTGAGTAAATAGATTACTTGCCAGATTGAATGAGTGAGAAAATTTGGCTAAGTTAAATGTTTAAGTTGTCATAAGGAGCTTTCTACAGGTTCTGAGAGAAAACTTCTCTGAAACTTTCATGTCTGTCTCTAAACTTACTACTCTTTGTATTCTTCTTGTTATTTTTGCTTACTACAATTTTGAGATTCATTAGGTTAACATTGTCATGGAATTCCTGAATGGTAATCTTAACAAGGAAATATTCATAAAAGTTCCTGATAATTTCAGTGGCTTGCACCATGTGGAAGCTTTAGAAAGTTCTAAAAGTTGCAAAAGTCAGTGTATAGATTGAGACAGTTACCAAGACAGTAGAGAAAGAAGTTGGATAGGATAATGAAAGCCCTTCTTTAAGATATTATTACAAAAACCTTGTACTTCTAGATAATATCTCAGGCTCTCTTGAGTTGTTATCTGCTCAAGAGATGGTATGATAGTTATTAAACAAAGTAATTTTCATATATGAAGTCTTTGGAGACAAAGAACATTATGAGACTTATAAAGAACTAGCTACAAATAAAGAATGCTTGCAAACATGTTTGGGACCTACAAAGGCATCCAGAATACTAGTAAGAGCATGCACACAAGAGATTAGAGGCAAAACAAGTAGGAAAAAAACTCATAAGTAGGAACAACTAGTAAAAATGCTAAAAAAAGAAAGGAGTCATCACTTACAAACAGGAAAAAGTTTGTTCAGTTTCTATTCTTTGTATTTTTAGACTAATATATAAGCCACAAGTGGAGGAGAGACAAATAGAAGACTTCTGTTTAATAACTCCCACTTATAAGCAGTTTTCTTAAGCATATATTATTAGTACCAAGTTATCACTTTCAGACAAGTTTTGGAGAGTTCTAGCAGCCTGAAAAAGACTAGAAAGGTGAGTATCAGTTGGTATCATCAGTTGTAAGGTTAAACCCAAGGGATATCTTTAGGGTGCATCACCTAAGATAAATAGTGTTGTTGTAGGCTTTTAAGAAGCTATGCAATCTATTTACTAGATTTTCCAAAGAAGTTTGTCACACAGTATAAGATTCAGTGTTTAAAAGTGTGTTAACAAGGAAACATGTTCATAAGTAGATGTTCTTCATTCATTCCTTTATTATATTATTTTCTATCTTCTCTACAAGTTTCTGATGCTGATAATGTCTCTTTTGAATTCTTTAGCATGTAGTTGAAAGCTAGTATTGCATAGTTCTTGTTGCATCCTAGTAAAAATCTCATTTATACATCTCATTTATACTTGACTCTTATTAGGGGAACTATGCTATATCCTTGGTATTTTAGTTGAATATGATCAAGCTAACTATTTTATCAATCTTTCTCAGGAGTTCTACCATAAGCAGGTACTTGAGCATTATGTTATGGCCAATGCACATCAAATGTCAATATTGAAACTACTCTTTTCTCTTTATAATCACCTTAAACCTTAGATGACAAACATAAGTGCAATAAGTACTCAAATAACATTTATTATCTGTCTCTTGTTAGCTCTCTCCTCTATGCTACACAAGCTCAGCTGGATATTCAATTTACAGTTGGACTAGTTATGCAATCTAGTGGCAAACTAGATATTCCTTATTTCCAGACTGCTAAACACATTTTGTGCTATATCAAGGGGACTTTGGATTTTAAACATGTTCTTGAATGCTATGAGAAAGATACTTTTGATTCAGTTAAATAGATGAACTCTAATTGAGCTCAGAATCTAAACAGTAGGAGAACAGTGGGAGGTTTTTTGTTTGAAGTAGCTAAGAGTTCTGTATTGTAGTCATCAAAAAAATAACCCACTATTGCTATCTTATTAGTCAAAGCTGGGTATATGATATCTTCAAATACTATAAAGAAAGCCATATGGTTGATAACTCTCCTTTGAGAGCTCAACTATTCTCAAACTGCTACTACTGTTATCTATACCAACAATCAGAAATACATTACTCTTGTTCAAAATCTGGTCAATTACTAGCACACTAAATATATTGATATTAAGAATCATTTTATTTATGAATGTTGTCAGATAAGGAACATGTCTGAAAGAAGAAACTATTTGCAAAAAAATTATGAAAGACATTGGAAGAGTATAGGAGCATTATTCAATATATGCAGATGTGAATTCTAGGTAATCTTGGCTTCAGCAAATGTACTGTGCCTCTACATGATGCAATGGTCATATTTGGGAAGGAAATATTAACAGAAAGTAGAACATGAAGAAAGTTGGACTTTTAAGCATAGATATCCAGAACAGTGCACTATACTAGTTGATTTTCAAGCTAAGGAATTACAGAGTATCTGTATGTTTTAGATACTAGTACTAAGACTATCTGAAGATTGGAAGAGACAGGTAACTACTCTGTGTTGAATGGAACAGAGTCCATAGTAGCATAGTATAGTGTGAACAACAGGTAACCACTTATCTGTGGTGTATACTTTTATATCTACTACCTAATTAAGACTACTAATTGTAGGCCATATACTTATTAAGCAGAGTACTTTGCAACACACTCTCTCACTTAAGATATCAGCTGTTAAGTGATAGAAGCAGAAGTAGATAAGCTTAGAGTATCTCTAAGCCAAGGGATAGATGGAAATGACTAAATAAAATTTGACCAAGGTTTTTAGTTAGAATATTAGCTAGATTATTTTTTCCATCAATGTGATATAGTTTAATTTGTTCATCCTCAATTAGATCTCTTATATAGTGATAGTGGATATCAATATGTTTAAAGCACTTTTCTTGTATAGAGTTAGATCCCCAGAAAAGTGAACTAAGATGATTGCTATAGATATGAGGAGTTAGAACATTAAACCAACCTTATTGAGAAGGTTTCTCATCTAGACAAGCTAATGACTATGATCAGAGAAAGCCATATATTTAGCCTCAGTTAAAGACAGAGCTACTGTTTTTTGCTAGTGGCTTATCCAGAATGTTACTCCATAGGCCATTAGAGTAAAGTAACTAGTCATGAATTTATGTGATTCAAGATCTTGTGCCCAATCTGAGTCAAAGTATGCTACAACAGATTCATTACTGAGTCCATTATAAACTATTTAATACTTGCAAGTATTAAGCAAATACCTGCAGAGATGCAATCCTGCTTGATAATGCTCATTTGAGGGATTTGCCATCTGTTGAGAAAATCTGACTACAGAAAATTCTATATCAAGATATGAGCCAATCATTAGATACATCAGAGATTTAATCATTTGTTGGTACTTTTGACATAAATTGGGATTACACTGTTTATCATTAGGTTTAAACATATAGCCCAATAGAAGTGGAGTACTTGTTGGATTGGTTGCTACATTGAATTGTGCTAGAACTTTGTTCAAGTACTCAGATTGGTCTATAAAGATCTTTTAATCCTTACAGTTACAATTTATATGCATCTCAAGAAACTCTTTGGTTTCTTCAAGATCACAGCATTCCCATTTCATCATAAATTTTTGCTTCAACCCTAAGAGGAGCAGGGAATCTTTTGAATCTATGAAGCAAATATCATTGACATAGACAATTGCTATAACAAGCTCTCTAGTCTTTTTATTAATAAAGTAATATATACCAGCAATCAGATTTGTATTACTTAAATCCTAAAGCTAACATTGACTTAGTCATAGTCTGCTACCAAGATAAGCCAGCTTGCTTAAGGCTATATACTACTTTGTAGAGTTGTCAGACTTTTTTTTCTTTGCAAAGTAGTCTAAAACCTTCAGGCTGCTCTATATAGATTTCCTCATCTAGGTTACCATATGGGTAAGCAGTTTTTATATCAACACTATGTATATTCCAATTTTCAAGGGCAGCAATAGCTAGAAATAGATATGCTGTCTCTTAGCAGACAACTAGAGAGAATAACTCATCAAAGTTGATTCCTTTGATCTGAGAAAATCCTTTTGCAACAAGTTAAGATTCATAACAACCATCAGACTTAATGTTGAACACTCAGCAATTCTTAATTGCTTTCCTTCTCTTAAAGAGGTCTACAACTTTATAGACATTTCTGTCTTTAAGCAATTTTAGCTTCTCAAGGCAAGACTCAAGCCACTTCTTTTAAATGTTAGCTAGCAATCTAGCAATATTTCTAAGGCTTTTGAGAATTGGGCAAGATTCTACTACATGTTGTGCTAAGAGAAAGTGAATTTGCTCTACTCCCCCTTCTCTTGCAAGATGTGCCAAGTAGCTAGTAATAGCTGGCTTAGTTGATTCACCTGCAGGAGATAGAGTGTTCATTCTACTCCCATTATTATCAACAATGATTAGGCATATACTTTCCCACTAGATATTATATGAGATCTCATTTATCTCAATGATATTGTCAAATGAGTTATATAGGTAATCAACTCCATTTATTCTTACTGTCCTAGATAGTAGGTTATCAGAAAAATATTGTACATTCTGATGGATTCTTGGTGATTTCTAATAAGTATTTTCATGCCTATCATGAGCCATGTTGGGGTTAGGAAACCTTACCCTTGGCTACCATAAAGAATTCCATAGGATATTGGTAGGATGTTCTTGTTCTCTATAAAGATTTCCTTCTCTGAAGAGTATCTGAGCTTGATGCTTAGATCTCCTCAATTCATGACTTTCTTGTGGTGTCTGCAGAGCAGGTTATAAAGGTCATTGAGGGCTAGGTGGTTGCATCTCAACATTAGAGTCAACATCATCATCCTCTTCAATCTCTACTGTAGACTTTTTAAACTCTAGAGTAGATGGGGTGATGTAAACTTATAAGAAAGTGAAAGTGAAAAAGAATGAGTAAGAGGATTGTTTTGAATAGGAGGAATAGGTATGTGTAAAGTGGGTACTAGAACAGGTTTATCTTTTCCAGAAGGGTCAAATGCTGACAACTCTGTCTCTAGACTTATTTTGTCTAATAACTTATCATATAATTTGTGCTCTTTTGTATGGGAGTTAGTACATTTAGAAAAAAATCCCTCATCAAAGATAGTATGTGTGGAGTGTAAAATGATATTTTCTTATTCATGGTGCATAAAGCAATATTCATTATTCTCATATCCAATAAATTTCATCAATTTAGAATATGGTACAAGTTTTTTAGCACAAACTTTACTAGAGAGGAATATATAAGCTTCATAGCCAAAGACATAGAAGTGTGGTATTTTGGGTTTGTTACCCAAGAAGATCTCCTGAGGTATTTTCTACTTGAGATGTCTAACAGATGTGTAATTGTATATATAAGCTACAGCTACTATTACAAATTCCTACTAGGAATTTGGTAGGCATACTTTAAGTCACATTAATTGTGCCTTTTCAAGCAAGGTGTAGTTCAATCATTCAGTATGACTATTCTGTAGGTATACATATGGAGTACTAGTCTCATGGATAACCCCTTTGTTATAATACAGTGAAGCAATAATATTCATTTATATATTCTTCTGGATTTTATATTGGACTTTACTTTAGATTTACTTGTCTTTTATTATATTTGATGATGATGATAAAGAGGCACATGACATATCACATGATGTGAGGTTATAAGCCTAGAATAGGCAAGAGTGGACTAGAAGGATGATGTCAAGGAGCATGTTAACAGCATGTCTATTTCATGGTATACACATAGTGTACTTATAGATGACATATAGACTTTAGGGTAGGGTAAATATTAAGTAGCACAGACCATGTGTAATTTATATAAATAGGATAGCAATTCAGCAGAGACTCCTTGTCGAGTTCTCTTGTGATTCCCACTTGATATCCTACTGAGAGATTTATTGTTTGTGTTACTATTAGTTGTTATGACTAGTAGTTTCTACAATACCCTTGCTTTCTTAGAAAGGATTGTAATTCTGATATTACATATTCTCCTCCATTATCAGTGTACAATCTCTTTACAGGATAGAAAGTAGTGTTTGACCACATTTGGAAAGTAGACTTAACTGCTTCTGTAGCTTTAGACTTTTTATACAGAAAAACAATGTTATAATAAAAGAAAATAGTTGTCAAGGAATGTAATCACCCACTTGTACTTTGAATAAGACACAGCAACTTTAGTAGTTCCTTTTGCAGGATAAATAATTTCATATTCAATTGGAACAGTGCTGGAAGTGACTATAAATAGTGGTGCTTTTGAGTTTGTAATCTCAACTTGACTATAATTATACAGAGTCATATCAACAAAGTTAGACTCAAAATAAGTAAAGTGGGTGGAGACACTAGAGTCCAAGAATCATTTATTCTCATAAAAGCTGTCATGAGATGCTTTTTTACCCTTACATAAAAAACACAGTGCTTTCTTACATTTGGAGAGATTCACAGTAATAGTCAAATTAGGTAGAACAAATTTATTTTGATTAAAAGCCATATATATATAGTTAACTCTACTTAATCCTATAAAGTCCTTTACTACAATAGTCATATTAGTGCAGAGTTGGATGGACTAGGTCAAGAAATTTAGTGAATCATCAAGTTGAAAGAAGAAAGGCATATACAGTTGGTTACCAAGAGTTCAACCATCCGATTTATACCCATCATTATTCCCTAGGGAAACCACATCATCATCATCATCATTTGCCCACCTTTTAGAAGTGGTTGCTGCTAGTGGATTTACCTCTATAGAAGAGAGATTTTTAGTGGGCAGTTCTATGATTCTAGAGGTTGAGGCCTCAGTAGATGAATTAGGAAACTTCTTTTCTAAGTGTCTTTTATAGAATTTAAGTGCTTGTACTTTTGCTTATACCTGAGATCCTTAAATAAGACCACTTTGAGGAGTATATGCTGCAGAAAGACGATTAGCAAGTCAAGGGACTGTAACTGAAGACTTAGGAGGAAAAGAGTAAATTGATAAAGAAATGGTAGCCATGCTTTCAAAGACAATAGCACTGTCTGTCTGATAAACATCACTATTATTATCATTTTGGTCCCTTATTTCATCTTCCTGGTGGGCATTGCCACCTTTTTGTCTTAGTTACTCTTCTTTTTCTTCTTTTGCTGCTTAGAAGAATCCTCACTTTGCAACTACTGTTGCTGCTGGGAGTTCTTTTTCCACTAAAGGGGTTTATCTTTATGTAGAATACCAGAATGGCGAGTAGTATTAGCAGTGTTAGTCTATCTAGAGAATTCTGCTTGAATAGTAAAATATCCAATGTCCTAAGTAAGATTAGAAATGAACATATGAGAAGAAAGAATATAGTTAGAGATAGAATTCCATGAGTGAAGGATTGCAGACAAGAGAGTTATTGCTTTCAAGACAGAAGGAACATCATAGTTATTCCCATGAAGTCTCATATAAAGGGAATCAAGCTCAGCAATTTAAGGAGTAAGGTCCTGATCACCAGAGATTTGGAATGTGATTGTTTTCTAATAATTAGCAAAAATTGATGCTAAACCAGGTGTTTCCATGAGAGTCTGAAGATAAGCCCAAAGAGTCTTATTATTAGGCTAGCTGTCACAAACTTCATTCAGCTTGTATCTCCACAACCAGTGGACCGATTTTCACAAACTAAGTTGCGCTGGAAAGCCCCAAATGAGGGCTATCCGCACATATGTGGGATGTACAAAAGCGACAACAAATGACTGAGATATCAGACCATCAGTAG
>Ga0157359_1001023_pt1 | contig 11060 bp, 11 predicted proteins | sample AttcapACBM3_FD_111482 | JGI IMG/M metagenome (GOLD analysis project Ga0157359, IMG submission 111482) | Fungus gardens microbial communities from leaf cutter ant in Botucatu, State of São Paulo, Brazil - Atta capiguara ACBM3 | ecosystem: Host-associated > Fungi > Mycelium > Unclassified ...
CACTGCAGTCACATGATATATCACATGATGTGATGTTATGGGCCTAGAATATGATAGCAGATTTTAGAAGATGACATCAGGGCACATGGATGCAACATGGTGGTTTTGAGTAGGATATGAGACAGATATGAGAATGAAGCATGGACATAAGGGCAGGTGTAATTATTAGTAGCACAGACTATCATGTAATAATATAAATAGGGTAGCAATACAGTGGGGACTTCTTGTTGAGTTTTCTTGTGATTCCTACTTGATATCCTACTAAGAGATTTACTGCCTTGTGTGATTATTAGTCTTTGTGACTAGTGGTTGCCACAACAGATAACAACCTTAGTCTTAACTTGTATATTATACCCACTGTTTGTCATATGATTGTAATTTCAGATAACAAGATATCAGGAAGGACTAATATCTTAGTCAGAAAAGTAAGAGAAGGTGTTATAAGGTTCTTGGTGGGTACTTGGTCAGGTCTTAGCTAAATCTTAGTCAGAGCTTAGTTGATTTCCAGATTGAATACTACAAATTATCTACTTAGTCTTAAATACTAAGTTTTTAGTTGGAACCATGGCTAGGAAATAGTAGTATAGTAGATAACTAAGAAAACCTTATAGAGACAGTTTCTAAGATATAAGATGACTAGGAGTCTAGATAATGAGTTGCTAGGAGATAAAATATGTGAGGCTAATTTATATGCAAACAAGTATGGATGTAGAAGTATATCCAGGTATGGTTAGAGTCCTAATTGAAGGAGATGTCTCAGAAGTTGGTTTATAACATAGTCTTTGACTAAACTCTTATAATAAACTTAATGTACTAGCTAGTTGTGTTATAAAAGCTGATATTTTAAATTCAGAGGAATCTCTAAGAGAAGTGACAGTGAAGATTGGACTAAAAAGAATTGATATGCAAGAAGGAATCACAGTAGAAGCATTGTTAGACAGTGAGGCTATAGGGTTGGTTATGAGCTCCAAATTTGCTAGAAAGTAGAGGTTTAAATTTAAAAAAATCAAAAAATCAATTTATATAAAGAATGTGGATGATTCTTTCAACAAGAAAGGACCAATTGAGCATACAGTAAAAGTAGATGTTTATTATCAGAGATATAGAGAGAGGATATAGATAAATGTGATAAGAAGACAGAAGTAGAGTATGATTTTGGAAATACTATGGCTTGCATACTACAATCTTGAAATTTATTTGAAAATAGGAGAAGTAAAGATGATGAGGTGTTTAAAAGAATATGAAGGACAGTAAAGACTGAAGCAGGAAAAATTGGGGTGGTAGAAGCAGAAGGAGGAAGAAAATAAAGATAAACAAGCAAACAAGCAAAAAGAGAAGGAATAGAAGAAATAAAAAGAAAAAAAGAAGAAACCAAAAAGAAGAGGACAATAGAAGTAAAAAAATAGCAGAAGAATAGGAGATTTGAGATGGAGAAAAGGTGATGGCAAAATCTGAAGAAGAAGACAAGAGACTGGTTCTTTAGAAGTTTTATAAGTGGATCTATGTCTTTGGAGGAAAATTAAGTAAAAGAATGCCAGTAAAGAAAATGTGGGATCATGCAATTGAGTTAAAGAAAGGGGAAAATTTACTCATTGTTAAGAAATGAAAAAGAAGAGGTGTATGAGTTTGTTAATGAAAAATTGAAGAAATGGTATATTAGATCCACAAAGTTACCTTAAATGGCACTAGTGTTTTTCACAATTATCCTTTATCTTTGATTTCAGATATTATAGAAAAATATAAACATAAAAAGGTATTTACCAAATTAGATCTACAGTAGGGGTATAATAATATATCAATAAAAGAAGATGATGAATGAAAGGTGGTATTTATGACTCTGGAAGGATTGTTTGAACCAACAGTGATGTTATTTGGTCTTACCAACTCATCTACAATGTTTCAAACAATATTGAATGAGATTCTGTGAGATTTTATTAATACTAGAGAAGTGGCAAGTTTTATTAATGATATGACAGTGGAAATAGAGGAGGAGGAAGGACATGATAAAGTATCAAAAGAAATAGTGAAGAGTGCAAGTAGAAAGTATGGTTTTTAGAAGTAGTAATTGGACTGAAGAGAATAAAAATAGAGTGGAAAAAGATGAAGGCAGTATTAGACTAGCTGGCTCTAAATGTTATAAACTTAAGTCCTTAGATTGAGTAACACAAGAGAACTCAATAGAGATCCCTTTACAAACTAATCTACCTTATATACTACTACCGATGGTCTGTGCGAACTACTGTGCACCCTACCCTAAACAACCATGTGTAGTATATGAGGTCAACATGTGGTATCCATGTTGTATGACATCATTTGTTCTAGATGTTTTTCTGTGTCTCATGATCTAACCCTAACCCTATGTTCTAAAAATAGAAAAATAAGAAAATAAAACAAAATGAAAATAAAAATAAAAAATAAAATAGAAAGAAACTAAGTCCACCATTTGTGAACTTGATACTAAATGGGATCAAGAATGTACAGAAGTTCTTAAGACTAGCCAGCTACTATAGATGGTTTGTCAAAGACTTTGCATTTATAACTAGGTCCTTATATAACCTAGTAAAAAAGAATTAGAAGTAGAACTAGACAGAAAAGCAGAAAAAGATGTTTAAGAAGTTGAAGAAGAGATTTACAAAGAAACCAGTGTTAGCAGCACCAGATCTAGATAAAAAATGAGGATAGAAGTTAATATATTAAATTCTGCAATAAGAGGAGTTTTGTCAATAGAATGTGAAGATGGAAGGTGGAGATCAGTAGCTTACTAAATTGGAGGCATTTACTAGAGAGCATAAAGTTTAAAGATAGGCTTTATATTTGTCAAGATTTGATTTTACCTTGAAACATATACTAGAAACAGAAATGGGAAAGACAGATGAATTGAGCAGGAAACTAGACTGAAAAGTAGGAATGAAGAATGATGATAAAAATCAAAAACTCATAAGGGAGAAATAGATTCATAGTTTAGTAGAAGTAGTAATAGAAGGACCAGAAGTAGATATATTAGAAAAATAAAGGGAGGAAAAATGGCAGATAAAGGAAGAGTTGGTGTTAAAGGAAGAAAAGGTATATATATTGAAGGATAAAGAGCTAAGAATAGAAATAATTTGGTTGCATCATGATGTACCAGTAGCTGGACATAATAGAAGATAGAAGATGACAGAGTTGGTGATGAGAAATTACTAGTGGTCAAAAGTGACAAAGAATATCAGGAAATATATAGATGAATGTGATCTATGTCAAAGAATGAAAAATAGGACAGAAGCACCAGTGGGAAAGTTAATAGCAAATAAAATACTGAAGAGACTATATATGCATTTAACAGTTGATTTTATCACAAAGTTGCCATTAATAGCAGGAATGGATGCAATTTTGGTAGTTTGCAATAGATTGTCAAAAATAACTCATTTTGTGACAACTACAGAGAGAAAATTGGCAGAGAGACTAGCAAGATCATTTAGGAATAATATGTAGAAGTTACATAAATTGCCAGAGTGTAATTTTAGATAGAAGACTACAGTTTGCAGCAGAGTTGACTAAGAAACTGAATAAAATGTTGGAAATTGAGACAAAGTTGTCAATATTCTTTTATCTACAAGCAGATGGACAAACAGAATGTATAAATTAAGAACTGGAACAATATTTACAGTTCTTTGTAGATCACAGACAAAATAATTGGCCAGAATGGTTAGTAACAGCAGAGTTTACAGTAAACAAGACATATTCAGCAACTAAGATGTCTTTGTTTATAGCAAGAGAAGTGAGAATGAGAGTAGATATTAGGAGAAAAGAAAAAATAGAGAAGATGACAGAGTTTGCAGAAAGAATGAAAATAGTACAGGAGAAAACTGGCACAACATTAAAGAAAGCACAAGAGAAGATAAAGTGGAAAGCAGATAAGAGAAGAAAGGAAGCTGAGAAATGAAAAAAAGAAGACAAAGTAATACTCAGGCTGAGTATGAAAGACTTGGAGTTCAAAGAATGACTAGCCAAAAAGTTAGCAGAGAGATATATGGGATCTTATATGATAGAAGAAATTATATCAGCCAATGCAATCAAGTTAAAATGCTGGAATCAATGAGAATTCATCTAGTGGTGAATGTTAAGAGAACAATAAGGCACAGAGAACTAGTAGAGGGACAGAAAGTAGAAAAGGTAAACCAAAATTTTAAACAAAAGAAAAATAAGAGAAGTAGTAAGATATCTGGTATAATAGAAGAGGTTTACAGTGAAGGACAATACATGGGAGAGGAAGGAAAACTTGAAAAATATGAAAGAAGTAATAACAGAGTTTGAGGGAAGATTCAGCATAGAAGTAAAAAAAACTAGAAAAGTGAAATAGGGCAGAGAAAAGAAGACTTTAGGAGAGGAGAGTTACTGAAGAAGTACATAACAAAGATATTGTATGAATATGATAACAGAAAATTTGAGAAGGAGTATTTAAGAAAGTTGAAGAGGAATTGGCAAAAATAAAGATTAGTTTCTCTGGAGGAGAAACCTTGAAGGGAGATAGTATCAGAGTTGAAAATAGATTCTATTTTTGTTTTTATTTTTATTTTTATTTTTATTTTATTTTCTTATTTGACTTAATGTTAGGTATTAGTATGACATAATATGTAATAATGATAATTGTCACAGTCACAGATCACACAATCACATAATATAGAGAAAGTTGGAGAAAATTTTGAAACAAATGATATTATATAACATAGTTACAGCATATTAGCCTTATAAAGAGTACATAGACTTTAGGATAGGTTAGTTGTAGTGTGTACACAAACCATAGTCTATAGTATATAAGGTAGACTAATTTGTAATAGAAACTTTATACAAGGTTTCTTTCCTAACTTAATATTTTGAGTCTTGAATCATAACAAGATGTTAGGTGTGGTTCACACCAGGGGTGAAAGTACACAAGATAGGCTTGGAGATATATAGACTCATGGAATGACATTGGTTTCAGCTTATGTGCTGTGCTGCCTATCTATTGCATGGTCGCAACTTCAGATAATAGGAAGAAGTCTGAGATGGAAGTGAGTACTGATTTGGTATGTCGCCATTGAACACTGGAGATTGAGTTCACTAAGAGTTTATCTTCATCAATTATTAGACTAGCAAATTATAGTGTAACTACTAGTCTTATATCTGAGTTCCTACTATAGGAGATGCTTGGGGTTTTAGTGGTATAGCCTCTATTACTCTGAGTGGAGGTTTCAGTGTTGAGATACTAAAAGAGATGACTCTGCCATGGAAGACTGAGTCAAATAGGAGTATTTCTGTTATGGAAGACAGAATACCTGAATGATTGCATCACTGCCACAAGACATGTTGCGAGAAATGTGGCCACTATAGAAGGCAGGCTTTAATTGTTGACAAGTAATATACTACAGAGATGTGTTTTCTATATAGTAGTATAATCAAGATAATATAAGAGAACTGGACTTAGTAGAGTATGTAATATAGAAATTGGATATCAAGTCTATAGCATGAGTAAGTTCAGTAGTAGAAAGCTACTTAGATTGATCTTTAGTATCTTTATACTTAGGCTAAATAATCTTGTAGAGGAGCTTGCAAGCTTGTCTGTGGTTGGTTTTGAAGTCCACTATTCATAAGATTTCATACTCAGGTTTTTTTATCAATAATTACTAGTATGAAAGCAAGTTGATTTTTCTTAGAAAAAGTGTTAAAAGTAGCAGATTAGAGCATTGAGATATAAAAGAACAGATGTACAAAGCACATAGACTCTGAAAGATATAGAGTGAATTATATAGTACTAAACTAAGAGTATTTTAAAGGACTAGGTAGTTCTAAAAAATTGTACTTTCACAAAAACCTTGTCACCTACTTTGAAATTAGATATATGGAAATATCATACATCAGTGAACTTCTAATAGTACTGTTGGACCACAGTAATTTCAGCCTTGAGAGTACTTTGTAAAATTAAGATCAGTGGTAATAGAGGTCAAGCAGAAGAGAGGTTATAATAAGAACTATGCAATACTAGCTTTTAACTACATACTAAAGAATTCAAAGAAGATGATATTAGTATCAGAAATCTATAGAAGAGATAAAAACAATAATAATATATATATATATATAAATAACATCTGCTCATGAACACATTCCTTTGCTAACATACTTCTAAATAGTGAACCTTACACTATGTAACAAGCTCCTCTGAAAAATCTAGTAAATAAATTGGATAGCTCCTTGAGAGTATACAATAATATTATCTATTTCAGGTAATGTATCTCAAAGGCACCTCTAAAGTTGAACCTTACAACTAATGATACCAACTGATACTCACCTCACTAGCCTTTTCCAGGCTACTAAAACTCTCTAAAACTTGTTCAAAAGTGGAAGCTTGTGAAAGCTTGGTATTAACAACATTCATTCAAGGAGTAGCAATTGTACTGCCTATGAGTGGGGGATTTTAGATAGAGATTCTCTTATTTTCTCCCTTCTACTCATGGCTTATATATTATTCTAAAAATACAAAGAATAAAGATAGAAAATGCAATCTAAAATAATAATAAAATCTTCTTAAGTCTCAGGAGCACATGGTCTTCTCTCCATTCTTTATCTAACACCAGCCTAATAGTTTTTTTCTACTTATGAGTACTGATTTCCTTTTTCTTTAGTTGTTTCCACTGGCTGTTACTGTTATAATTCAAATCTCAAAGTATTAAGGTAAGAACAGAACCTTGTATTGAGTTGGCATAAAAGAACTCAATGGAGGTTTTAAGTAAAAGTATTCTACTTATATATGCTGGGCTGTTAATCTGTACTATACTAAACCTAGCCTACTCTAAAAAGCATGTGTACTTTATACTGTTAACATATAGTATAACATCACTATTCTAGAACTTTTTACATTATTCTGTGACATGTGATAGTTTGTGACAGTCATGTGTGATATTATGCCAACTCCTAACTCTAAGTTTGAAAATAAAATAAAATAGAAAAGAAAAATGAAAATAAATAGTCTACTATTTTCAACTTTGATAATTCCTACTCATAAGCCTATTATTAGCTCTTTCAACTTGTGATCACTTGTATGTCTATCTTGTTTTACCATCTGAACATTTGTGGTAATCCCAACTATACTTGTAAGTGCTCTTTTTTTATAACTAGTCATTCACAAGTTCCATCTGTAACATTTTCAAAGGTCTAGTTTGTTTAACAGCTATCACTCTGTCTCTTGAGCTGGTATCTACTTGAGAGAGGCTAAGGCATTATTTAGAAGCAGTCTTCTTATTGATATTTCTAAATTAGTCTTAAATGCTCAAAAATCCTATAAGAGTATGTTTTCTTATAAAAAAGTCTTTTCTTGTATAACAATAGCAAAGTCATGAGCTTGGGAGAAATGTTAGGCATAGTTCATACTGTCATGGTGTACTTGAATACTAACAATTTATTTTGATTTTATTTTATTTTTCTTTCTTTTTAAACAATGAAGAGGTATGTGACTATGGTCACATAATGCATCACATAATGTGATGTCATAGGTCTGGAATGTAGTAGATGGAGCTAGAACAATAGTGTCAAAGACATGTTTACCTTGTAGTAATAGTGTAGTGGACTCATGGACAACATATATACTTTAGAGCAGGATTATTTATCGCTAGCATGGACCATGACTCTTTTGTATAAATAGTATAAGAATGCATTTGGAACTCCTTGTCAAGTTCTCTTGTGATTCCCATAAGATACTTTACTTTTAAGTTTACTTAGTAGTCTATTAGTTGTCTTAACTAGTAGTTACTACAACAGTAGAACTTGACTACTTTCAGGGATACTACATCTTGTGGTCTCCCTTACTTACTCTCTATTTATTTATGGTATGTGACCAGCATGGTCAATTGCCACAAACTTCATATAGCCGGACTCTAAGCTTAAAGAGTAGATAGTAGCTACTAGAAGATTGTTATGAACATTGGTGACTAGATCCAGGCCATCAGCTAGACATACTCATTGTTTAATTGGGTGATGTTGTGTTAATGTACTTGTTGTTTTTAAGTAGTAGCCTTATGCTGAAGATCCATTGTAATCTTTCTATGCAGAGAAATAGTATTGTCCAGTAAGGAAACATCTAGCTTAGAGATTCTCTTCTTAGGGATATTAGCTCGTGTTTATTAGGGCAATAGTCAGTAGTGTAGTAGTCAGATAGTCAGTAGACAGTATGAGATCAAATAAAAAGAATACCAGCTAGCACTTATAGAAGAATACTTTTGGAAATATTGTTTTTGGTTGTTAGATACCATGACAATAAGTAGTTTCAACTAGAGTATTGTGAATATTGGTCAAATAAAAATAGAAGAACTGATTAGAGATATAGAAGAAGAAGAAGCAATGAGATTACTGAAGTAAGTGATGGAGAATAATATGATGTTATTAAATCTACAAAGATAAATATTGGAGTTGCAAGTAGTAGAAGATCAGAAAAGAAGGAGGCAGCAAGAAAGAGAAGAGAAGAGAAGATAAAATGAGAAAAAGTAGAAAAAGAAAGAGCAGAGAAGAAGAAAGGAAAGAGAGGAAGAAGGGAAAAGAAAGAGAATAGATAATAAATAGAGAAGAGTAGAAAAAATGAGGATAAAAGAAGAAAGAGGAGCAGAAATGGAATGGAGATGGCAAGAGGCATGGGAAAGAAGAAGAGAAGTAAATAGGAAAAGAGAAATGATGGAGATAAAGTGTTTTGTGTGCAGAGAATTTGGGCATATCATTTGTAATTGTAGAAATATGGAGAATAGGAGAGAAGGTGGATCAATACCAATATCCTCAAATATATTTGAAGTATTGAGGAGTAGAGTGATGAACATAGGAGAAAGAAGTGGAAGAGAGATAAAAAAGGATAAAAAGATGATTTTGAGAGAACAAAGAACAAAGAAGGAAAAGTCAGTTGAGATATGAAAGATAAGAGTAGAAAGTAGTATTAATAGTGTAGAGAAGAAGGAAAAATTATTGAGAGAGGTGACAGTAAAGATTGGATTGAAATAGAAGAATGATGATGAAAGAATTGTGGTTGAGACATTATTGGATAGCAGTATAACAGGATTAGTAATGAGTTTAGAGTTCATGAGAAAGAATAAGTTCAAGAAGAAGAAGTTGGAGAAGCTGATATATATGAGAAATGTAAACAGTACCTTTAATTATAAAAGATAGATAAAACATATAATAGAGGTAGAACTATTTTACAGAAGACACAAGAAAAGGAAAGAAATAAATATAATAAGAAGGTAGAAATGGAGTATGATATTAGGGATGTCATGGTTAGCACATCACAATCCAGAGATTGACTAAAAAACTGGGGAGGTAAAGATGATGAGATATTCAGATAAGTGTGAAAAGTAGTAGAGACCAAAGCAGGGAAAATCAGGGTAGAAAAAACAAAAAGAAGAAGAGAAGAGAGAGAAAATGCAGAAAAAATGAAAAGAGAAGTTTAGAAAACTGACAGTTAAAGAAAAAATGGAAATAGCAAGAATAGTGTAAAAAATAGTTCCCAAAATATTCCATAAGTATTTAAAGATGTTTAAGAAGGAGTCAGAGAGGATGCTAACAAGTAAGACATGAGATCATGCTATAAATCTGAGAAAAGAATTTGTTCCAAGAAAGGGGAAAATATATTCATTATCAAGAATAGAGAGAGAGGAGGTTCAGAAGTTTGTAAAAAATTAGTTGAGAAAGGAATACATTTGACCATTGAAGTCATTAAAAATGTTATCAGTATTCTTTGTATTGGAAAAGAAGGTGCAGAACTATCAATACTTGAACAGTTAAACAATGTATATAATTACCTATTGCTACTGATTTCAGATTTGTTAGATAGTATTAGAAAGAAGAAAGTGCTTATAAAGATGGATTTGAGATGGGGTACAACAATGTGAGGATAAAAAAGAAGATAAGTAGAAAGCAATATTCTTAATGCCAGAGAGTGCTTTTAAGCTGACAGTAATGTTCTTTAGACTAACAAACTTACCAGTGACTTTTCAGATAATAATAAATGATCTGCTCAGAAATATGATAGAAATAAAAGATGTAGTAGTGTTAAACAGTCCACAGTTACTAACAAAATGATTACTTCTCAAGGCCCAAAACTATTAGTAATCTCTTATACTGTTAATCAATCTATTGACCCACAGTTGTAAGATGGTAATTTTTGTTCAATTTCTATCTTTATAATTGACAAATACCTAGAAGATGATGTTAAAAACATCACATATTCACTTCACAAGATTGTAACTTTTGTTAGGCAATGGAAACTAGAAAATGGAATGGTAGTCAACATCCTTCAAATTACAGAGTTTGGTTTTGCAGCATGGGATTTCCTCTTGGCAATCTATGAATCAGGCTAGGACAAACTAATAACAAGTAAGGACAAAACTTTCAGGCAAAACATATCTTTGTAGTTTAACAAAGTACACACTAACAACATGGCTCTTAGCAAATTATTTTCTGGTAAATTGATAAAAGAGAAGAAAGTGGATATTTCAAGAATTCTTTCTCCAATTTCTCTCAGGTCTAGCAAAAGCATCTTGGCCAAATCTAAATTCTATAATAAAAATCCAATATTAAATCATATGCTCAAGCCTCCAAAGGTAATATCAGTAAAATAATCAAAATCAAAGAAACATTTCCCAAACTTTCTTCTAACAAAGTTTCAGAAGTACATGAAATCATCAACAAGTCAGGTATCAAAGATAAACCAAAGTTCAATATGACAACCAAAGGTCTCTTTCACAAACAGATCATTATCCCAATAGGTACAAAGAACACTGAAAGAATTGTTATTCAAGCAAACAAGTATGTCAAAAACATCAACAGATTACTGCAAAACATAAAATCTGAAATTGTTGCAAATTATATTTGGTCAGACAACAAAGGCATTATTATTACTACTAACAAAGTAGTGGTGTTCTCCAATTTGAATATGGTAGAGAAATACATCAAAAACCTAAATGATGTAGACTCAAGTAATATTATAAGTCCAAGGCTTTTACAATCAAAATCTTATCTTAAGATCTTAGATATCTCATACTTTGTAGAAAATACTAATCTTTCTATTA
>Ga0157359_1001024_pt1 | contig 11059 bp, 6 predicted proteins | sample AttcapACBM3_FD_111482 | JGI IMG/M metagenome (GOLD analysis project Ga0157359, IMG submission 111482) | Fungus gardens microbial communities from leaf cutter ant in Botucatu, State of São Paulo, Brazil - Atta capiguara ACBM3 | ecosystem: Host-associated > Fungi > Mycelium > Unclassified ...
GGTAGAAAACAACAGGAACTCTTTCGAAAGTAGAGTACAGTAATGTAGCGATCCTGTTAGCATAGCAAGGTTTGTTTTTCTTTTTCTTTCTTTTCTTTTCTTTTCCCTTTCTTTTTCATTTATCATGTTGTTTGCCTATCAATGTACTGTAGCTACTAAGAAGTTTCCCCGGTCATCCCCCCTGCCCCGCGTTAAAAATCTTTGATAAAAAAAAAAAAAAAAAAAGAGTGACATGATGTTATGTGTGACTGTTACACAATCACATGACACAGAGAAGATTGTGGAAGGTTCTGGAACAGATAATATCATATAGCATAGTTATAGCATATTAGTCTTATAGAAAGCATATAAACTTTAGAATAGGTTAGTTGTAGTATGTGTACAGACTATAGTCTGTGGTATATAAGATAGACTAGTTTGTAACAGAAACTCTATTGAATTCTCTTGTGTTACTCAATACAAGAGTGTATCTTTTGTCTTAATTCTGAGACTTAAGCCATAACATAAAGAATTTTAAGAAGACTTTAATAAAAATGGATATCTATTTCAATAATTGAAACATTTTTTTAATTCAACAATTTATTACACAGAGCATGAGAGCAGGCTATGGTAGCTACTTCATAACTACATTAAATAAAACTAAAGTGACAAAAGAAAAAGAAAAAGAAAAGAAGAAAGAGAGAAAAGAACTATGATATATAACAAATACAGTAGCAGTAAGATCATATACTCATGTAATACTTTCTTCAAAGAAGAAGGTATTTAGGTTAAACTTTAAAAAGGTGATGAACTGACTAATCATATCTCTTATCAGGTTCCAATACTTGTTAAATCTTCTACAATCATAGAGGATGTGATATCTCATTTCAATTGGATATAATCCACATAGGCAGCTGGATTCTTCTCTTGGGAAAAATCTGAGTTGATATTCTCCTATTGGAGCATGATTAGTAATAGCCCAAGTGGCACAAGTGCAGAGTGAGTTAGAAAAACCAAATTGCTCAATATAAGGCCCTCATTTCTTATAAGAGGGTTCAATGACTGAACAATCATTGTTTAAGAGAGTGATGAAGTTTCTTCCCTTGAGATCTGATTTTTTGAAGATTGTTCACCACTTATTGATGATATTGTCACATTTCTCTTTCTTGTTGAAGTCTTATGATAATTTGCTAGAATAAAGCAGGATAAGGTCAAATTTCTTTGTTTTCTTATCCACCAAAGTATGGAGGTACTATTTTACATTGCTAGGACAATCTCAAAATTCTATGAAATTATTCCAATGATTGTTAAAGAAATTTCTAAGATCTTTTGATATTGCTATTAACTAGAGTTGGTATGAATGTATGAAGTAATTGAAAATTTTTTGTGCTATATAAAGCACATTCATAATGACAATAATATAAGAAGAACTAGGAATTTGAGTAGCCTGATTTATCCCACATCTAAGAGTAAATAATTCTGCCTCCAAGGATGTAATATCAATAGTGTGATAAAGAGTCTTCTTCAAAGAATTGTAACTAAGTGGACATAAGTGATAGATATAGCAATATTGTTTTTGATACTGGCATTTGTGACAATAACAACTGTGTGCAGTTCTTATAATATGTTAAAGATAAGTTTATCAAGTTTTTCACAATGAGAATTCTTGCTCTCATTAGAGCTGTGGTCAGCTTTTACAAACATTATGCAATCAGAGAAAATATCAATCAGTCAAAAACCTGGATGAAATTCACTATTTAGAGAATCAAAAAAAGGAAAAATTCTATTGAAATGATTGTTAGCATTAACAATAGAACTCTTGATTTTTTGCTGTTATTTGGAAGTTATGTTTTCTAAAGAAAATTGATAAGGCTGAGAGTTTAGAGTATGTCTTCTCTCAAGAAGTGATTTGATGATATGATTTTGAAGGAGTGATGATGTTTGTAATTGAAGTCTACAATTAGACCAACAATGTCCTTTATTCCCATAGTGGGTGAGATGCAAAAAGCATCAAGAATCTAAAGAACTACCCTTCATCATATTTTGTTGAGCATATTAAGCAGGTATGATAAAGGCACTTTATTATAGTACTATAAAGAGAAGCTATAAAGGACAATAAGAAGGATGTAAGACTTATAAAGAAGGCATTTTTGATATGAAAGAAGTCCATGCATTGAATTGCTGAGCATTTTCATGTACATGATCATAGATAGTTTTTTATTGGTGTGATATTTGACATGTTGACAAAAAGTGAGTTTTCTATCAAAGATGAATCCTAGATACTTCTATGATTCTTTGGAACAAAGGATAGGGCCTTCTATTTGGCTGAGGTTCAGTGAAGGAGGATTGAAAATGCTATACAACCTAGAAAAGTGAAAGACTTTTGTTTTTCCATACTCAATGATAAGACCAAATTGCTCTAGTAAAGAAGAGGTGATGTTATAACTACAAAAAAGATGAGTGTTATTTTTATTTAGATATTTCTCTTGAGAAATAAAAAGTCCATTGTTAACAAAATAAATAAACAATATAAGAATTTTTAAAATTTTTACTCTTTTTTTGAAAATGTGAAATAGGAGCAATGAAAAGAGCTGATAGATGTTGCTTCTTTCTCTCTTACTTCCATCTTGTATAGTAGCACCCATAAAAGAAGTAGTGACTAAACTGTTTTTCTCTTCATCAGCAATTACTTTGAACTCAACTATGCCTCAAATCCCATCCAATATGAATATGGATGTCAACAATGACATTATCAGAAGGAGGTCTATCTTTTCTAGCAAAGCAAGCTTGAGGAGTTCATCAATCTCTTCAAGCATCTCATCTATTCCATATTATCAACATATGAAAATCAACAACAACCTCTCTGAAACTGAGTCTTAGAAACCCATTGACAGTTCTCAACTATCTTATATAGGAGAGGTGAAGGTAGGAAATTTAGTCAGACCAGCATCTGACAAGAATTCCACTAATGATAGCCAACATGTTTGCAACAAGACATTCTATCTCTCTGTATGGCTCTATAGAGCATCTTGCTTTGAATGCTAAAAATATCAGAGAATTCCTTCATCACATTACCAAGTATATCCTTAACAAAAAGATCAAAAGCAGTAAAACTAATGATTTTAATGATCTCAAAGATATAAGTAAGGCTGCCTAGGGTTTTATTTTCTCTTTGTATAAGTCAGAATGGAATGAGCTCATTACTGACAGTAACAATCTTTCTTTTAGATGAAAGGTGAAGGCATAATTCACTCCCAAAATAAATGAAGAGGGAAATATCAAGAAGGGTAAAGAATTGAACATAAACAAACTAGCATCTTTATCCAAACTTCCTTCTCTCATTTCAGTGAAATCATCTAAGGAGATTAATGAGATTTTTAAATTTTTCAAAAAGAATACTAAGAAAAGAGATCAAAAAAATCATATGCTCAGGCTCCTTCTTTGTCTACTAACATTACTAGGGAAAAATTAAAAATTAAGGAAACTTTCCCTAATTTACAGAACAAAAAAATTGAAAACATTCAAAAAATTATCAGAGATGAGAACAAACCCAAACCTAAATTTAATATGACTACAAAGGGACTGTCAAGAAAGCAAGTCATTATCCATATGAATATTAACAACAAATCACATTTCATGAAAGAGTTAAGCGCTTACATTGCAAACATCAACAGAGCTCTAAGAAACATTAAATCTGAAGTCATTGCTGATTTCATGCAAATAGAAAGTTTAGACATCATAATTACTCCTAACAAAGTAGCAGTGCCTCTTAATCTTCAAACAGTTGAACATTATGTCAAAAATGTTAACAACATTGAAGCAAATAATATTGAGGCTTCAAGATTATCTCAATTGAAATCTTACCTTCTTGATAATTATAACACTCCCATTTCAGTTGACGTGGTCAAAAGAATAATAAAGAAAAACCACATCTTTAACAATATTGTTTTTGTATCTAGGCCTAGAATTATCAAAGTATTTTCTAAATCAGATATGGCCATTATTTGGCTCAACATCTGGGATATTCAAAGTAGTTCCAAAGCCAAAGGTCTCATCAATCAATGTTTCAACATTGGAAGCCATATCACTACCATTCATGGTGCCAATATGAACCTAAGTATTCCCCAATGCAAAAACTGTTGGAAGTAGGATAATTCAACTAGCATATGTAGGATTTAAGGTTTGAGATGTGTCAAATGTAACAGTCCACATAAATCTGAACATCACTGTTATTTCACATAGTGTTGTAAGGCCAATAAAAAAACTAACCTGTCTAAGCTAAAAACCAAACAGGGAGAACTTTGTCCTTACTCCTTCAAATGTTCAAATTGCAAGAGAGACCATCAAGCTGATTCAAACATATGTCCATTCTGGAGGCATCACTTCAACAGAGAATGGCACTCAAAAGAATATCAGAAGCTTCATAAGAGTAGAAGACAATCAATTCATTCAGTTGTGAATAGTAACTCTTGATGATTATTAATGAAATCAAGATTTTTTCACAGAACATGTGAAAAAACAATTTGGTTGTCAATACAATCTTAGAAACTTAATTTTCATTTGATGTCATTTTCATCCAAGAACTATCATAGACAACACTTTGCTCTATACCAAGTTCAAGGAGTAAAGAAGGAAATGAATTGGTAGGAGTTCTGAATCACCCTAATTGGATTAACTTTTCTAGAAACTCCTTGAAAGAAAACAACTCCCCTAGAGTCATCATATATATCAATATAAGACTTTCATTCTTTTGTTTTTCTCTATGTAAAGATATTTTCAATCACAGAGATGTTTTTCTTATTTCATTTTTCAACAATAACTTAATTTTCTTCTTAATGAATGTCTATTCAGACTCTTTTCAGTTAGCTTTAAAGTATCTTAAGGATACTGAAGTAAATATCAATAATGTTCTTGTTATGACTGGTGATTTCAATATCAGAGATAGTTTGTGGGACCCTAATTATCTGCATTATTCTGTTCATAGTGATTTGCTTATCAATATTGCAGAGTCTATGCATTTGGGTCTCTCTTTTCCCTCTAATTATATTCCTATTAGATATTCTGACAACAATCATGATTCAAATTCAGTTATTAACCTAATTTTTCTTAGATATAAATCAGAAGAACTTAACAAATACTCCATTCACCTTGAATAGAGGCTTGTTTCTGATTACACTCCACTTATGGTTACCATTCCTATCTTTCAGAAATATATTCAAACCAAAAAGTGTATGATTGTCAAAGATAGCAACAAGAAAAAAACTTTATTAATGAATTAATTAAAACAATCAGAGCAATCAACACAGACAGTTTTTCAGATATCAACCCTCTTGAAAATACTGTTTAGTCTCTCACTCATACCATGGAAAGAATATGGGCCAAAAACTCAAAGATCGTCAACATTATGAAACATTCCAAAAGTTGGTGGGATGCTAACTATAACAATGACCTCAAAAAATATAGGTCCTCAAAACAAATTGAAGATTGGAAACAATTCAAAAACATAGTTAAAAGAACTAAATGCTTATTCTTTGACCAGAAAATCCAAGAAATTGCCAGCAAAAGACATGGTCTATGAGAGCCCATGAACTAGATCAACAAACAAAAGCTGCCAACTATTGAAGCCATCAAGTACAATGATCATCCCTGCCTTGAAATCAATGAACTTTGGCAGGCTCTTCATTCAACTTTCAATATGGCTCAAGACCACCATATTGACTTCAGCCTGCTTGACAAGGTTTCAAATAAATGTTCAATGAAATTGTTACTGTTTTCTAAAGTAGAATTTTATCAGTTCCATCAACAAGTGTAATAATTCATTGACTCCTGGTCCTGACAAGTTATCATAGCAACATCTCAAGCTTATTGTCAAAGATACTATATGTTTATGTTTGAAGAAAATTATTAATATTGCTGATGTATGTTTTGAATTAGGCTATTAGTCTTCACACTTCAAAATCTCAACATCCATCATCTTTCCCAAGCCTAATAAGGAGTCATACAATTCTCCTAAGACCTTCAGACCCATTGTTCTCCTTAATACTTTAGGAAAGCTCATTGAAAAAGTCATTGGTGAACAATTACAATTCCATTCAATTTCAAATAACTTCATTCATCCTAGTCAACTGGGTAGTTTGAAATAGCATTCTTTGTCTGATGCTAGTGTTGCTCTTATGCATTTCATCTGCACTAGTTGGGTCAAGAATAATTCTATAAGTACTTTAGCATTTAACATCACCCAATTCTTCTCTTCTCTAAACTATCAACTTCTTCCCCTTATCTTCAATAAAGCTGGCTTCAATCCAAAAGTCTCTTTATTTTTTCACAATTATCTAGTAAGAAGAAAAACTCAGTATTTCTAGAATAACTCTTCTTCTCCCTTTTTCAATGTTGATATTAAAGTCAGTTAAGGTTTGGCCCTCTTCCCCATCTTATCTGCTTTATATATTGCTCTAATTCTTTATATTCTTGAAAATCACTTAAAAATCCTAAATATCCCTGTTTCTATTCTTTTATTTATAGATTATGGGCTTCTTGTAGCCCAAAACAAATTGCTAACTATTTCAAATTCTTTTTTGTGGTTATCAGATTACTTCCTCTCTTTTAGAAAGATTTGGACTAATTATAGAGCATGGAAAGACAGAAGTGTTTCATTTTTTTAGATTACATGGAGCTTTTGATCCTTCTCCACTTGATCTTTCATCAATTGGAGGTCTAATTCTTCAACCCAAGAATATATAGAGATACTTGGAATATATTTTTAATAGGAAACTTTCCTTCCAACAACATATCAATTTCTATGTGAATAAAGCTATCTCTACTGTCAAGTGTATGAAAATACTTGGGAACTCTGTTTGCAGTCTTGCTTCTCAACAGAAATGCCTTTTATACAGAAGGTGCATTCTTCCTACTGCTCTGTATAGATTTCAATTATAGTTCTACAATAAAGCTTCATTATTGTATTCACTCAAGAAGTTGAACAAAATACAAAGAAGAGCCACTATTTGGATTTTAGGTGCTTTTCATACATCACCTTCTTTTGGTATTAAGGCTATAGCTAGTCTCATCTCTATTTATTTACATCTTCAAAAGCTCAGTAGCAGATCACAACTTAGAGCTCACTCCCTTCCATACAACCATATCCTAAGATCTCTCTTAGAATCAAGACAATCATTCACTAACATCCCTCATCAGTTGTCATTGGACACTCTTATCCCTTATTAGCACTCAAAGATTAAAGGACTTGTTGTCAATATGGATAATAGGTTCAACAAAGTCTTTCCCTCTTTCAATCCATTTAATAAAGAGTTTGTCCTGGGATCTTGACTTATAGATACTTTTTCTAGTCATTTTTCTTTTCATTTATTAACCAAACAAAGTAATAATAAATTCAAGACTCATATTCAACTTCTTAACAATATTGCTCTCAAATCTTTCTTGGACTCTACTGTTGCTCTCATTGTATCCAATGCTAGTATCAAGAATCATGTTGCTACCTCCATCTCATATATTCATGTTTACAAGCTAGTTATCAAAATTCTCTACCATGCTGTGAATATCACGACTATAAAAGCTAAATTATTTGCTATCAAATGTGGTATCAATTAGGCTACCAATCTGAATGGTATTAATAAAATCATCATTATTACTGACTCCATCCATGCTGTGAAGAAATTTTTTGATTCTTCATCATATCCATTCTGTTGTGGCAACCACTAGACACAAAGTTCAATAATAACACAAGCAGTAAAGCTCTCAGTTAAGCAATCAAGTGGGGAAAAGCACAAGAGAACTTGACAAGGAGCCTCTGCTAAATTAGAGTCCTATTTATACTGTTACATGTTGGTCCATGCTATTACCTCATGTCTGTCTCACATCTTACTCAAGGCCACCATATGTACACTATATGCCCTAATATCATCTTCCAGATCCTTCTACCATGTTCTAGGCCTATAAAATCACATCATGTGACCTGTCATGTGACTGCAATGTCACATGCCTCTTTATTGTCAATAAAAAGAAAAAGAAATTCAAAAGTAAAGAAATATAAAATCAAGAAAAATAGATAAAAGGAAAAGAAAAATATTAGTGTCTAAAGCATTCCATAACACATTCCAAATTCATATAGCATTGATTTCAGATAAACTTAGAAATTTTTTTTTCAAAAGCCATGACAACATTATAGAATTTTAGGAATGTTCTAGTCATTTTGTTGATAAAGAAACCAAGAAATTCCATCCTGTACCCTGTTATCCTTGCAAGTCATCATGGGACTTCAGCAAGAAGAGTGAATGTGATGATATCCTTATGAGATGGAAGATAACTTTTCAAGTCTCAGATGAAAAAGGACATCAGTTCCTTGAACTCTTTGACAATGATAATAAACCGTTGAAACTAACATGTTCTAAAGGCAGATCATGGCTCAAATATTTTGGGCACTTTAATTTACTATGTGTGAGAGCTACTAGAGCCATTGTTAATCATGCATCTACTGGTGAATATCAGTTGAGATTCTTTCTATAGGAAGAATTCAAGTGTCTATGTAGATCTTATCCTATTGAAACTAGGTGTCACATCCTTTTCAATTGTAAAAGATATAATAAGTATTGGAATCTGAGGAGGAATACAGTAAGTCATTTCACTCTCTTCTTAGAGTTTAATAGTAGAGCATTTTCTTTTGGAGAAATTATTACTTGATCCACATCTTTTGTTGCTTTGTTGGTTTTTTTCATCTCAGTTTTCCTTTTCTTCTCCATGTTGTCTGCATCTTAATGTAAGTAGTTACAAAGTAGCTACCATGGTCTACCCTTGCACCCCATGTAATAAATTGTTGATTGAAAAAAAAAGCTAATAGAATAGGAGATAGAGTAGAATCTTACCCTACACCTATGTTTATGTTGAAAGGAGGAGAAATAAATCATTCCATAAATAACAAGTTTTCCTACCTACTAAATATTCAGAAAAGAAAAGAGAAATTTTAGAATGAAATCCCACTTTGTCCAAAATGAGAGGAATTAATTGGTGATTAAGTGATGGGAAAAATTAGATGATGTTAAATGCCAATGTACTTGTTTAGAGGTTCTTGATTCATCCAGAGTAGATAATATGGGTGAGATAGACTCCAAAATTTGTAGTTGATTGTTATTTAACCCTACCAAGTTAGTTAGAATGGATAAAGTTGTTTTCTATTGAATGAAATTGAAGTTTTTCACTAATCACTTTCTCAATCAGCTTTTCTAGTGTATTTAAAAGAACAATAGGACAGAATGACTTAGGAAAGTTATAGGTAGTCTTATTAGACTTAGGAATGATGGTGGACAAAGATGTCTTGAAGTGAGTTGGCCAATGTCCTAAGTTGATGCATGTATTAGCAATATTAATGATGTTTCTTAAACACTTATTGTCTTCAACAACCAATTTAAGATGTTTTCATGAAATTTTGTCAAGGCCTAAAGCCAATGAATTATTACACTTATTGATTGCACTCTTGAACTCCTCTCTTGAAAAAAACTTCATGATAATATCAATTTGGTCGGGGTTTTGTTTAACAATGATATGTTTACTTGATAATTTTATGCTGAATTAAACATTTGATGAAGAGCTCACCAAAGATCATCAATTTTAATGCACAGTTGACTATTATGTTGCACTGCCTCTATGGTCAGTACTTTTTGCTTCTTGATCCAGTTCATTAGATCTCAAGGTCTACAATTGTTCAATGTGATTTCTTGAATTTTGTTATTAAAGAAAGTGTGCTTTGTTATCTTCACTGTTTTCTTGAAGTCCTTCTCATCCTCAACACTCTTAGATGATCTATAAGCAGTGAGTTTCTCTTGAAAATTCTCATTCCACCAATCTTTATATTGTCTCATTATATTTATCATACATGAGTGCTTAAACTATGTAGAGTTCACTAAGTTTGCAAAATCTTGAACTATACATTCAAGAGACTCCTTGTCAGGAATATTTGAGGTTTCTAGAAATTCTTGATGAAGTCAAATATGAATTTTGATTCTTTTTTGCTATTTTTTATGATAGTACATCTTTTGACTTGTATGAATTCTTTGTCAATAATAATACCAATGGTGAGAGGGGTATGACCAGAAAGATGTAAAAGTTCTAGGTAGATTTCATGACTGTTGAGTTCTATCAAATTGAACCATAGGAAAAATAGATTGATGACTGAGTTTGAGTTGTTGTCATTATCAGAATATTAAGTAGGAACCTGTTGAATAAGTAAGAAAAAAAAAGATTAAAAGAGTCCATGATCTCAAAAAGAATATCCCTATGTGATGAATGGAAAGGATATAAAGAGTCCTAGTCATTGTCTCTGACATTAAAGTTACCAGCCATGATAAGAACATTGTGAATGTTAGCTTCAGTATCCTTAAGATACTTTAAAGCAGTCTGATTGTTGTCCAAATAAATGTTAATCATGTAAAATATAGAACCATTATTGAAAAGAAAAAACAACAAATAGTTCATGGTTGAAAATGTCTTTGCAAAGAGAGAAATTTATTGAAATTAGATGAATGTTGATGTAAGAGATGACTCTCAGGTGATCATACTTTCCAGAATTTGGTCTGGAAAAAGTAATCCAATTTGGATGATTTGGGGCTCCTACAACTTTATTACCTTTTTTACTTGAGGAACTCAGAATAGCCTGTATAAATGACCATGGAGGTTCTTGGATAAAAATAATATCAAAATTTTTTTGGGTTTCAAGAATTAGATTAGTGAGAGCTTTGTTCTTTCAAACATTTTGTGAGTATACTTAAGACTTCTAATAGTCATGCTTGTGTGATGCTCATAGCTGAGCAAATTGATTGTTTCCTAGTTTCCCAGAACTCCTGATATTTCTTAGTATGCCATTTCTTGTTAAAATGATGTTTCCAGAAAGAGTACATATTTGAGTCAGCTTGATGATTGTCTTTGCAATTCAAATATTTAAATAAGTGAAAACAGGATTCTCCTTGTTTTGTTTCAAGATGAGAGAGGCAAGTTCATTTTGAAGTTTGCTTTGCAACATTAAGCAAAGTGTCAGTGATGTTTGGCTTTGTGTAGTCCATTACATTCAACA
>Ga0157359_1001025_pt1 | contig 11052 bp, 4 predicted proteins | sample AttcapACBM3_FD_111482 | JGI IMG/M metagenome (GOLD analysis project Ga0157359, IMG submission 111482) | Fungus gardens microbial communities from leaf cutter ant in Botucatu, State of São Paulo, Brazil - Atta capiguara ACBM3 | ecosystem: Host-associated > Fungi > Mycelium > Unclassified ...
AACATCATTAGCACCATCACTTTCAATAGCTTTACCTAACATGTATTTGTGCATTCTAGATAAAGATTCTTTGAAATTGAGCACATCAGAAGGCATATGCTTTATAGCACCATAGAGTGATACTGTATGAAAGTTGCCATCCCACAAATCAGGGTCCAGGGCTTGATCAGGATTGTAGTTCAATTGAATGTTGAGCACGCTGGGACCAGCAGACTGGTTAAGGGAAGGGTTTTTGTTTGAGATATGTTGTTGACTCAAGGGGGAGCGAACATTAGCCGCCTGGCTAAATTGATCAAATTGACACTCGGATGTTGCTTTCTCTGAAATGACCTGAGTGTTAAGAGTCAACACAACATTAGATTCAGCGACATGTTCATCATCGATGTCCATGCCACTTTCTCTTGCAACCTGAATGTTATACTCTTCCTCGCTTACTTCTGAGGGAGCATATGAATCTATAGAACCTGGGTTATCAGGAACAGAAGAGGCACCTCATACCTCATCATAGTTGTCATATTTATTGAGAACAAGGCGGTGGTCAACCATATCACCACCCATAACCACATCATCTCTAGCAGACATATTTGAAGCTTTGTATCAGAATTGAGAAGATTTAAGAGTATATTCCTTAAGTCTCTAATAGGCGCTGCCACTCAACATGGTGGTAAGAGCTATAAGGGCGTGAATTTGGATGGTTTTGTAAATCTAACATTTATTGTAATTGTAAATAAACCCAAAACTTACTGTGAAGCACTATATTCTCTCTACTCAAGTGAATAAAAGTATATTATTAAGGCTAAATATACTCAATTACTTAAAGCAAGTATCTTTGAGTGGGTAAATGAGTTGCTAGTAGGTAAGAAAACTATTGGAAGTTGTAATGTCTTCAAGGAAAAGCTCAATGAATATGGTAACTATATCAAATTCAAGATCTATATAGTAACCAAAGGCTTCTTACAGATCTCTAGTAAGGATTTCTTTAAAACTTTCTCTTTTGTAGCCAAATTTACAATATTATGAATGTTTCTTGCTTTAGCTACACATTTAAATTTTGAAATTCATCAAGTTGACATTGTTGCTGCCTACTTACAAGATAATCTTAATAAAGAAATTTATATGACAATTCCAAATAGTGTTAGCCAATTTGGCTCAAAAAGACAATATTGGTGAGTATGCAAAGTATTATATAATCTCAAACAGGCAAGACAACAGTGGAAGAAAAGGCTCTATGAAGTTTTTAAAAAAATTGGCCTTATTCATGTATTTGCTGATGATTGCCTATATATCAAGAAGAAAAGCAAAATTATTCTTATTGTACTGATATATATTGATGATATGGTAGTAGCTACTCCAGAAAGTATGTATATTATATCTTTCAAGACAGGGCTTAGCAACAACTTTGATATTACTGATCTTGGAGAGCTAAAATTTATATTGGGGATTCTTGTTACTCATAACTACACTAACTGACTTATCTTCCTCAGTCAATCAGCATACATTTACTAGATCCTCACTTGCTTTGGCATGTAAGATGTTACACCCATTTCTATTCTATTAGCTGTCAAGCATAATTTATCTATTTCTCAGTCACCTATGTTAGAGTCTGAGAAGTAAGCTTATAAGAAGTATATAAGCAATATCTATTATCTCTTTCCAATCATATCTCTTCTTTTTGCAATGCAAATTTGGCCTGACATTTAGTTTGCAGTCAACCTCATTGCTTGATTTGGAGACAATCCAGATGTTGTTCACTTAAAAGCTATAAAGTATATCTTCTATTATTTTAAAGGCACTATGGATTTTGGTTTAGTTTTAGAAAGGCAGACAAAGAGAAGTTTTGACTTGATCAGATAGACTGATTTTAATTAATCTTATGATCCTAATGACTGCTATTTAGTTGGTGGATTTATTTTTGATATTGCTAGAGATTTCATCTTCTAGTCTTCAAAAAAACAACCAACTGTTGCAACTTTTTCAGTTGAAGCAAAATATATAGCTTTAACTAATACTATCAAGGAAGCTAACTAGCTTCATATATTACTTGAAGAACTTGATTTCTCTCAGACTACTATAACAATTATTGATGCTAATAATCAGAGTTGTATTACATACACTCATAACCCTGTTAGCTATTCTTGTGCTAAGCACATCAACATTCAGCATCATTTTATTCTGGAGTGTATCAAGCAAGAAAAGGTAGCATTCTAGTATATTTCTACTAAGAAGATGTTGGCAGATATCTTCACCAAGGCTTTATCAAATAAAGTCTTTATTAAATTTCAAACAGGATTGAATGTTTTATCTGTTCTGTAATATCTTGCTAAAAGAGAGTATTAAAATATTGTCAGGGGACCCCAAACTCCAAACTCTGAAACTCCTTGCTAACACCTCTATAGTTATCAGTCCCAGTCCTTGGTTGTCATTAGTCCTAGATTGGTTAGCACTGTTCTACCAGATTTGAATATAACTCAGAAGTATTTAGTAAAGTTGCCATCTTCAGGAAACCTTATTCCATTCTCTTAGAATTCTCCTGGAGTGAACTCCATGAATCTCTGTGAGCTTTTGTTAGTTGTCCTAATAGCAGAATGGAATTTCCTCTTCAGAACCTTGAAGTATTCAAAGTCTGGTGATCTTAGATTATCCACTTTATGTCTCAACCTCTCTCACCCTTCCTCACTTCCTAAATAATGTCCACTCTAAGTAATCACCTATGGACCTGTCAACACTGGTGAAGCCCTAGGCTTTCTCTAGTGATATTTACAGGAAGTATCCAAGCACCAATATGCCTTGGAGCACAATACCAACATAATACTCACTAATCTCATAAATCAACTCTGAGACCTACACAACCTAATTCCTAACCTTACTCTACAGCTATAGGTGTATCTCACTCTCCTTGAGACTCCTCTCTCCAACTGATTCCCCTACATCAAGAAACCTCCCCACTATACCAAACCTCATGTCCCACCACCCCTGGAACTTCACAGTAACCAACAAGCAGGAAGAGCCTTTTTGAGTTCTTGTTTCTTCTACCTTCATCTAGCTTTTGATCTCTTCTCTAGAGACAAAGATAAGATTCTCTAGGCCTTATTCTTCTTCCAGAGCAGCCAAGCATCTATATGGTCTGAAGCCTTCTTTTGAGAGGAGTCTACTATGGATATCTTCTCCATCACCACTTAACTGGAGTTTGAGCAGCTTTTTAGAAAACACTTCTTCCCCATCAACACTGCAGCAGAAGCAATCAACAAGTTGGAGGGAATAGCCTATTACCAAGAAAGTCATGTTGTGGAAGACTATCTAGATGAGTTCTGTACCCTGATCTCTGAAGTATGCTATACTGACTTCTATACTATAGTTGTCAAGTTCCACTATTGTCTTTGAACATCTATCCAGAATCAAATTGTAATCTTGCTGGTAGGTAGATCTGAAAATACAGACCCCAGTACTTGGTATGACACTACTTGTAAGATCAACCAGACTAGGTAAGCTAATGAGATCTTCCAGTTGACTCAATGAACAACCTCAACACCACATGTCCAACTCTGCTTATCAACTATATAGAGTTTTGTTCCCAATCCCTCATCTCATTTTCTGCCCTCTGTCTTCTTGTTGGATCAATACCAGCCTCATTCGATCCTCCCATAAGATATCAACACTGTATACAAACTCTATCTTTTATCTGCCAAGGGGTGCTACCACTATGGAGATTCAAACCATATCATTTAAAATTGCTTAACAAGGTTGGATGTGTGGCAGTTAACAGCTGAGCAATAGGAGGAATTGATGGAGGACTTAAATATGGTAAAAAATATGGAAGTCTAGCAGGCCTTAGTATCAGATAATAAGAACAATTCTGACAAAGAATAAGATTTTGTGTAGAGTGACCAGTGAATTGTACACTCCAGCCATTAGTAAATAGGTTCACTATATTAACTATAGAAGAATGTAAAGACAGTGACCCTTCAGACATATCTGTATATCTAACTTATAATCACCAAAATTTGCCTCCTTGTTATTCTAGATAGGAGAAGAGACTCCCCTTATACCACACTATCAATGCTCTCAATATCTATGGAACCTCTCTATATCTCCCTATTTTTCTCAAAACTACAAACATCTCCTAATTGTTCTCAGTGCATGCTCTAGTTGACTTTAGAGCCACTGGTGTTTTCATCAACCAGGATTTTGTATAGTAACATGGCCTCAATACTTACAAACTCTCCAAGCCCATGCTAGTATACAATGTCAATGATATCTCTAACAAAGCTGGACAAATATCAGAGGTAGTAGATATGGTCCTCTAGTACAAGACCCACTTAAAGCAGACTTTGCTTGCAGTATCAAGTCTGGGTAAACAAGATCTGATTCTTGGATTCACCTGGCTAAAGGCACATAACCCCGAGATTAACTAGTAACAAGGAAAAGTAGTTATGATCTGTTGCCCCAACCATTACTCTGGTTGTCAAAAAATTCAGAAGATAAGTAGACATTGGACACAAGCCCTGAACACTTGCTGAGTGGGACCATTCCCTATCTTAGCTCACAGCTCTAAAGAAGTAGTGTTCTCCTTTCTAAGATTATATAAACAAGTAGAGCAGTTAGTAGACCAGGCCTATATATCCAAACCACTCCACAGACTTTCAGATCTTGACATCTGTGCTGTGACCACTCCCTTCCAGCAACTTTCAGAGGTATTTCAGCAAGATAGCAAGCCTGATAAAGGCATTACAGTGCTTCCTCCTCATATTCAGAGTTTTGTATCTGTCTTTGCCAAAGAAGACTTTGACATCCTGTCAGACCACCACTAGTGAGACCATACCATTGATCTGATACCTAAAGCTGAGCCCAAGTCCTCCAAGGTATATCCCTTGTCCCCTACAAAACAGTCAGAACTCAATGCATTTCTCTCAGAAAATTTCTGCACTAGTTGGATATACCACTCCAAGTCTCTTATGGCTGCACCGGTATTCTTCATCAAGAAAAAGGATAGTTCCCTCCAGTTGGTACAGGACTACAGAAGTCTCAATGGAATAATGGTCAAGAATAAGTATCTACTTCTCCTGATCTCTGAACTTGTATCCCAACTCCAAAGAGCTAAGTACTTCACCAAATTGGATGTTTGCTAGGGTTTTAACAATGTCTGTATCAAGCCCAGAGATAAATAGAAGGCCATATTTCACACTAACCATGGTCTTTTCAAGCCTCTGGTACTGTTCTTTGGCATGACTAATAGTCTGGCTATCTAGAGATCTGAACTGACTATCAAAATCTGGAGTACTTTATAATGGTAAAAAAGCTCAACCATAGACAGGCCTGCTAATCTCTGTACTTAGCAAGGTTTGACTTTGTGCTTCACCACCACCCTGGCAAATCAATGGGAAAATCTAATGTGCTCTCTTGGTGACCAGACCATGGAAATAGATCATCCAACAATGAAAACATTGTCCTGCTCAAACCAGAGTTCTTAGCAGTCTGTGTATTAGAGAGAATGGCTTTTGAAAATAAGGAAAAGAGTTTTCTGGCAGATATCTGATAGGGTAACAGGCTTGAACATCATAAGGAACCAGTAGCCAGGGCCACAAGAGAACTTCAACAGTCTTTAGCAAAGTCAATGCATTTGTCAGAGTGATCTGAGGTAGATGGCAAGATTTATGTTTTAGATATACATGACCTCCATAAGCACATTGTTTTCCTTCATCATGACACCAAGGTCACTGGTTATACTGGGCACTAGAAAACATTGGAGCTCATGTTCTGGAACTACTGGTGGCCTTAGATGTCTAGGTATATTGGTCAGTATATCAGCAACTATGGCTTATATCTCCAGACCAAGCCAATCTGGCACTTACTACTCAGAAAACTGTCTCCACTAGCTGTACCAAATGCAAGGTAGGATACTATCAGTGTGGATTTTGTAGTCGAACTTCTAAAGTCATTGGGGTATAATACAGTTATGACAGTAGTAGATTCTGTTTCTAAAAGAGCACACTTCATTCCGACTCACACTACTGTCACTACGGAGGGCATGGCAAGGCTGTTCTTGCATCATGTGTAGAAGCTTCACAGTCTTTCTAATTGTGTGGTGTTGGATAAAGACCTACAATTTATTGTGCTTTTTACTAGAGAACTATACTATCTCCTTAGAGTGAAAATCGCCTCTTCTATGGCATAGCACCCACAATTAGATGGACAAACTGAGTGAGTGAACTAAGAGTTGGATCAGTATCTTTGGACCTTTGTAAACAAACAACAAAGTGATTGATATGACCTCTTCCCCATAGTAGAGTTTCAGTATAATAACCATGTGTACTCTTCAACACAACAGCCACCCTTTCTCCTCAACACAGAATGGCTTCTGCAGATAGGCTTTGGACCTCACCAATATAAGTCCAAGCTGGCAAATGTCTTTAAGTTCATAGAAAGGATGAAGTCCACACTAGAGAAAGTCAAGTTCACTATCCAGAAATTTCAGAATAATATAGCTAAGTATTATAACTAATGTTATACCCCTGTTCCTGTATTCAAACATGGTGATAAAGTTCTTAGACTCTTCAGACATCTATACAACTTATCTTTCTACCAAACTGTTGCACCACTACCTTAGGCTCTACATAGTAGAAAAGCAAGTAGAACCTATGTCATATCATTTGAAGCTTCCTCTAGTGCTATAAAGACTGCACCCAGTATTCCATATTGTCAAGCTCATGGCTGCCCTCAAGAATCCTATACTAGAAAGATGTTAAGACATTCAAAACTATCTCTAGACTCTGTCATTGTCGATAGAGAAAAAGAGTGGGAAGTAGAGAAGATTCTGAACAGTCACTGGCATTGGAAAAAGTACTAGTATCTGATTAAGTGGAAAGGATTTGTACTGAAAGAAAACTCTTGGAAATATACCTTGGAGGTATTCACACTAGACAAAGTGATAGAACTCCATTGTCTCAACCCTTGAACCTCAAGATTTATTTGGGCCATAGACTTTCAAGATATCAAGTTTAGACACATACCACTTGCTTCAAGTCACAGCAATCTTGGAGAAAGAAATGAATGTCAGAGAACTCTAAACTCCAAATTCCAAAACTTCTTACTAATATCTTCATAGTCATCAGTCTCAGTCTCTGGCTATTATTAGTTCTAGATTGGTCAGCACTGTTCTGCTAGATTAGAATATAACTCAGAAGTATTTAGTAGAGTTGCTATCTTTAGAAGATCTTATTCCATTCTCTTAGGATTCTCCTAGAGTGAACTTTGTAAATCTTTATGAACTTTCATTAGTTATCCTAAGAAGTATGAGCTGTGTTTACTCACTTCATCATTCTCACCTCATATCACTCCTTATTTTTCTCTAGTCTTAGTAACTCTTAAATATATTTATTTATTTATCTCAAATCACTGTATTTCTATCTTATTAATAAAATCCTAATTACTAATGTCCAAATTTAAATTCCCTAGCTCTATGGACTCTAATTGCTATATTACTTCAATATTCTTCAACAAGTTCAAGTCTTCCAGAAGTTCCTTCTATTTCTCAGCATTTAATTACTAAATATCTAATCTTGCTAAATATTCATAAATCATATAGTTTGGATCCCTACAGTAGTAGCATCTTTTAGTTAGCTTAGTATAAAGCTTGTGGATGGTGTCAATGTATATCAAGACACTGGGAGAGAATACAAGTAATAACTAGTATAGAAAAAGCAAAAGGGCAGATAGTTGTCTAAGAACAAAAATAACTGAAAAGCTCTGTAGGAGTTGAAGGTTGAAGAAAGTAGTGAAAATCATGTATTGGGTTGATTAAAGTACCTTATTCACTTGACAGGCTTAATCTATTCAGCATACAACATCAAACTAAGTAGAAAGGTTAGTATTATCTAGTCTTTCTACTAGTAGGATTGTAATTTAATTCTAAATTGCTATCCAAAGTCTACAATAGAATTTGACAACTATAGTATATAGATCTGTGTAGCTAGCTTCTAATATAAAAAACTGAAACTCATCCAAGTAGTTTTCTACTGCATAACTCTCTTAGTAATAGCTAGTTCTTTCTAACTTGCTAATAACTTTGGTAGTAGTATTAATCAGAAACAAATAAATATAGAAAAGCTCCTTGAACTCTGGCCACATATCAGACATGGTTCATACTGGAAGGCAAAAGTCCATGGAGTTAGCTTAGAAATATATAGAGTATGGAAACTCTGTATAATAAGCTCAGTGATATGAACTTTCTAGGATAATCTTGGCTTCAACTTATATGCTGTGCTATCTGTCTGCCACATAGTTGCAACTTCAGAATATGGATCAAAGTTCAAAGAGAATTGAGTGCTGATGATGATATATTACTGTTGAATACTAAAGATTAAGTCCAACTGAATATTCAATTATCAGACTGGTAAATTACAATGTAACTACTAGTCTTATATATAAAGATAATATATAAGAGATACTGAAAGAAGTCAGATAGGAAAACTCCACCATGAAAGGCTAAGTCTGATAGGAATATCTCTATTATGGAAAAGTAAGCACTCTAAGATTAAAGATTATTACATCACTACTACAGAGACATGTTGTAAAAAGAATGGCTATTATGGAAAATAGGTTTTTACCAGAATTTGAGAAAAACATTACTGCTATGGAGAATAGTCTTTAGAATAGACAGACTTGATGACATATGACATCATATATAAATAGGAAAGACTTCCATATTAAACTCTTCTAAAAAAAGCTCTTAAATCACTTTTTAAGAAGAATAGGACCTATAGAATCTTGTTTTGGTTGCAAGTCAACTGTTCTGTAGACAGTCAGATATAAAAAAAAGCTGAAAAATGCTCATCTAGTTGGTTAATTACTACTAAAGTCTAGTGAGAGAGAAATGTAGGATCAAGAATAATAAGAAAGGTTTCTAGGTGCAAAAGTGTTGGTAGAAGAAGATCTTGAAAATGATAATGAACAAAGCACACTTGCAGATACAAGAATAGAGTTTGATATAAAAGCTCACAGGTCTCAGAGTTAGCTTATAAAACTAGTAAGAATATTGTTAGTGTTGAATTCTGAGGCATGCTAGCACTTGGCTACTTCTCTTATATAGTATTGGAGGAGTTCTAGAGCTTCATTAGTATTAACAGAGATCATGAAATAGTTATTGTAGTATCACAAATGAGCTACTCACTGGTTGTGATACTTGAACTTAATAGTATTTCAGAGGTTCAGTATAAGGAAATAATGATTATAGGTGATGAGTAGTATCAACAGAAATAATTGATATAAATTGATGTTGTTAAGTCTGAGGTCTAATTCTCAGACACAGAAGTATATATACAAAAGAGTGATGGTCCATATGCAAGCTATTGCCATTACATGATCAAAACTTGTACCTGATAGGAGCTGTCATCTATCATAGCAGCTGTCAGGCTAATTTTAGAAGATAACTAATCATGTCACTACATTGATATAAAGGCAGGTGATCTGATTGGTAAGCATGGACTATGATGTTATGATGTGCATGAGGACTAATATTTTTCTTTTTCTTTTATCTATTTTTCTTGATTTAATATTTCTTTTCTTTTGATTTTGATTTTGATTTTCTTTTTGATGATGAAGAGGTATATAACTGTGGTCATATGACATGTCACATGATGTGAGATCATAGGCCTAGAATAGACTAGAGTGGACTAGATAAATAATGTCAAGGAGCATGTTAATAGCATGTTTACCTCATAGTGTATATATAGCACACTCATGGACAACACATGGACTTTAGGGCAAGGTAAATTAGTGTTAGCACGGACCATCTGTAACTTATATAAATAGAGTAGTAATTCAGCAAAGACTCCTTGTCGAGTTCTCTTGTGATTCCTACTTGATATACTATTGAGAGATTTGCTTGTTTGTGTGATTATTGGACTTTGTGTCTAGTAGTTGCCACAACAAATACCAGTGATAGTAACAAACTCACATAGAACTGGTATATCTCTGTTACTCTCATATTAGGATTTACAAAAGAAACTTAACAGAGTCCTTACTACTATAATGTACAATATTTATACTAATACATTATGGTCCATACTCTGTACTATTTACCTTATTCTGAAGCTACATGTATCATCTATAAGTCCACTATTATCAGAATTGCAAATCTTAGACTTAGTTTATTTTTCTCATTTTTTATTTTATTTTCTATTTATTTCTTATTTTGAGACTCAGGATTAGGGTCAGTGTGACATCACATGTCACATGTCACACATTGGTCACATGATCACATGTTATAATGAAAAGCAGAAGAAGGTTCTAAAAAGAATGATATTGACCTTATAGTTAACACATAACCTTTAGAATAGGCTAATAGTACTATAGCACAGACCAGTAGTTTAGCTTATTCGCCAACTCTAAGACCTTTGAGTTGTAACAACTATGCTCTAACCATAAAGCAAACATACTATAGCTATATCTTCTGCTGTCATTGTACTAGAACCTTCTACTGCCTTCTAGACCTATGATGTCACCTTATATGACATAGTCATGTGCATCCATCACTAAATAAAATAAAACTAAAACTAAAAGAAAATCATAAAAAATAAACTCTGTAAAATCAAAAGAAATGAGTTTAGAAATGTATCATAATACTTCAACTCTAACAAAGAAAGTCTAGAAGTCCTGTACTAAAGTTCAGCAATATTGTAAGATAAAGAGGTTTATAGTAAAGTCTGTAAGATTCAGTGTTAAAAGATGTAATCCTGAAGATTACTACTTAATATTCAGCTCCAGCCTTCTAGTATAATTTTATTGCTAGATAATATTTTCTTTCTATTCTTGTCTGATAATATTATATTACATAATTACCTAAACAATTACAGTTTCTTCTGTGATGCTTCCTTACTCTTACATTAAGTATTACAGGTAAGAACTTATCTTAGTATCATATACTGACTCTTATATTAAGTATCATGTTATAGCAACCACTCGTCACTCAAGGACAAATGATCTCACAACGAGCAAAGCTCTCCAATGGGCTATCAAGTAAAGAGTGGGGGAATTACAAGAGAACTTGACAAGGAG
>Ga0157359_1001026_pt1 | contig 11050 bp, 6 predicted proteins | sample AttcapACBM3_FD_111482 | JGI IMG/M metagenome (GOLD analysis project Ga0157359, IMG submission 111482) | Fungus gardens microbial communities from leaf cutter ant in Botucatu, State of São Paulo, Brazil - Atta capiguara ACBM3 | ecosystem: Host-associated > Fungi > Mycelium > Unclassified ...
AAACACCTTCTGGATCGATAACAGCAGCGGCGATGTGGTGCAGGCCCATCAGATGCTGGCGGCCGATGCCTTCCCTGTTGATATCACTATTCTGAAGCCGGCGAAATCATGAAAAAAATCACTATTTTGCTGGCCGGGCTGAGCCTGTTCAGCGTCGCAGGGGCGCAGGCTGCTGCGCAGGTTACTGTCCATACACCGCACAATGGCGGTCAGGCTGAGCTGAGCCAGATCACTGATCTCTCACAGCTGGTGACCCTGCCTCCACTGCAGGTCAACACGGACTGGCGCGGTACCTTTATTGCCGAGCGCGGCGCAACCGCAGTCGCCCGGCAGCAATATCAACAGACGCTGGGCGCGTTACGGGCCTGGCGTGCCGACAGCAGCGGCGATCGGGCGGCGGCCATTGATGAGGTGATTCGCCAGCTGAGCGCCATCAAAGTGACAGGTCGCCAGTTTACTTCGCTTGACCCGGACTGGATTCGTCTGCATCCGGCGGACAACCGTCGGCTGGAAGGCAGCTATGACCTCTATTTGCAGGCGCCCACCGATTCAGTGCTGCTGCTCGGCGCACTGAGCGGCGCAGGCAAGGTGAGCTGGCAGCCGGGTAAATCAGTACGCGACTATCTGGATGGTCATGACGCACTCTCCGGGGCAGAACGCAATTTTGTCACGGTGATTGCCCCTTCAGGCGCCACACAGCAGGTGCCGGTTGCTTACTGGAATCGCCGCCATGCGGAAGTGGAGCCAGGCAGCGTTATCTGGCTGGGCTTTTCGTCATGGAGCCTGCCAGGCAGTGATGAAGACCTGAACGATCGCATCCTTTCCGTACTGACTCACCGGATACCAGACTGATGAAAAAACGTTATCTCTTCAGCCTGTTGGCTGTTTCCGTGGCGGCAGCCTGTCAGGCGCAGGCTGACACTTTCCCCGCGCCGGTGGGTCCTTCACAATCCGATTTCGGTGGTGTTGGCCTGATGCAGGTGCCGACGGCGCGCATGTCCAGAGAGGGTGAATTCAGCCTCAACGCCCGCGACAACGATCAGTATCGTTACTACTCTGCCTCACTGCAGCTCTTCCCCTGGCTGGAAACTACGGTGCGTTATACCGACGTGCGGACCCGTCAATACAGTGCGGTATCAGAATTCAGCGGCACACAGAGCTACAAAGATAAAGCCTTCGATTTGAAACTGCGCCTGTGGCAGGAAGGTTTCTGGCTGCCAGAGGTGGCGGTGGGAACCCGCGATCTCGGCGGTACTGGCCTGTTCGACAGCGAATACTTGGTGGGAACCAAAGCCTGGGGACCGTTCGACTTTACGCTGGGTGTCGGCTGGGGCTACCTCGGCAACAGCGGCACGCTGAAAAACCCCTTCTGCTCATACAGCGACAGCTATTGCCAGCGTCCGAAGGTGGGCGAAGCGGGTTCAATCAATGGTTCGCAGATGTTCCACGGTCCGACGGCGCTGTTTGGCGGCGTGGAGTATCAGACGCCCTGGCAGCCGCTGCGTCTCAAAATGGAATATGAAGGCAACGACTACCAGAATGACTTTGCTGGCCGCCTTGATCAGCGCAGCAAGCTCAACGTCGGGGCAATCTATCGCGTGACCGACTGGGCTGACATCAATGCCAGCTACGAACGTGGCAACACCTTTATGTTTGGTGTCACCATTCGTACCAACTTCAACGATCTGCGTCAGGCACACATCGACAGCGAGAAGCCAGCCTACAATCCGCAGCCGCAGCCGAAACTGCTGGAGACGACGGTGGTGGGTTCTCAGCTGACCGATCTGAAATATAACGCTGGTCTCGACGGTCCGCGTATTCAGACCCAGGGCCATACGCTGTATGTGTCAGGCGAGCAGACGAAGTATCGCGATACCCGCGAAGGAGTGGATCGCGCTAACCGTATTATCATGAACCATCTGCCTGACGGCATCGACACGATCAATGTCACCGAGTCGCGCTTTAACATGCCGCAGGTAACCACTGAGACGAAAGTCGCCAGCCTGCGTAACGATCTGGAAGGCTATCCGCTGGGCCATGAGCAGCCGCTGCAACAGACCCGCAAAGAACCGGTCGATCCGGGTACCACTGAGCAGGGCATGTTTATCCGTAAAGATCGCCTGAACTACAGTCTGTCGCCAGTGCTGAATCAGTCGGTGGGCGGCCCGGAAAGCTTCTATATGTATCAGGTCGGGGTGATGGCCAGCGCGGATTACTGGCTGACGGATCACCTGCTGGTGGGCGGTAGTCTGTTTGGTAACCTCGCCAACAACTACGACAAGTTCAACTACAACGGCGCACCGGCGGACTCTTCCCTGCCGCGCGTGCGTACCCATATCCGCGACTACGTTGAGAACAATGTCTACGTCAACGATCTGCAGGCGAACTATATGGGCCAGCTCGGTAATGGCTTCTATGGTCAGGTCTATGGTGGCTATCTGGAGACAATGTACGGCGGCGTGGGCGGCGAACTGCTCTATCGTCCGGTCGATGCGAACTGGGCGGTGGGCGTCGATGCCAACTACGTTCGTCAGCGTGACTGGGACAATATGATGCAGTTTAACCGCTATAAAGCGGCAACCGGCAACCTGACGGGCTACTGGCGTCCATGGTTCATGCAGGATGTACTGGTGAAAACCAGCGTCGGTCAGTATCTGGCGAAAGATAAAGGCGTGACGGTTGATGTGTCGAAGCGCTTCGACAGCGGCGTGATGGTCGGTGTTTATGCCACCAAAACCAATGTGTCGTCTGAAGAGTATGGCGAAGGCGACTTCACCAAAGGCTTCTATATCTCCATCCCGATGGATCTGTTCACCGTGACGCCAACACGTGGTCGCGCGCAGGTGAACTGGGTGCCGCTGACGCGTGATGGTGGTCAGATGCTGGGCCGTAAGTACCAGCTGTATGATCTGACGTCGGATCGCGACGCGCGCTTCAACTAAGCAGAGGCGGCCTTCGGGCCGCTCAACGCTGTTTACAGAAGCAGGCTCAGGGAGCAAACGCCCTGCGTAAAGACGCAAAAAACGCCAGGAGCGTTTTTGAACAACGCAACGCGTTGGTCCGTTTACGGGCGCACCTCAGGAATGAGGTGCGTAATTGCGCGGGCCGAGCGGCCAAAGACTGGCTTTAGCGCCTTTCCGATCTGACCGTATTTTCTGCGCCGCTCCGGTATCACAGCAGTGCGGACCAGGCTTTATCCACCACCTCAGGCCGCTTTTTATTTAGTCCGCGTCGTAGCCGAGATTTGGCGCCAGCCAGCGCTCCACCTCCGTAACCGACATCCCTTTGCGTGCCGCATAATCTTCCACCTGATCACGCTGAATCTGCGCCACGGCAAAATAGCGGCTGTCAGGATGGCTGAAATACCAGCCAGACACCGCCGCACCCGGCCACATCGCATAAGATTCGGTGAGTTTCATGCCAGTCTGCGCTTCCACTGCCAGCAGACGCCAGATAGCGGCTTTTTCGGTATGCTCCGGGCAGGCCGGATAGCCTGGCGCCGGACGTATCCCCTGATAATTTTCGCGAATCAGCTCTTCGTTGCTGAGGTTCTCGTTGGGCGCAAAGCCCCAGATCACCTTACGCACCCGCTCGTGCAGGTATTCGGCGAAGGCTTCCGCCAGACGGTCAGCCAGCGCTTTCACCATGATCTTGTTGTAGTCGTCGTGCTGACGATCATAGGCCTCCGCCAGCGCATCCTCTTCCAGTCCGCCTGTCACCGCGAACGCGCCAAGATAATCCGCTTTTCCGGAGGTTTTCGGCGCGACAAAATCCGCCAGGCAGTAGTTGGCGAAGTCGGTTTTCTCGGTCTGTTGACGTAAGTGATGACTCACACACAACACTTCATCGCGCCGCTCATCACTGTAGAGATGAATATCATCGCCGACCCGGTTAGCCGGGAAAATACCGACCACACCACGCGGTTTCAGCAGTGACTGCTCACTTAATCTGTCGAGCATCGCATTGGCATCGGCGAACAGACGCTGCGCCTCTTCACCAACCACCTCATCTTCAAGAATGCGGGGATATTTGCCCGCCAGCGACCAGGTCATAAAGAATGGCGTCCAGTCGATGTAGTGGCGCAGCGTGGCAATGCTGGCCTCCACCTGGCTGACACCGAGACGGTGCGGCACCGGCGGCGAGTAGCTTTCCCAGTCAATCGACGTGGCGTTATCGCGCGCCGTCTGCAGCGAGACCGGCGGCGTGCGCGGCTTTTTGCGCGCATGCTGGATGCGTACGGTTTCGTACTCTTTGCGCGTTCGGGCAACGAAATCGTCTTTTAAGGTGGCGGAGAGCAGTGATGAAACGACGCCAACAGTGCGTGAGGCGTTCTGCACGTAGACCGTCGGGCCGCTGTAGTGCTGCTCAATTTTGACGGCAGTATGTGCCTTTGAGGTGGTCGCGCCGCCAATCAGCAGCGGTAAGGTAAACCCCTGACGCTCCATCTCTTTCGCCATATTGACCATCTCATCCAGCGACGGCGTAATCAGACCGGATAAGCCAATGATGTCCGCATTCACTTCGCGCGCCGTTTTAAGGATTTTTTCGCCCGGCACCATCACGCCAAGGTCGACAATTTCGTAGTTATTACACTGCAGCACCACGCCGACAATGTTTTTGCCGATGTCATGTACGTCACCTTTAACGGTGGCCAGCACGATTTTACCGTTGCTGCGCCCCGCCTCTTTGCTGGCTTCGATAAAAGGCTCCAGATAAGCCACCGCCTGCTTCATTACGCGTGCCGATTTCACCACCTGCGGCAGGAACATTTTGCCCTCGCCGAACAGGTCACCGACCACGTTCATGCCGGACATCAGCGGACCTTCAATCACTTCTATCGGACGCGGCACCTGCTGGCGCGCCTCTTCGGTATCCTGCTCGATAAACTCCGTGATCCCCTTAACCAGCGAATACTCCAGTCGTTTCACCACGTCCCAGCTTCGCCACTCGGCGAGCTGCTTTTCCTGCGCACCATCGCTTTTGCCGCCACGGTATTTCTCCGCCAGCGCCAGCAGCCGCTCGGTGCCATCATCCCGGCGGTTAAGGATCACATCTTCTACCGCCTCGCGCAGCTCTGTCGGCAGATCGTCATAGATGGCCAGCTGACCTGCGTTAACGATGCCCATATCCATGCCGTTTCGGATGGCGTAGTAGAGGAACACCGCGTGTATTGCTTCACGAACCGGATCGTTGCCCCGGAATGAAAACGATACGTTGGAGACGCCGCCGGAGATCATGGCATGGGGCAGTTCACGCTTGATATCTTCACAGGCACCGATGAAATCCATGGCGTAGTTGTTGTGTTCGTCGATGCCGGTGGCGACTGCAAAAATGTTGGGATCGAAGATAATATCTTCCGGCGGGAAACCGACCTGCTCGGTGAGGATGTGGTAAGCACGGCGGCAGATCTCAATTTTACGGGCACGCGTATCCGCCTGGCCCACTTCGTCAAACGCCATGACTACCATCGCCGCCCCATAACGCCGGACCTGCCGCGCATGTTGGATAAAGGCGGCTTCACCCTCTTTCATCGAAATCGAGTTCACGATCCCTTTGCCCTGAATGCACTGCAGCCCTTTCTCAATGACCTCCCATTTGGAGGAGTCGATCATGATCGGCACGCGGGCAATATCGGGCTCGCCTGCAATCAGATTCAGGAAGCGCACCATCGCTGCTTCAGCATCGAGCATCCCTTCATCCATGTTGATGTCGATGATCTGTGCGCCGCTCTGCACCTGCTGCAGCGCCACTTCAAGCGCTTCGTTGTACTTCTCTTCTTTGATCAGCCGCTTAAATTTTGCGGAGCCAGTGACGTTGGTGCGCTCACCAACGTTAACAAACAGTGACTCTGCGGTGATGTTCAGCGGCTCAAGACCCGAGAGACGACAGGTCACTGGAATCGTCGGCAATGGACGCGGCGCAACACCTTCAACCGCCGCGACCATGGCAGCGATATGCTTCGGCGTCGTACCACAACAGCCGCCAATAATATTCAGGAAACCCGAGGTCGCCCATTCACCAATCTGCTCCGCCATCAGCTCCGCATCGAGATCGTATTCGCCAAATGCGTTCGGCAGACCGGCGTTGGGATGGGCAGTCACGTAGCCTTCGGCGATGCGCGACAGCTCCGCCACATACTGACGCAGCTCATCCGGCCCCAGTGCGCAGTTCAGGCCAAAAGAGAGCGGTTCGGCGTGACGCAGGGAGTTGTAAAAAGCTTCCGTGGTCTGACCGGAGAGCGTCCGGCCTGACGCATCGGTGATGGTGCCGGAGATCATCAGCGGCAGCGTGACACCCAGCGCTTCCATCTCGGTCTGCACTGCATAGATGGCGGCTTTGGCATTCAGCGTATCGAACACCGTTTCGATCATAATGATGTCGGAACCGCCCTCCACCAGCGCACGGGTTGATTCGCGGTATGCCTCTACCAGCTGATTAAAGGTGACGTTTCGGTAAGCCGGATCGTTGACGTCGGGTGAGATCGAGCAGGTGCGGTTGGTCGGGCCGAGCACCCCCGCGACATAACGCGGGCGGTCCGGTGTTTTCGCCGTCCACGCATCTGCGCAGGCTCGCGCCAGCCGGGCCGCTTCATAATTGATCTCCGCCGACAGGCTTTCCATCTGGTAGTCCGCCATCGCAATCGACGTGGCGTTAAAGGTATTGGTTTCGAGGATATCTGCACCTGCAGCCAGATAAGCGTCGTGGATCTCGCGGATCACGTCCGGTTTACTCAGCACCAGCAGATCGTTGTTGCCTTTGAGATCGCAGGGCCAGTCAGCAAAACGGCTGCCGCGATAATCCTCTTCCTCCAGCCGGTAACTCTGGATCATGGTGCCCATGCCACCATCCAACACCATAATGCGTTGTGCGAGCTGCTGATGTAGCGCGTCGATTTTATTGCTCACTGTTGCCCCATTCACGTCAGTCTGCTGGCGGAAAACCCTGTTTTCCATTCTGGCACAACCCTGTCTGGCGACAAAGTAACCTCACCTGAGAGATTTTCAGATCATCGCCTCACAGGTCTGACCAGAAAACCAGCGTTTGCAAACCGCGCGATTAAAACGAAAATGATTTCCACAATGCAAAAGGAGAGACAACAATGGCCACGCCCGTTCCTGTTAAGCGCGGTAAGAAACCCCGCGGCACCCCTGTCGCCGCACCCGCGGGCGGTCAGGTTCAATCACTGACGCGCGGTCTCACGCTGCTGGAGCTGATTGCAGATTCACATGGCAGCGTGGCGCTGACCGAGCTCGCGCAGCAGGCGGGTTTGCCTAACTCCACCACGCATCGCCTGCTCAGCACCATGCAGCAGCAGGGCTTTGTCCGCCAGGTGGGCGATCTCGGGCTATGGACGATTGGCGCACACGCCTTTGTGGTTGGCAGCAGTTTCCTGCAAAGCCGTAATCTGCTGGCGCTGGTTCATCCGGTGTTGCGGAGCCTGATGGAGCAGTCCGGTGAAACAGTGAATCTGGCGGTGCTGGACCTCAGTGACTATCAGGCGGTGATCATTGATCAGGTGCAGTGCACCCAGCTGATGCGGATGTCAGCACCGATTGGCGGCAAGCTGCCGATGCATGCGTCAGGCGCGGGCAAAGCCTTTCTGGCCCATCTGGGGGAAGAACAGATTACTGCCCTGCTGCATCAGAAAGGATTGCACTACTACACGCCAAAAACCCTGATGTCGCCACAGAGTCTGAAAGAGAATCTGGCACAGGTGCGTAAAGCGGGCTTTTCGCTGGATGATGAAGAGCATGCACTCGGACTGCGCTGTGTCGCTGCACCCATCTATGATGAACATGGCGAGGCGTTTGCTGCCCTCTCCATCTCCGGCCCTATCGCCCGCATGACAGACGACAGGATCACGGAATTAGGTGCGCTGGTCATCCGCGAAGCGCGTCAGGTTACGCTGGCGTACAGCGGTCGCTAACCCTCTCTGGCGTATAGCAGATGCTGAAACGCTGCGTCTGCCGCCAGGCGATCACCTCTTCGACGTGGCCCTGCGCGATGCGCTGCTGCTGTGCGCGCCACCAGCTGGCGTCGAATATTTCCGGATGCAGTTCCAGCAGCAAAGCGCCGGTCGCGGTTTCGCTGCATAACGCATAGCGGAAGGTTTCGGGAAAGACATCGTCTGGCCCCACGCTATACCACGGCTCGGCACTGAGTTCATCTTCCTCATAGCGTGCCCCGGGCACCTCCCGGAAGTTCAGCTCCTGCATCGGGCGGATCTCATCGTAATCGTAAAATATCACCCGCCCATGACGGGTTATGCCGAAGTTTTTAAACAGCATATCGCCGGGAAAGATATTGGCTGCCGCCAGCTGTCGAATGGCATTGCCATACTCTTCAATGGCATGACGTCGCTCTGCTGGGCTGGCCTGGGCAAGATAGAGATTCAGCGGCTGCATACGGCGCTCCAGCCACAGATGACGAATAATCAGGCGATCGCCTTCGATATACAGCTTCTCTGCCACACAGGCGTGGAGTTCCGCCAGCAGCGCTGGTGAGATGCGCGTCAGCGGCAGTGCAAACTGTTCAAACTCCTGGGTATCTGCCATGCGCCCCACGCGGTCGTGCTCTTTGACCTGCTGATAACAGGCGCGGACCTGTGCTTCCGTCACCTCTTTTTGCGGTGCGAAGTGATCCCTGATGACCTTGAATACCCAGTCAAAGCCCGGCAGCGTGAAGACCAGCATCACCATGCCGCGCACGCCAGGCGCGATCTCAAAGGCCGTTTCACTCTCTGCCAGCGCCTGAAGATATTCGCGATAGCTTTCCGTTTTACCGTGCTTCTGGCAGCCAATCGCCATATAGCGTTCGGCCAGTGTTTTGGCGGGCAGAATGGATTGCAGCCAGGCGACCAGTGCCGCAGGTACCGGGGCATACACCATGAAATAGGCGCGGGCAAAACCAAAGACAATGCTGGCGTCATTCACATCCGTCAGACAGGTGTCGATCCACAGTTCGCCGGTTTCCGTCCGCTGGATCGGCAGCAGACAGGGAAAGATACCCGCTGGCAGATGCAGATGCGCCACCAGCCAGGCCGTTTTGTTGCGATAAAAGAGTTCACTGTTGACCTCGAGCCAGCCCTCGCTCAGCCGGGGAAAATGCGACTCCAGGTGGCGGACAATCCAGCCCACATCGCGCGCGCGGTGCTGCCACGGTAGCGTCAGCGGTAGATCCTCCAGTATCTGATCTACCAATGCCCGCCAGCCCCGCTCCGGCTGGTAACGCCGTGATAAGGGGCGCAGAGGTGTGACCGGCGCGGTCAGGGACTGAGAGCTGAAGATAAACAGCCGTTCAGGTTGCAGGTCGGCATGTCCGTGTAGCCGGCAATAGACGGAATTAAAGAAGCTTTCGGCAATTTCGTGCCGCGGATAGCCAGGTAGCAGGCTTTGATAGTGATCTTTAACCCTCAGCCAGAACATCGCATCCCAGCTTGCCGCACCGTTCAGCACGCGCAGTTGATCGGCAACCAGGCTGACGTGATGATCATAGAGATGAATGCGAGCCTTCATGGCATGCTGCACTGCCTGCCATTCTGCCTGCTCAAAGCGCTGCTGCGCGCCGGCAGTAATATCCAGAAAGCGTCCATACTGAGCATCAAATCCCTGCAGGATAGTGTGTGCAATCAGCGATTCGCGTGGCGGCATAGTCAGCTCCGGTCAATGCCCGCCCGCATGGTGCGGGCGGGGAACCCATCAGAGAAAAAGCGTCAGAACTGGTGCTCTTCGGTCGAGCCGGTGAGCGCGGTGACCGAGGATTTACCGCCCTGAATGATGTTGGTCACCTGATCGAAATAGCCGGTGCCCACTTCCTGCTGATGTGACGAGAAGCTATAACCGCGATCGCGGGCCGCGAACTCAGGCTGCTGAACCTTTTCCACATAGTGGCGCATCCCTTCACCCTGCGCATAGGCATGGGCCAGATCGAACATGTTGAACCACATGCTGTGGATGCCTGCCAGCGTGATGAACTGGAAGCGATACCCCATGTCGCTGAGCGCCTGCTGAAATTGCGCGATAGTGCGGTCGTCGAGGTTCTTTTTCCAGTTAAACGAGGGCGAGCAGTTGTAGGCCAGTAGTTTGCCGGGGAAACGCGCATGAATAGCGTCGGCAAAACGCTGCGCCATCGCCAGATCTGGTGTTGAGGTTTCACACCACAGGATGTCAGCATAAGGTGCATAGGCCAGTCCGCGACTGATCGCCTGTTCAATACCGGCATGAGTGCGGAAGAAGCCTTCTGCCGTCCTGTCGCCCCGGATAAAGGGACGATCGTATTCATCGCAGTCTGAGGTAATCAGGTCAGCGGCGTCGGCGTCGGTGCGAGCCAGTAGCACGGTTGGCACACCCATTACATCGGCCGCCAGTCGTGCCGCTACCAGTTTCTGAATCGCTTCCTGGGTCGGTACCAGCACTTTGCCACCCATGTGACCGCATTTTTTAACCGCCGCCAGCTGGTCTTCGAAGTGGACAGCCGCCGCCCCCGCCTGAATCATCGCCTTCATCAGCTCATAGGCATTGAGCACGCCGCCAAAACCGGCTTCAGCATCGGCAACAATCGGCAGGAAGAAATCAGTATGCCGGCTGTCGCCCTCTTCAATGCCGCTGGACCACTGAATCTGATCGGCACGCTGAAACGTCTGGTTAATGCGGGTCACCACTTCCGGTACGGAGTTCACCGGGTAGAGCGACTGATCGGGATACATCTGTCCTGCCACATTGGCATCCGCAGCCACCTGCCAGCCAGAGAGATAGATCGCTTCAATGCCCGCTTTGGCCTGTTGCAGTGCCTGTCCGCCACTGAGCGCACCCAGGCTGTTGATGTAACCTTTCTTCGCCTCGCCGTTCAGCAGCGCCCATAACTTTTCGGCACCGCGCTCTGCCAGCGTACAGGCAGGCAGAACCGAGCCGCGCAGATTAACCACCTCTGCTGCGCTGTAAGGGCGGATAATGCCCTCCCAGCGTGCGGTCTGCCAGAGTTGTTCCAGTTGATCGATCTGTTGAGTACGTGTCATGGCAATAGCTCCTCTGTTCAGGGGATCAGGCGGTAG
>Ga0157359_1001027_pt1 | contig 11044 bp, 5 predicted proteins | sample AttcapACBM3_FD_111482 | JGI IMG/M metagenome (GOLD analysis project Ga0157359, IMG submission 111482) | Fungus gardens microbial communities from leaf cutter ant in Botucatu, State of São Paulo, Brazil - Atta capiguara ACBM3 | ecosystem: Host-associated > Fungi > Mycelium > Unclassified ...
AATAGACAATTGAATTTAATAAGGATGAATTGACAAGTCAAAGATTCTTTTTGTTGCATGTGATGAATTCATAATAATAATAATTCAATTGATGTTGGATAGTCAGATGACTTAATTGATATCATACCTGATGGTGAATAGTTCAACTTTAGTCAAAGTGATATTTATAACTTAATGAATAGTCTTGATAACAGGACTATTATGAGTGTAGACATGAGCTATCGAAATAGTAACTTGATTCTTTATACTGGCATCTAATACAACAACAACTGATTTGGAATCCACTGACACTTGGAAGGTAATTTCATCAAGTTTGTAAATATATGCTTTTACACTTTCTTTACTTTTTCTGTTCATAGAATGAAAAGAGAAATAACTAGGAAAAACATCTATTAGTCTATCTTCAGGAGAGAATTCACTACTAAATAGATTAAAAGATGGAAAAATTCTGTTCAACCTATTGTTTGCATTTACTATAGGATCTTTGATGTTTAATCACTGTCTTAGAGTTAATCTTTCAAATGATAATCAATATATATATATATTGCTATCATTCATATGTCTTAACTCTAGAAGTGATTTAATAATGTGATCTTGTGGTAGTAATTGTGTTTTGAGTTGGAATCTATTATTGAGTTTTGAAAATGAAGATGAATTAGTATGAGGCTTATAATGGCCCTGATACTGAATGAAGGGAATATACAAAATGCTTCTAGTATTTATATGACAGTTTTTTTTTACATTTTCCTGAACTCTTTAAAAGGATATTCAATAGCATCTTGTTATAAAACTATAATTGGAAACTATATAAAGTGATATGTAAAATACAGCTTTTGTATAAAAGTCATTTTTGTGTGAGGATGAGACCTCTCATTAAGTTTACAAGTATTTTTATATATTTTACAGTTGATATTGTTTTGTTTGTGTAGAAGTTGATGTGTTGTTAAAAAGTCAACTTTCTGTTAAAGATAAATCCAAGGTAATACCATGTTTTCTTAAGATAAAGAATGAGACCTCCTAAGGTAGTAAGGTCCAGAGAAGAAGGATCAAAAATTTCATGCAATTTAGAAAAATAGAACACCTCTATTTTTTCATGTTTAATAATTAGTCCAAACTATTCAAGAAGAGAAGATATGGTATGGTAACTACAATAAAGATGAGAATTCAAAATTATCAAAGATTTGTTTTGAGAAATAAAAAGACTATTGTTTACAAAAGAAATTAAAGAAACTGAAATTTTTAGATTTTTTAACCTTTTTTCAAAAATATAAAGAATTGGAGAAAAGTATAAAGTAAATAAAATGGGAGAAAGGATGGAACCCTATTCAATACCAACATTAACATTAAAAGAAGGAGATAAAAAACTGTTCCAAAAGTATTTTGTTTTTTTACTTACTAAATAATTACAGAAAAATAATGAGATCTTGGAATCAAACCCAGTTTTGGTCAAGGTCAAAGGAAGTAACTGATGATTGAGTGAAGAGAAGAACTGGGCAATGTTGAAAGCCAGAACATTAGTTGAAAGATTTTTGACCCAACCAGTATGAATAAGATGAGTTAACACTACTTCTATATTTGTCAAAGATAAAAGCAGTGGACTTAACTTATTTTCATTTTCTTTTCCATTTTCATTTTTCTATTTTTAGAACTTAGAATTAGAGTTAGAGTGACGATATCACACAGTCACATCAGATGACATGGTCACAGTAACAGTCACATAACTCATGGAAGAATGTAGAAGGTTCTAAAAAGATAATATCATACAACATGTACAACACATGTTGATCTTAAGGCTAACACATGGCTATTTAAGGTAGGTTAGAAGTAGCTAGCATGGACCATGTGGATTTAGTATATAAACTAGACTATCTTATACAGAGTTCTCTATTGAGTTCTCTTGTATTAACCCTAATACAAGGTTCTTTCTTTTGACCAACTCTAAGGTCTTAAGTTTGTAACAATATTTGTGATAGATCATTGCTTTAAACCACCTAGTTGACATGGGTAGATGAAGTTTTTTAATATCAACTAGAATTGAAATCTCTTGCTGATGACTTTTTCAATGAGTTTGCTAAGTACATTTAGTAGAACTATTAGTCTGAACACCTTTGAGGAGTTATATAAAGCCTTGTTAGACTTAAGGATAATAATAGATAACAATTTTTTGAAATATGACAGCCAATGACCTAATTCAATGCATGTGTCAGCAATATTAATAAGATTTCTAAGATATGTAATATTTTTGACAATAGTTTTGAGATATCTCCAAGATAATTTATTGGGTCTAGAGGTCAATAAGTTATTGTACTTTGTGATAGCATTAGTAAACTCTTCTTCTGAAAACAGCTTCCATCATGTAATTGGTTTGCTTGGAGTTTCTTCTAACAAATCCATGTTGATTTGATGATTTTGTACCAAATTAAATGACAAATGAAGAGCTTGCCATAGGTTGTCTAATTCAAGACACAGTTGACTATTATATTTGAAATCTCTTGAATTTTTTGGTCAAAGAACATGTGTTTTGTGTTTGGTTATCCTAATAGTTCATTTGAAGCTCTTCCAATCTTCAATTCACTTTGAGGTCCTGTATTTCTCAAGTTCTCTATAACAATTCTTGTTCTACCATGCTTTAGAGTACTTTGTGATATTAACAAATTTTGAATGTTTGAACCATATTCTATCTATATCATTGGTGAATGTTTGTATGACTTGCTCAAGAATTTCTTTGCTTAGAATATTCTCTGTATTAAGCCTTGTAATAACTCTAATTAATTCAGTAATAAAATTCTCTTCTTCTTTGCTGTTCTTGACCAATGTACATTTTCTGGTTTGAATATGTTCTTTCATTATTGTAATATCAACAGTGAGTAGGTTATAGTCTGATGACAATCTCTATTCTAGGTGAATAGTATAGTTGTCAAATTCTAATGAATCTGGTCTGAGAAACATGAGATCAATAACTGAATTTGAATCATTCTGATTGTTTGAATACCTAGTAGAAACTTGGTTAGTAGATCTAGACATACATAGATTCATAGAGTCTGCAATGTCAGTAAGAAGATCACTATGGATAGAATAGTATAGAAAATTGGGATCCCAAAAATTATCTCTAATATTGAAATCTCCTATCAGAATTAAAATATTAGCTTCAGTATCTTTTAGATACTTCAAAACTGTTTGTGACAAATCAGAGTAAATGTTAACTAAAAAATAAATAAAACTGCAGCTGAAGAAGAAAATACACAAAATATTTCTATGATTAAAAATGTTATTTCTTAAAGAAAAATGAAATTGTAAAAGTCTGATATTTATGTATGAAACAACTCTAGGAGAATCATGATCATTTGAAGTGTTCCTGGAAAAGATAGTTCAATTAGAATAATTCAGAACTCTTACCAGCTATTCTCCTTTCTTGCTTGCTGAACTTGGTATGGATTATATAAATGCCTATGGTGGTTCTTGTATGAAGATAATGTCAAAATCTCTTTGCACTTCTAAAATTGTGTTAGTAAGCAAGTTGTTCTTATGAATGTTTTGTGAAAAAATTTTGACATTTTTGCAAATCATGCTTGAATACCACTCATAGCTGAGTGAGTTGATTGTCTTCTACTATCATGAAGTTCCTGGTATTTCTTGGAATGCCACTCCCTATTAAATTGATACTTTTAGAAGGAGCATAAATTCAAATCTGCTTAATGGTTGCCTTTGCAATTCAAACACTTGAATGTATGTGGGCAAGATTTGCCCTGTTTTTTTTTTCAAATCTTAGAAGATTAGTCTTGAAATTAGCCTTGTAGTACCAAGCAAATTGGCAGTGGTGTTCTGATTTGTGTGATTTATTGCATTTGATGCACTTCAATCCTTGAGATCTACATGAGAAGATAGTGTGATCTCATTTCCAATAATTCTTACATTGTGGAACTTTTGGGTTCATATTTATGCCTTGAATGATAGTGATATAACTTTCTATGTTGAAGCATCTATTGATTAGTCCTCTGGCCTTACTACCACTTTGGATGTCCTATATATCCAGTCAAATAATTGACATGTCTGATTTCAGTGATATCTTGATGATATATAGTTTTGAAACAACTATGATGTTATTGAAGATATGGTTGCTTTTGATAATGGATTCAACTACATCAGCTAAAATAGAAATGTTAGTGTTTTCAATGAGATATAGGATACTTATGATCTTCAAGTATGATTTAGATTGAGGTAGTCTAGAAACTTCAACTTTGTCAGTATCAATATTGCTTGCATTCTTGACATATTTTTTGATCATTTATGTTATGATTTCAAGACCTTAAAATGGGTTAAGAAAACAAACCTTGTATTAGATTAATACAAGAGAACTTAATAGAGAACTCTGTACAGGATTGTCTACCTTATATACTGAAGCCTTATAGTCTATGCTACTCTACTTCTAGTCTACTCTAAACAACCATGTGTTATACATGCTGCATGACATCATTCTTTTTAGTGTGACATGTGATTGTGTGACAGTGTGTGATGTCACACTAACCCTAGCCCTAAGTTCCCAAAATAGAAAATAAAGAAAAAGAAAATAGAGATGAAAAAGAAAAAGAAAAATAGTTAACATCTACTGTTTTCAACTCTGATAGTTTGAAGATCAAGTTGAGAGGTGACTTTGTTGGTTATAATTGTGATACCAGTCTGATCTGTGTATATGAAGTCAGCCATGATTTTAGATTTGATGTTTTTTAAAGCTCTGTTAATATTAGTGATATGATTACTAAAGATTTTCATAAAACTTGATTTATTTCATTACTTATAGGAACAATGATTTGTTTTCTCAATGAACCTTTTTTCATTATGTTTATTTTTGACTTGGGCTTATCTTTATCATTGATGATTTTCTGAATGTTTTCTATTTTTTTTGCTTGTAATTTGGAAAATACTTGATCTTGAGAATTTCACTAGTGCTAGTAGACAAAGACATAAATAATGCTTAAGCATAAGATTTTCTATTGTCTTTCCTTTCCATAGGTTGAGTATTTTTCTTGAAAAATTTTGATATTTCCTAGACTTCTTTGGAAGACTTCATAAGAATGGGTAGAGGAAGTTTGATGAAACTTATAGGTTTGTCTGTATGCTTTTTATTCTTGTTTCTCATATTGATTTTGTGTAATTTTGAAGTGAATTTGGCCACAATTTTCTGCTTGAAAGAGTAGTTGTCTTTGTCAGCAATAAAAGAGTTCTATTCTGATTTTTTATGTTACATCATCTATATCCTTGAGATTTATAACATTATTTGCTTTGTTATGATTAATGCTTTTGTTCTTAATGTATGACATTATCTATTGCAATGACACTTTGATGCTCTTGGAGTCTGAAGAAAGGTGCTCAAGCACACTATAAAGTAAGATGAAATGAAAGTTTCCATCCCAAGAGTCTTGTTCAGTTGCCTAATTAATATTATACAGCAACTAAATATTAATAACTTCTTGTGGAGAATCATTGTCAATACTATTTAAAAAGTTTCATTATCTTGAGGTGTAGATGCTTTGTTTAGGGCAAATGCTTTGTTTTAAACATATAGTGTTTCTTTCTGAGAGAGGTTGTTAGTTGCCTTACTAACTGAAGTATTTGCCTATTCTTTAATTAATATATAGAACAATTGGGAACTTTTAATATATTTCTGAATGTCTTTATCCAAAAAGTTGTTTTGGATCTTCATTCTTTTATAATAAAGAGTACTTGAAGCATTAGAGTAAGTTAATGATTCTTTTGAGCTAACTTTCCTAGAAGAATTGGATCTTTTCCTGATTATGTCAATGTTGATATCCATGTTCATATTGGATGGTATTCTGGCTATTATAGAAGGTTGTGAGATAGTAACTAAGATAAAAAAATGTATATTTGCTAATTCTCTTATGGGCACAACTATGTAAGATAGTAGTAAGAGAGAAAGAAGTAACTTTGCAGTTATGCTAAGTTCTAACTCTAAGTTCAAATAAAAACAAATAGAAATAAAAATAAAAATAAAAAATAAATAAAGTCTATTGTTTTCAACTCTAATAAGTGGATATTTAACTTTAAATTCAAGATATTGTAAAACAAGCTGATACTATCAAAAACCAACTTGCTAATATTGAAATTATGATATTGCAAATAAAAGAAGAAAACAAATTACAACTAGAGAGAGATATATACAGAATCTCTAAAGAACTGTATAACATTCTATATGGAGACATAGAACAATAAGTATATTATATTTGAGTCTTATTAGCCAATAATTAAGCCAGTATAAAGAAAAAGAAATTATAATAGTTAACAAACATATAGAAATACTTTAAGAAGTATATCAAGATACTACACCAAGTAGATCATCAACTCTAGAACTTGTTAAAATCTTTAATAAATATGATGTAATTTTTACTACCCATCTATTATAAATCTATTTGACCTGATAGGAAAAAGAATATATATAATATTAGAATGAAATTATAATATATTTCATAAAATAAAAACATAATGTAAACATAAGTTGACAATGACTACCAATTATCATTTATACTAGAGAACTGTTATACAAATCTTTCTTTATATTTCATACAATGAATAGAAAGTTTATAAACATTAAAATAGAGATATTGTTACAAATGATTCAACCTCATGATGTTTGCCTCATGTCTAACAAACCTTGAATATATTAATATATGTTGGAATTTGTTTCACTTTATAACTCATATTCACTGTGTCTTATACTTTCCTTATATTATATTAGTCTGTCTCCTATATAGTAGTAGAAGTCTCCTTATATTCTTCTTATACTCTGTATTCTTATACTTTACCAATTAATCATCTTTTTTATCCTTACTTAAGTCTTTGCCTATATTACAACTTAAGCCAAGCTTAGAATTGTAACACTTTTAAAAGACTAGGTATAAGTGCAGGGCTTGAGGTCAATAGTAATAGAGTTTGTGGATTCTGTAGCAGTATTTAATGATACTATAGATGTTATAATCTTAAGTTCAAAGAGTTAGACCAAAAAATAACTTTAGATTGAGTAATCATAAGAGAACTTAATAGAGTTCTAAGTACAAACTGGTCTATCTTATATACCATAGACTATGGTCTATGCACACACTACAGCTACCATACTCTAAGATATATATACTTTCTATAAGGCCAACATGTTGTTGCTATACTATATAACATTATTTATTCTAGAACTTTCTAAAATCTTCTCTGTGTCACAATATCATGTGACATTTGTGACAGTGACATCATACTAAAATCCTAGCCCTAAGTCAAAAATAAAATAAAATAGAAAAGAAATTAAAAGGAAAAATAAAATAAGAAAATAAAATAGAATCTATAGTTCATAACTTAAATAATAGAATTGGAAAGTCTGTTGCAAAGTCTGCAGGAGTCAAAGTTGAACAAGCTTGCTAGGATATATGAAAAAAAACTACATCTCCTTATATATCTTTTTTTGACCTTTGTTTAATAAGCTTTCTACAATCCAGTCTATATTCAAGATTATTCTATCTATATTTCTAACCATCCATTTTAAAGTTAGGTTAGCAGTATTCTGCTTGATGTTCCTTAATTGGTATCAGAAATCCTTAGAGGTGAACTCAGTTGTTTTTTACTTTTCTTATCTTTTATTATTTCTTTTTAATTTTTCTTTTCTTTTACATAATTTAGTTTTCTTATTTTCTACTTTAGACTTAGCTAAGTCTATAATGATATGTGATAGTCACAGATTTCACAGTTATAATTATACAGTCATGTAATTTGATAGAATATTATAGAAACTACTAGAAGAACTTAGTTATAGCTTTAGAATAAATTAAATGTACACAGATCAGCTTCTAGAGGTATATAAACTACTTTGTAGTAGAAACTCTATTGAGTTCTTTTATATCACTCAATATATGAGCATGCTTTTGCCTTAACACTTAAGCCTAATATTATGGTATGTTTGAACTCTTATATTTTCTTTTCTTTTTCTTGATTTGATTTCTCTTTTTATTTTATTTTCTCTTTCTTTTATTTCTTGAACAATATATATGTCTATAGCATGTTTATCTTATAATATACATATAGTATATTTATGGCTGATGTATAAACATTAGGGTAAGGTTATTTATCATTAGCATAGACTATGTACTAGTAGTATAAATAGGATAACAATATATTGGAGACTTTTTGCTGAGTTCTCTTGTAATTCTCATAAGATTCTTTGTTACAAGACTACTTAGTGAGCTGTTAACTGTTTTGGTTAGTGGTTGCTACAATATCTAAGTTATAACAATTGGTATGTAATAGTTAGAAGTATTTAGAGTTGCTATCACCTTTAGAAAACTTCATTCTGTTCTTTTAAAATTCTCAGAAAGTAAAGTCAAAAAAGAAACCTTATATAGGGTTTACACAAGAAAACTTAATAGAGTTCCAATACAATGTATTTATTTTTATATATACTATTGATATATAGTATAATATTATTTTTTAAAACTTTCTATGTTCTTTCATTATGTCACATGATTGTGTGACCATAACTGTGACATATATGTGATATTATGCTAAACCCTAACCCTAAGTCCAAAATAAAAATGGAAAAGAAAAATAAAATAAACCAAGTTCGTTATCTTTAACTTTGATAGTAGAGTCATAAACTTAGAATTCTCTAGAGGTTGTAAAACCTTACAAAATTCTATAGACTTTGTCTAGTTGCTCTAATAACAGAACAAAATCTTTTTTTAGAACTCAATAAAGTTCTTAATATAAGTTGTTTATCTTATATATGCTAGGCTAATAATCTGTGCTTGGCTATATTTAATCTATTATAAAGACCATGTGTAATTCTTAAGGTTAACATATGATATCTATACTATTATAATATTACTTGTTCTAGAATCTTTTATATTCTTTTCTACATTATATAACAATATAATAATGACAGTTGTCATGATTTGTAACTATTGTGATAGTCATATGTGATATTACATCACTACCCTTAACCAAGTCCTAAATTTAAAAAATAAAAAATAAAAAATAAAATAAAAATAAGATAAGAAAAATAAAAAGAAACCAAGTTCACTGTTTTCAACTTTAATACCTATTGTTTCTCTCTCTCATACCACTATCTTATATGGTAGTATCTAATAGAGAAATTGTGAATATAAAGTATTCTTTTTACAATTCAGCCATGTCTCACTCAATAAAAGTTAATACTATCTTTGAAGATATCAATATAAATGTACTGAGAGGTAGATTTATTTCATTGAGCTCAAACTCTTCAAGAGAACTGTCAGCTCATTCAGATCTCTTTTTTTCCTCATATGTAGATAATGCAACTCCTAAAAAGAAGATATCCAGCATTTAGAATAAGGCTAATAGTTCAAGTGATATATCTTCTCTATATGTGAAGAGTGCAAATAATAGCAACCAAAATTTAAATTAGTCTCATAGTTTTAATTTATCCTCTATTCCTTATTTGAAATTACAACTGGCTAATCTAGAATTATAGAATGGCCAATTATATCCAATTTTCATCTTTAGAACTTTAGAAACCACTTGTAGAGACTTGAAGAATATCAAGACCTTTCTTTATTATATTGTAAATTTCATCAAGAATAGAAATCTAAAAAGTAACAAGAAAGAAAACATTCCCAGTCTCATAGGCTTTGAACAAGCAGCTTAGACATTCATCTCATCTATCTATAAAAGTAGTTGGGATACTTTAAAGACAGATGATATCAATATCTCATTCTACCAGAAAGTTTCTGTGAAATTTGATAATAAAATGCTAGTTCCTAAATTCAGAAAGAAAATTAAGAGAATTCTAATAACAAATCTTGTTGAATTTTCAAATCTTCCACCACCTCCAGTTCCTCTAAGACTATCTAAGAAAGAACTTAGCAAGTTGCATTACCATGGAAAAATTATAAGAAATCTCAAAACCAATCTAGTAGAAAGGAAGAGTGTACTTATGCTCAAGCATTATCTGGGAATGTAAAAGAAATTCTCAAACTAAAGAATAATTTTCCCAATCTATTGTCTAAAAAGATTGAAGACATTCATAAGACTATCAACAATATAAACAAAACAAAACCTTATATTAATATGACTCCCAAAGATTCTTCTTGCAAGCAAATTATTGTTCTTATGAAAAGCAATAATATTAACAAACTCATAAAGTCCTTAGGTGAACATATTTCCAATCTTAACTGCTTTCTCAAAAGTATCAAATCTAACACTATTATTGATATCTACATTAACCATCATGGCCTCATTGTTACAGCTAACAAAGTCACTTCTCCTTCCAATCTTAGTATGGTTGAGAACTATATAAAAAATACCAACTTTATAGACTCAAATAATATCTAACATACTTATTTCTCTTAATCCAAATCATATCTGAAAATTCTCGGTATCCTATACTTCATTGAGAGTACTAATACACCTATTGATTCAAGTATGATTGAGTTAGTTATATCTTTGACAACATTCATATCACCTCAAAACAAAGTATCACTGAAATCTGATATGGCCATAGTCTAGATTAATATATAAGATTTCCAAAGTGGTACTTCCATCAAGACTTTGATCAATTGATACTTCAATGTAGGAAGTCATATTGTTACTATATGAGGTACTAACATGAACCTTGGCATCCTCCAATACAAGAATTGCTAGAAGTGGAGACACATCATATTTACCTGTCATGTTGTGTCAAATGCAATGGACTTTACAAGGTTGAACATTACTATTGTTATAAGACGAGTGTGGACAGACTTGGACTAGGGTTAGGGTTAAGTATTATAATTATTAGTCTACAACGGAAGAGAGATAGAAGATAGGCACATGACCTGGAAGTCATGTGATAGAATCTAGAAGGATTGAGAGGAGTCTAGATCAGAGTTAGGGTTAGGGATGACGTCAAGGGACATGGGTTCCTCATGGTGTACACATGGTGTGCACATGTACAGCGGAGATTAAAGGTATGACATCAGGGCACATGTAGGAAGCATGGTGGCCTTAAGGAAAACACATGTAGATGAGTAATAGG
>Ga0157359_1001029_pt1 | contig 11042 bp, 4 predicted proteins | sample AttcapACBM3_FD_111482 | JGI IMG/M metagenome (GOLD analysis project Ga0157359, IMG submission 111482) | Fungus gardens microbial communities from leaf cutter ant in Botucatu, State of São Paulo, Brazil - Atta capiguara ACBM3 | ecosystem: Host-associated > Fungi > Mycelium > Unclassified ...
ACTACTGTGCACCCTACCCTAAATGACCATGTGTATAACATGAGGCCAACATGTGTTGTCCATGTTGTATGACATCACTTTATTCCAGAACCTTCTACTTCATTCTCTCAAGTCCCGTGATCAGTCTTTGTGACTATGCCATCACTTGTGACTGATGTGACAGCATGACAGATAAACCCTAACCCGAGTTATTCTAAAAATAGAGAATAAAGGAAAAAGAAGAAGAAAAATAAAATAAAGTGAAAAGAGAAAATAAAAATAAAGTCTACCGTCAATGATCTTGACACAACAGCATTATCAGAAATCTGCTGATGTGTGATGTTCTCCCACTCCTGATTTCAAAGTAGGTGACAAAGTCTTTGTCAAGGCTCAGTTCTTCCGAACTACTTGGCCTTCAAAGAAACTCTCTGAAAAATATCTCAGACCCTACAAAATCATTGCCCAGTCTGGTACTCTATCATTCACTCTCTGTCTTCCAGAGTCTATGCACTCTGTTCATCCAGTCTTCCATATGTCCATGCTCAAACCTGCCATGTCCAATACTTTTCCCAAGAGAATACAACCAGCCCCCACTCCAGTCATAATTGATGGGGAACCTGAATATGAAATTTCTCAGATAGTGGATTCTAAAATCAATTGCCGATGGACATGCAAACTCCTGTACAAGGTAATCTGGCTAGGGTATGAAGACACTGGAGACAAATCCAAATGGATCCCCACATCCAAACTCACTCATGCTACCGACTTGGTATCTGATTTCCACATCGCATATCCCACCAAGCCTGGTTCTCTCCCATTGTCCTGAACACACTGTTGCATTTGTCCCCTGCCTCTGCACATTTCCAACAGGGATTTTCCTTCATTAATTTTTAGTATATTCTGTCTGCTTATTTTTATTAACCCTCAGCTTCTGTGCACTTTTCAGGGTTTCTTCTCAAATCTTCAAACTTCTTTTCATTTTTATTCTTGATTTCCTTACTCACACATTTAAATCACAGAAATTAAAATTCTATTCAGTAAAAGAAGAAACAAAACCATTAATTCTAACAGGAGGTGGACGACAGAGTCCCTTCCTCCTGACTTTCTCCAGGGCCATTCTTGGACCTCTCTGCATCATTCCTGCTCCTTCTGAACTCTGTTCCATTGCAGCCCCAATTCTCTCCAACTGGGCCGTGTTTCTCTCTTAGCCCTCTACCAAGTCCTGGAGAGATTTCCCAACTCCTCAATACTCCTCCATGAGTTTCTGGAGTGCCTTTTTGATGGCACTTAGAACTCTGCTATAAGTGAGGATCATGGCTGGAGTGTTGGTGTTAGTGTGGGGTACACATTGCTGCTTGAGGACTATGCATCTAGCACATGCGAGAGATCGGCTATGAAGAAGAAAATTATTAAAAAATAATAATAATAAGTATAATAAAAATACTTACCTTGAGAGATGCACCAGGCAATCCTGCCCAGCACTCACACTTCTCTCACAGGGGTTAGCACTCCTCATCTTAACTGTGGCATCTCCATGGTATTTCTCTGGTTGCTTTCCTCTAGCCTTCTTGGAGAGCCATTACCACTCCTTATCTCTGGTGGCAATTTCTTTGCGCTTAGATCCTGTGACCTGGGATTCTTCAGCCCTTTCCAATAGGGCAGCCTCTTTCTTGTTTTGAAGCTGTTGGAGATACTCCACCATTCTATTCTTTCTCTCCTCTTCCTCCACAACTCTTTGCCTCTCAGCTTCCTCCTAGGCCTTCTTCTTCACTTCTCTCCTAGCCTTCTAGGCCATGCGCTCAGCCTAATGTAACTTTGCTGCTTCTTCCAATTGGATCAGGAGCCACTGCTCCTCCTTGTGCCTCCATTGTATCTCTTGCCACTGCTTTTCGAAGATCTCAGTGTCATGTTGTGAAATGTTGGAGTGGGTGGGGGAAGACATAATAATACAGAAACAAGAGTGAAAAACTTTCTTTTCTGTTTATATATTGTTGATCTAAGTACTATTACAGGATTTTTTGGGAAAACCCAATAGGACTTTGAAGGCTTAGTCCTAAGGGGGGATACTGTCATATACAAGTCCACCTGTCTGGAAACTACATCTCCATGGTGAAATCATCTCCCAAAACCTACAAGCCTATCTTTCACAGTAGCTACATTTCCCACAACACATTTTATGGTGGTGCTGCAACCCTCTGGGTATTCCATCTTCCACAGTGGAGGTACTTCTATTCAACTTGGTCTTCCATGACAGAGTTACTCCTGTCAGTGTCTCAATACTGAAATCTCTGCTTGGGATAATAGAGGTGTTACTACTGAAACCCCAAGCATCTTCTATATATTTTGTTTGTATATAAGACTAGTAGTGCTAGTCTGATAATCAACAAAGATAATCTCTTATTGAACTCAATCTCCAGTGTTTAATGGTAACACACCAATCAGCACTCACTTTTATCTCAGACTTCTTTCCATCATCTGAAGTTACGACTATGTAGCAGACAGACAGTGTAGTACATAAGCTGAAGCCAAGGTTGTTCCACATGTCCACCCATTTCTGAGTCATTTTTGCAGACTTCCACCCTGGTGTGAACCACATCTGACAATAGTAAAGTATGAGATAATATCATAAGTAATAGAAGAAATATGTTATATATTATAGTTATCATAGTTATACAGTTATATGATATAAAAAAGAATATAGAAGATTCTGAAAATAATGTTATCATATAGTATAGTTATCATAAAGAAATCTTTTTTTTTTTTGTAAAATTCTAATGCTCTAATATTACTAAAGTCTATAGAGTTCACTTCATCTTCAGACCATAAATAACAAATACTATTACCAACTCTATAAATACTATAGCTTAAGAATTAGAATAAAAGAAAAATCTTGTATTAAGTTAACATAAGAAAACTCAATAAAGTTCTTAGTACAGAGTAATTTATCTTATATATCTTGTATCTCCACAACCAGTAGTATTAGAATCATAAACAATAGACTTTATTTTTCTTATTTCTATTTTATTTTTTATTTTAACTTTTATTTTATTTTATTTCTTGAACTTAGAGTTAGGGTTAGTTTGATGGTCACAGATCAGTCACAAGTCACACAAGAAGATCACAACCATAGTCATGTACCATATAGAACATCATAGAAGATTCTGGAAGAAGATAACATTATATAACATGTTAAACATATGTTGATTTTAAGGTACACATATAGTCATTTAGAGTAGGCTAATTGCAGTAGTAGCATAGACCATCAGTCTAGATATATAAGATAGACAATCTTATATAGAGTTCTCTATTGAGTTCTCTTGTATTAACCCTAATACAAAGTTCTATTCATTGATTCATTCTAAGATCTTTGAGTTGTGACAAGTAGACCAATTCTTACAAACCAAGTTGCACTAGAAAGCCCCAATTGAGAGCTATTTAGATATATACAAGATACACAAAAGTAACAACAGATTACTAAGATATCAGACTATTAGTAACTACAAGTTTTATTAGCTATTATTTCAAAAATAATTAAACAGATTTTTACAATCAAACTTGTGTTGAAAAGTACTCATCAAATTATCTCTAATGATATATCATATATTATATGGAGATTAGTATTTATAGAGATACAAGTATATCAATACAGTAACATAATTAGTTATCTTTTAAAATTAGCCTGATATCTGCTATGGCAGATGTTAGCCTCACTAGATACAAGTTTTGATCATGTAATAAAAACAGCTTGCATATAAACTATTACTATTTTGTATATATACTTCTATATCTGAGGATTAAACCTCAGACTTAACAACATTATTATTTATCTCTTATTATTGTTATTATCATTATTATTAAACTTCTAAATCACTTCTAAACCTCTGAGAGTGTATCCAAGATTTAGATATCACAAATAAGTGAGTAGTTTATTTTGTAACAAATCCTTTAACTTAGTTCCAATAAAGAAAATTAAAAACTGTTATAGACTAACTTTTGAGACATCTGTTTCCTAATATCTAAATAGAACTCTAATTATACTTAGATGTACTTTTGTATCTGTACTTATTTATGTATAGATCAGCCTCTTGTGTTTTATCTTCTAGCAACTTATCATCTAGACTTTTAGTTGTCCTATATTTTAAAAACTATATCTATAATGTTTTCTTAGTTATTTTCTATACTACTATTTTCTAGTCACAGTTCTGACTATAGACTTAATATTCAAGATCAAGTAGATACTTTGTAGTATTCAATTTGAAAATTGACTCAAAACTAACCAAGAATCTTCCAATACTAATCCCTTTACTTTTTCAACTAAGCTATTAGTTAGTCTTCTCTAATATTCTGTCATTTGGAATTATAACCATATGACAGATAAGGATATAATATATAAGTTGAAACCAAGGTTATTATCTAAGATCATATTGCCAATCTATGGATAAGTTCCTAAGCTTGATCTGTAATGTTAGAGTTGAAGATAGTAGACTTTATTTATTTTAATTTTATTTTACATTTTAATTTTCTTTTTCATTTATTTTCCTATTTTTAGACTTAGAGATAGAGATTAGTATGATATTACAAACTGTCACATGTTACAGTCACATGATCATGTGTCATACAAAAGAATATAGAAGATTCTAGAATAATAATATTATACAACATGTTTATTATATATTGACCTTATAAATAATATATGCTCTTTTGTCATATGCCAAGTTCATCTGTCTAGAAAATACATCCCTGTAGTGATACTGCTATATCAACATCTAATCTACAAGTCTGTCTTCTTCATAACATACCCTTATAGCAATAATACAACAATTTAGATATTTTATCTTCTATAATAGAAATACTTCTATCTAACTTAGTCTTCTATGGCAGAGTCATATTCTTGTCAGTGTTCCACCACTAAAACCTCTACTTGGGGCAATAGAGTCTATACCACTAAAACTCTGAACATCTTCTATAATTAGTCTTTGTATATAAGACTAATAGTTATACTGTAATTTGCTAGTCTAATAATTGATAAAGATAACTCTTATTGAACTCGATCTCTGGTGTTCAACAGTGATACATCAATCAGCACTCACTTCCATCTCAGACTTCTTCCTCTTGCAACTACGTGGCAGACAGATGGCATAGCATATAAGTTAAAGCCAAGATTGTTTCTGTTACAATTTAATGTCCTTAGGATTAATTAAAGAAGGAAACCTTATATTAGAGTTAATACAAGAGAACTCAATAGAGAACTTTGTATAGGATTGTCTACCTTATATACTAAAAACTCATGGTCTATGCTCTACTACTTTAGCCTATCCTAAATGACCATGTGTTTGCCTTAAGACTAACATGTGTTAAATATGCTGTATGACATCATTCTTTTATTATTACTACATGACTTGTGACTATGTCATGTGACATGTGACATTGTGACACTGATGTCATGCTAAACCCTAACCCTAAGTTCAGAAGATAAAAGGAGAGAAAAGAAAAGTAAAAGGTATTAGAAAAAACTCAAGTCCAAGCTTTGTAACTTTGACAGTTCCACAAGTCTGCATATCTCCAAGTCCACCTTGCAGACTTTCACCCCCAGTGTGAACTGTGCCTGATATTTTTAGAATATACTAGAGTAGTGTAGTACAAGCTATTAGCCTAGTGTATATAACACTTTGTACTTAGAACTCTATTGAGTTTTCTTGTATTAACTTTAATATAAGATTTTTCTTTTATTTAACTTTTTTTTTTGAAATCAACAATTTATTATACAGAGTGCAAGGGCAGTCTGCAGTAGCTACTTCATAACTATATTACATAGTATTGAAACAACATGGAAATTTAAATAGAAGAATTGGAAAAGAGAAAGAGAAAATTGCTAAGAAAAATATTCTACTTAGTAATATGAAGAAACTCTACTTTCTCTGAGCTTTTGCTATTTCTTACTATACCAGTCTCAGTTGAAATAGTTTTTCCAGAAAGAACAAGTATTACTGACCATTTGATAGTTGATATATTTGAATGAATGAGAACAAGGCTCACTGTCTTTAGTAGTAGGCCTTGGTGGGATGTATTTGGTGTTTTCTTGACAATACCATACTTTCTCTCAATAAAGATTGCTATTATGAGATCTATTACATTTGTTACATCTGAATACATGCACTTAGCAAGAAGAAGTCAAATAGTCCCATCTTCAACAGTTTTTATACTGAGGAATATCAGAACTCATATTAGTACCTTGAATAGAAATAATATACTATTCAACATTGAAGCTATAGTTAATAATAATCTTAGCTTTGAAACTACTTGTGAATCTCAGATATCAATCCAAATAACAGCTAAATCAAAGTTAGAGACAGCCTTAATAATATGAGGCTTAGATATATTATTGAAAATATATGTGTTTTCAAGTACTTCCTTGACTAAGAAGAGAGTAACTGGAGTATTAATAGTTTCTGTATAATAAGAGAGACCAATAATTTTAAATATAATTTGGATTTAAGAAGGTGGGAATTCTCAATAGAGTCTGATTTGATATATTTGTGGTATCTTTGATCATCTTAATGATAATGCTCATATCTTGAGGTGAAGCAGCTTGATTTGTATTAATAATAACTCTATTATCTACTAATTTGATGAAGTTGGCAATGGTTTTGGAATTTGAATTTTTAAGACTTATGTTAATGTTGGTAATAATGCTATTTGCTTGATTGACAATGATCTTGGTAGTAGTAATGTCTATTGGGATGATTACTTGTTTCTCAATAGCCCTTTTATAGTCATTTTCTTCTTCAATTTAACTAGACTAGACTTGTTGACAATATTGTTAACTTTGACAACTTTCTTGGTAGGAAGCTTTGGAAAAGTATTTTTGATTTTGATAATATTGTTGATACTAGATTTTGATACTCAAGAATACAATTTTTTTTGCAATATTATCTTTCTTGAAGAACTTGGATTTGGCCAAGGTTTCTTTGCTTGGCCTCAAAGAAATCAGAGGAGGAGTAATGGAAATCTCAGTAGGTTTATCTGTTAAAGAGCAAGAGGATGAAAAGTGTGGACCATTATTGAATTGGTTTAATACATATTGTTGAAATAAACATTTCTTGTTATTCATAGTAATATGGTCCCATTCAGACTTATAAATTGATTGGATAAGGTTCCATGTAGCAGAACCAAAAGAAGTAATAGAAAGTATGTTCATCTCTGTTTTATTGTCTAAAGGATGTTGTTTAATGAATTTTGAGATTTTTAAAAGAGAACTAATAATGTTCTGAGCATCAGTCTCAATATAAATGTCGATTCCAAAGATTGAAGTCACATTAGTGATACTATCTCACAATTTGAAGTCTACTAGATGGAATTCCTAGTAAGAGATGGCCATAGACTTAAGGCTTGGACTATGAGTGAAGGTATAATTGGGTATAATTATCTCAGATATGATAGTTGATTCCATGTTGGTCTTAACTTCAATTAGAGCCATGCCTTATGAGTAAGGTATGAACATATGTTATTCAATTATACTAGTTATAGTTAAATTGTTGTTCGAGAGGTGAGTCTTCCTTTCATGATTCTTCTTATTGTGCTGGAGTTCATTCATATGAGCATTATCTAGTGTAGTTAGCACTCATAATACTTATTGCAAATATATTGTATCTTTTACATCTAATCAACACTCTGAGCAAGTGAACAATGAAATAAAAGAAAACAAGTTCTAAGAGATCTGAAAATCAACCATATACTATTCAACTAAAACCAATTCTGACATTTGTCTCTCCAACAGATGTTCCCCAACATCCTCTAGTCCATAACAACTTTAAAGACAGAAGCATGAATATGGCCAAAGTGAAAGTGACTAGCATTAATAAAGGTATTGCACAGTAGGATAGTAGGAGGGTGAGCTCTGAATATTGCTTTTATTTAACTCTTTAGCATTATAACATGCAATCCAAATATCTTGCCTAACCTTGTAAATATCCACATTCATTCCTAAATAAGTTTTCATACTTGATTTGAACTTCTTCTTGTATAACTGATTATAGATATTTACTTGAAGTTAGATTTACTTATCTTGACAGAAATCTACTAAATATTCTACTGTCTATTGTAATCTGAAAATATAATACTGAGTTAACATCAAAGTAATAACATACAGATAGTCAGAAACCTAGGTTAAAGTATCTAAAACATTATCTAAGAAGCCAAGGTATATTTGATAGTGATAGAGAAGAGTGTGTAACAATCTTAGAGGTTTTTCAAAAGAGCTGGATACAAGTTGTCAGAGTTGAAGACAATAGACTTGTTTTGATTTTATTTTCTTTCATTCTTATTTTCTTATTTTGGACTTAGGATTAGGGGTTAGTGCAATGTTATATAATGTAACAAAAGATGTTATACATTAAATCACACAATATATAAAAAGATATAAAAGATTTTAGAAAATCATGTTATATTATATGTCAACAGTATATAATACATATAGTCTTTAGAATAGGCTAGAATTTGTGTAGCACAGATTATTAGTCTGGTATATATAAGGTAAATACATTATATTAGAATATTATAATTGAAGACACAGAATTAAATTAACAAAGAAAGCTTGTATTAGGGTTAATACAAGAGAATTTAATAGAGTTTCTAATACAAAATGTCTACTTTATATACACCAGCTAGTATTATGGTATACATGAACTCTTATATTTTCTTTTTCTTTTCTTTTCTTTTTATTTATTTTCTTTAATTTGATTTGATTTTTTCTTTTATTTAATTTTAATTTTATTTCTTGGACAATGAAGAGACATATGACTGCAGTCACATGACATGATGTTATAAGCCTAAAATCTGGGAGGAGAGGCTGGAAGAATGATATCAAGATATATGCTAATGGCATGTTCACCTTATGGTGTATACATTGTGCACTCATGGCAGATACATGGATATTAGGGTAGGGTTATTTATTGTTAGCATAGATCATGTGTACTAGTATATATAATGTAGGAATATATTAGACTCCTTGTCAAGTTCTCTTATGATCTCTACAAGATATTTCATTTTTAAGTTTATTTAGTAGTCTATTAGTAGTCTTGACTAGTGGTTGCCACAACAGCTAGTTAGTCTGTGTGAAATCTTATCAAACTTACTCTAAAGGCTATGTGCTATTTAAAAGGTCAATATATAGTGAATATACTGTTAAAGCATAAAAGTCAAAAGAAGTTTATAGAATTTTGACAAGTATGAGAACTTATCAAAGTTTAAAAGGTTTTAAAATAATCTTGGCTTTAACTTATGTGTTGTACCTCCTACTAGTTATGAGGTTGCAATTTCAAAGAAAGATCTTGAGAGATAGAAATAGAAGTTACATAGATAAGAGAAAGTATATTGCTATTGATACAGGAGTTTGGTATTCACTTTAGTCAATTATTAGGCTAGCTATTATAGAGTAGCTACCAGTCTTAAATACATGAAGTAAAATAAAGGAGTAATTAAGTAGAGCTCTGAGCAAATGTTTCAGTGCTGAAATACTGAAAGAAGTTTAGGTTGGATAAGAGAAAACTCCACTGTAAAAGTTCAAGTATTTATGGAGTTATCTAGAAAAAAACTCTGTATAAAAAACTGAGTATTTGTAGAGTTTGAAGAGGAATAACTCTATTATAAAAAATAGTGAAAACAAGTTTGAATATCTATGAAGTTTGATATAAGTAAGGCCAAATAACTACAGAGTTTTGTGATGGAAATAAGTCTATTGTAAAAGACAAAATATCTATATTAGAGATAGATATAACTTAGAGTTTGAACTATGACAAGTTTGTTATAAAGTCTATAGAGGTTAGTATTACAACTTAAACTCAAGTGATAAAGTAAAAGAGAAACCTTGTATTAGTTAATACAAAGAACTTGATAGAGTTTCTAGTACAAGTGAGCCTACTTTATATACCTCTAGTATATAGTTTGTATATACTTTACATTTAGTCTACTCTAAATGTTATAAGTCATGTATATAAGATTTATTATGATATTATCTTTCTAGATCTTCTTATATGCTATATGATATTGTGATTATGACTGTGACAGTTGTGACAGTCATGTGTAATGTCACAAAGTTCCCTTTACTAAATTTCAAAATAAGAAAAGAATAGAGAAGAATCAAAGTAAAAAAATAAAAATAAATAAAAAATAATAAGTAAAAGATAAAGAAGGAGCAAGTTCACCATCTTCAAACCTGACATATATATCTTTGTCTTCAGCAAAGTCTAAGTTGATATACTTATAAGGATTTAGTTTACTACCAGCATAGTATATGATTTTATAATCCAATATTTCTTTCATATAACATAGGACCTGTTTTAGAGCATTCTAGTACATTTTTCTAGAGTTGTGAGCAAAGTATGATGGAAGGTTCACTAGAAAGGAAAGGTCCAGATGTGTGGTAACTTAGAGCTATATTAGTGAGCTAAATGCTTTGTAGTATAGAACATTCTTTATTTTATTAGCCTTCTCTGGTAAGTTTGGACAGTTGTTAATAGTTAGTATTATTTCCAGTGGTAGAGATATTAATGTTGGGCTACAAGTGGATATATTGAATTGTTATAACATTTGCTTACTGTAAGCATACTAAGATAATATTATACTTCCTGTTTTCTTGTCTCTACTAATATGTATTTCAAGGATGAGTTTTGTCTCCCCAATTTTCTAATTCTGATTTGAATGTGGCTTTATTGTTATGGGATGCTTGAACACTAACAATTTTTATTTTTCTTTCCTTTTATTTTTCTGATTTTATATTGATTTTCTTTTCTTTTCTTTTTCTTTTTGGACGATAAAGAAGGCATGTGACACTGCAATCACATGAAATGTCACATAATTTGATGTCATAGGCCTGGAACGTAGTAGAAGGATCTGGAAGATAACATCAGGGTACATATATACAACATGGTGGCCTTAAGTAAGAAATGAGATAGACATAAGGATGTAGCATGAACTATGTGTACTCTGTATATATAGGACTCTAATTTAGCAGAGACTCCTTGTTGAGTTCTCTTGTGAACTTCCCACTTGATATCCAATTTAAG
>Ga0157359_1001030_pt1 | contig 11035 bp, 2 predicted proteins | sample AttcapACBM3_FD_111482 | JGI IMG/M metagenome (GOLD analysis project Ga0157359, IMG submission 111482) | Fungus gardens microbial communities from leaf cutter ant in Botucatu, State of São Paulo, Brazil - Atta capiguara ACBM3 | ecosystem: Host-associated > Fungi > Mycelium > Unclassified ...
TGCTAAGAGGATCTTTGAAAGTGGCCCCCATCCATATCAACTTTATACGACTTCCATTCTCCAAGAATTGTGTCGATTCTTCAATAAAGATCAAATCAACTCCATTGAATTTTGGGAGTGTCCCAGTCGTCTCAACTGGAGACTTCATCAAGTGGTTGACAAGGATTCCAAATCATTTAATCCTCAACCTATACTTCCGAGTTGTATATCCTGGGATTATTGCAAGAAAATCAATAGCGACAACATTATCAATTATTGGAAAATGACTTTCCAAGCATCGGATGGAAAGAGGAGGAGCTTTCTTAATCTAGTCGATGGTAATTATAAAGATATCGAACTGTCTTATATCAAAGAAGATCCATGGTTGCAAGCCTTTAGATACTTGAATTCATTATGTGCTTGGGCTACAAGAGCTATTACAAATCATGTCCCAATAGGAGAATACTGTCTTAGGTTTTTCCCTAATGAAGATTTTAGTTGTCCATACAGTAACTTTCCCACTGAATCAAGAAGACATGTTCTCTATAATTGCAAGAGGCATAATGGGTATTGGAATCCTAGAAGAAATTCATTGTGTCATTTTGTCTTGTTCTTGATTGCTAATCCAAAAGCTTTCACGTTTATAGACTATTCTCAACCAGTCACTTCAAATTGATTTTGGAATGACTTATAGTGTTTTTTTTTCTGTTTCCTTTTTTTTCTTTGGTCTTTAGTACGATTAGTTTTCTTAGGTTTTCTCTTCTCATTTTCCCCTTTTCTTTTCCTTTTCTTTATATAGTCTGCTCCTATTGTATGTAGTTACGAAGTAGCTACCACAGTCTGCTACCGCGCTCTGTGTAATAAATTGTTGATTTAAAAAAAATGGTGAACAGGACTTTGTTGGTATAGAAATGAATATGTTAATAGAAAGAAAGTTTTCTGTTAAAAATAAAACCTAAGTATCTCTACTTATCCTTTGGTCACAGAAGAGATTCTCCTTATAGTTTAAGGTCCAAAGAAAGGGGATTATAATTCCTTGTTATCCAAGAAAAATGAAAAATCTCTGATTTGTTATGTTTTATCATAAGACCAAACTGCTCAAAAAGAGAAGAAATAACATTGTAGCTACAAAATAAATTTGTATTTGATTTTTTATAGTTTTTTTCCTGAGAAATAAAAAGACTGTGGAAACAGGAATGGGAGATAAAAGATTATTTGTTCTTTTCTTGTAAATGTAAAAAGTTAGAGCAATATAGAATGCTGATAAAATAGGGGAAAGGAAAGGGCTAAATCTTGACCTACATCTATATCTGCCCTGAAGAAAATAAATATTACAAACTTCATTCAGCTTGTATCTCTATAACCAGTGAACCAATTTTCACAAACTAAGTTGTGCTATAAGCTCCAAATGAGGGCTATCTGCACATATTAGCAAACAAAGCTTTTACAGTTACTGATAGCCTAATATCTTGGTTTTTGTTGTTACTTTTGTACATCCTACATATCTCATAAATGGCTGAACAGATTTGCATAATCAAACTTGCATTGGAAAGTGCTCATTAAATTGTTTCCAATGATATATATAGTATATTTCATAGCAATAACTATTCATAGAGATACAATCATATCAATGTAGTGACATAATTAGTTATCTTCTAAAATTAGCCTGACAGCTGCTATGACAGATGACAGCTCCTATCAGGTACAAGTTTTGATCATGTGATAGAAAGAGCTTGTGCATTGACTATTACTATTTTGTATATATACCTCTATGTTTGAGGATTAGACCTCAGACTTAACAACATCAATTATTCTTGGTGATACTACTTATCACCTAGTATTATCTCCTTATACTAAACCTCTAAAAAACTATTAAATTCAAGTACCATGACCAGTGAGTAGCTTATTTTGTAATATTATTAACTTCAGTCATATAAGGAATATATATAGTTTCAATAAGTGGTGCCATTTTTGAAGAGATATTCTCCTTCTCTTTAACTGTTGTATAAGAGAGAGAGGAAGTTTGACTAATTTTCAGTTTTTTATTGAGTTCTCTTGTGTTAACTCTAATACAAGATTCTTCCTCTTGAATAACTCTAAGTTCTTAAGTTTATAACAGTATGAACAATACATAGACATTATAGTAGGGTTATTTATCATTAGCATGGACCAGGATACTTTTGTATAAATAGTATAGAAGTATAGCAGAGACTCCTTGTTGAGTTCTCTTGTGATTCTTATATAAATATCCTACTAAGAGATTTATTGCTTATGTTACTATTAGTCTTTGTGACTAGTGGTTGCCATAACAGATGATGTATTAGAGTAAATAGATAGTTTCCTAGAAGTATTAGGGCTAGATAATTTTGACCAGTCTTTAGTCTTATTCATATTGATATTTATTTTTTTTAGTTGAAAAAGAGATTTGTTAAAAGTTTCAAAAATTTGAAGGAAAAAGAGACAATATATTTACTAATTCTTTATTAGGTGCTACCATACAAAGTTCAAAATAGAAAAATAAAATTAAAACTAAAAATAAATTAAAAGAAAAATTTAAATTTAAATTTGAAAAAAGAAAAAAAAAGAAAATAAAAAAACTAAGTCTCAAATGTCAAAGTTATGAATAATGAGTTTGGTTTTATTTTATTTTATTTTACTTTCTTTATTTAGTTTTTCCTATTTGAATATAGCTAATAAAGTTTAACAAAAAGTTATATGTAATAGCTACAAGTTACAAAGTAACAGAGATATAATATTATATTGTAGTCACACAATTATATAATAGATAAAACATTGTAGAGCTTACTAAAAGATCTTATTTATACTTTATAGTAAGTTAGTATAAATACATATAGATCAATATCAAAGATATATAAAGTAGATAAACTAAATTATAGTAGAAACTTTATTAAGTTTTTTTATATTATCTAATATGAGATTTGTAATAATTAGAAAACTCAGTCACTTGCAATATAGATGAAAACTTAGTATATTAATCTGTAGTAAATCATTAGAAAATAAAGAAATAATAAACTAGCTTACTTCAGTTACTCACAATACAAATGAGAACTGAGATAGATGTCTACAAGAGTTTAATATTTATGTTATAAGATAAATAATACATATATGAAATAAGAACAAATATTTAGAATAGTATAAGGTAACACAAAGCAAGTATATAGTATAGTAGTATCAATATATCTACTTACATAATGGCTTAATATGTACTTGTATTTTTCTACAAGATTAACTTCTATTCTTATTTTTAAACTTAAGCTATAATATTAGAACTTAATTTCTATTTTTAAAGGTTATTATAAACTTATGCAAACAAACTTTTTTTTATTATTAGACTGCTTTAAAAGTGTAAGATTATATAAAAGAGTTATATAATAGTCATATATATATTATAGTTATATAACTAGTCATATGTTATAAAATTTTCTAATATATTTTATATTTTCTTTGTTAGTAATAAATTAAAGTTAGGTAATACATAGACTACTCTGTAATTGTATAAGTATATAGTACTAATCTAATAGGAACTTTGCTAAATTTGTATATTCTAATACTTAGTCTTCTGAATAAATTATTATTATTCTAACAACTGGTTATATAACAGTAGAATACAATATTTTTTAGTAGTCTCTCATCTTGAAGTTTTACTACTTCTTAATTTCTTATCATTCTCAACTGACAATTATTATAATTGTTAGCCATCTTTAACAAAAAAGCTAGACTCTAGGTATAAAAAGAGTTAGTAGTAATCATTTAAAGACTTATATATAAATGTATCCCATTATTTAATTGAATGATATTGAGTAGTATACTTGTAAATTTCTTATTATCAACTTTATGTTAGAAACTTCCTTAGAATTCATATATCTATATTACTATTATAATTTTACAAAAGAAACTTAGCAATTTCTTTTCTCTTATGATGCTTTCTATCTAGTAGTATAACTTTTAGACTTAGAAGAAAAAAACATATTGTCACATACCACAACTACATATCATAAAGGTATAACAGAAGCATAACAACAAGATATAGACCATTACAAAGATATGATATTATTGATTATATAGTTATATAACCAGGAAAGAAATATATAAAAGTTATGCTTTTGTTCAACACTAAGAACATAAGTTTATAACAATTACTAAAGTAGTAGTCAGTAAAGAAGTAGATATTTAGTCTGAGAAAAACTTAATACTTAAATAAACCTAGTTAAAATAAAGAAACTTGTATAAAATTTATTTATCTTTTTTTATACAATTAAAAAAAATTTCCTTAAATATCAAGTTCATTTCTAAGTAGCTACTACAAATACAATTGTTGACACAAACCTTTATTTGAGTATTCAAGTATTTTAGATACTTTCTTAATATATAAAGGCTAGTAAGTATATTATACTATTTAGTCTCATAATCAACAATGATTATCTAATATCAAACTTTAATGTTAGTAATAATAATCTCTAAACTTTTTCTTTGAAATTATAATTATGAAACTAATAGTAGTATAATATATAAGTTAAAACCAAGGTTATTTAAAAGTTTGTACTTAATATATTTTAGATAAGTCTAGGTACTAAGTTCAAAATTTTATACAATGTTATAATGTCTATCTTAAACTTACTTAAGATTATAGGTTCAATTTCTTAGTAGTCCTTTGTATTGGATAACTACATAAAAAGGTTAGAGTATTAATACTCCATATATAATTCCTCCTGTAGGCACGGACTACCATTGTACCCTATGTAATAAATTGTTGACTTAAAAAAAAAGTATTAAAGCAAAGAAAAACCTCATATTAAAATAAGTTCTTTGTTATGATTCAAAGCTCAAGGGTTAAAGCGATGAACTAACTCTTGTATTGAGTGACACAAGAGAACTTGATAAAGTTCCTAGTACAGAGTAGTCTACCTTATATACTAATACCCATGGTCCGTGCTAGCTACTGTGCACCCTACTCTAAATGACCATGAGTATAATATGAGGCCAGCATGTGTGATCCATGCTGTATGACGTCACTTTATTCTAGTTCCTTCTACTTCATTCTCCTAAGTCCCGTAATCAGTCTTGTGACTATGCCATCAATTTGTGACTGATGTGACAGCATGACTGATAAACCCTAACCCGAGTTGTTCTAAAAATGGAAAAATAAAAGAAAAGAAAACAAAAAATAAAATTCAAGAAAAAGAGAAAATAAAAATAGAGTCCACCATCAACGATCTTGACATTCTTAGTACAAAGTAGTTTACCTTATATACTCCAGACCATAGTATATGTGTATTTATAAATAGCCCATTCTAAAGTCCATATACTATTAATAAGGCTAATATGTAGTACTTATATTATATAATATTATCTATTTTAAAACCTTTTTTAACTTTCTTCTAGTTATATGATATTATAATTATGACTATGATATATATTATACTTTTGTTATACATGATGTGACTATCACATCACAATCCCTTATCTAAGTCCAAATAAAGAAAATATAAAATATAAAATATAAAAATAAAAAAGAAATAAAATAAAATAAACCAAGTTTAATACTTGAAACTCTAATAATAGACTTTTTCCACAGGTATGAACTATATCTAACAAAGAAATATATTTGTTTTTCTAAATTATCTTAGATGTTATCAATGTTATTTATAGCTAAAAAGAATGAAAAGAAGTAAATAATATAGAATTATAAATATTTAAATAGCTAAACTATTCAGAATAGTTATTTTATACTTTTAATTTCTGATTGAATAAAAGAAGAGGGAAAAGTGGTATTTATTGTTAAAAATCTTCTAAGTGAATTTAGATAATTTTTATTTTTCTAATCTTATAATTTTTTTATAGTTTAGTTTTTTTATTTCCTTTTTTAAACTTAGCTAAGAGATATAATATTATATTACATGTGATTGTCACAAATGTCACAGTCACAAAGTTATGTAACTTGATAAAATATCATAGAAATTACTAAAAGAACTTAATTATAGCTTTAGAATAGATTAGATATATACAGACCAACTTCTAGAGAGATATAAACTTAAGTCTAAGTCATAACATTCATAGTTTTTATAGGATCATATAAAGTAACTCTAATATTCTTTTAATTGAATAATTCATTATTATCAGCTACTTTTTAGATAATAATGAATAATATCCTTGGAAATTTAATTAATAAAGATAGTATAGTGTTTTTTATTAATAATATTAGTAACTACAAACTCTGAAATAGAATATAATAAGATAGTAAAGAATATATTAAAAAGAATAAAGGCTAATGACTTTTATATAAAGCCAGAAATATGAAAGGCAAGAAAGATAGAATTCTTGGAAATAGAGCTAAAACTCTTATTAAACCCTGTGATCTCTCTCAGACCAATACTGCTACTTATTATAGTCAAACTTCATATTATGCTTCTCAATGTTCTAATACTGCTCTACTCTAGTTATCACTGCTATAAGCTTCTTTCCTTTCTTAGTAATTCTTTTAGATACTTTTGTTTAGATTTCTAACTATCTAGTCATTATCATTCTCTAATTATATTAGTATTATTCTACTAAATTGGAATGTATTCCAGTTTTTATTCAGTTCTCTTAGGACTTTTTAAAGATAAGTACTATTATACTTAATTATATACTTAGAACTTTTTAAAGGTTGTGAAAGTCTATAAACAGACAATAAGAATAGAAGATTAAGAAAATTCTAGATAGTTAATGGTATCAACAATAATATTAGTATTTAATCAAGTAAAAGAGCTTTGGTCTAGAAGAGAACTTTTGGGAGAATTCCTTAGAAGTATTAGAGTTGTGAACAAAATAAACTTGGTTTTATTTTATTTTATTTTCTATTATTTATTTATTTTAGCTTAGTTTTTATTTTTATTATTTTGAACTTAGACAAAGAAGTATGATATAATGTTACACATGTCACAAATTATAACAAAGACATAATACACATTATACTATAGTCACATATATATAATAATTACAGATCACACAATTATATAACACAGAGAAAATTATAAAAGATTCTAGAACAGATGATATCATATAATATAATACCAATATGTTAGCCTTATGGAAAGTGTATGGGCTTTAGAATAGGTTAGTTTTAGTGTGCACAAAAACCATTGTCTATAGTATATAAGATAGAATAGTTTATTATAGGAACTTTATTAAGTTTTCTTATATTTGTTATATGCCAAGTCTATCTGTTCAAAAGATACATCTCTACAGTGATGTTGACCCCTCAACATCTATGTAACAAGTCTATTTTTTATGATAGCTATTCTTTTTACAACATTTTTCTACAATAGTGATGTAACAATCTACTAGATATCCAGTTTTCTATAATGGAAATACTTCCATTTGACTTGTTTCTTTATAGTAAAGTCCTGCTACATCACTTCTGTCAGTATCTCACCACTGAAACCTCTACTTAGGACAATAAAAGCTATACTATTAAAACTCCAAGTATCTTCTATATCTCCTACTTATATATAAAACTAGTAGTTATACTATAATTCACTAGTCTAATAATTGACAAAGATAATCTCTATTGAACTCAATTTCCTATATCCAATAGCAATATACCAAATCAGTACTTATCTCTATCTCAGACTTCACTCAATTATCTGAAGTTACAACCATGTAGCAGACAGATAATATAGTATATAAGTTGAAGCCAAGATTGTTCTAACAAGTCCACATTTCCAAACCAACTTTGTGAACTTCCACCTCCTAATGTAAACTATACCTGACAATATTACTCAATACAAAAGTATACTTTTGTCTTAAGATTTAAGACTTAAGTCATAACAAGAAGTGTTTGTGCTGAAAAAAGTGTTCCACTCAACTCTAGAGTTCTGTGGCTTATTTGAGTAGTTGAATTCTTAGCTATTAAATTTTACCTAGTCACTGTTGCTTTAAGATATAGTAATATCAGAAGACTTATATTTGCACAAAGTTCAAGTATTCAAATCTTTTCCCTTAACCCCATCAAATTTTATTCTCACTCTCTACAATAAATACTCCTAGATCCTTGCTAAACTCTATAATACTCTTTAATCTAATACTACTATTCTTTATAATCAAATCTTACAAGATGCTACTCAATATTCTAATACTTCTCTACTTCAACTGTTACTATTGAAAGTTTCTTCTCTTTCTTAGTCATTATTCTAGATATTTTTATAAAGGTTTTTGATTATTTAGTTACTGTAAAAGCAACTAGATAAAGATAATAGTAATATAATAGAGATTATAAATCTAGGAAAATCCTAAGTTATATTTATCTCAATAGCTAAGTATAAAACTCATCTCTAGAAAAATCCTATATTAGAGTTAAAAATAATGAACTCTATTTATTTTCATTTCTTTTTATTTTACTTCATTTTCTTATTTTAAACTTAGAGTTGGAGTTAGCATGATGTTACATGTAACTATCCCAATCACATGATTACACATTATAAAAGAACATTATAGAAGATTTTAGAACAATAATGTTATATAGCATATATTATACATATTGATCTTAAGACAAATATATGTTTTTTAGAGTATCTAGGTTTAATGTAGCATAGACTATTAGCCCAGCATATATAAGGTAGATAGATTATACTTAGAAACTCCATTGAGTTCTCTTGTATTAATTCTAATACAAGGTTCTTTTTCTAACTTCACTCTATAAGTCTTAAGTTATAACATCCTAAGAGAACAAAATAGAGTTTTCTAGGAGTGGTAGCTGCTCTAAGTATCTAAGAGTCTATACTAATCAATTAAAATATCAGGTAGAACATTTGATAACCTAACTATGAAATGATAAAGTTATATAGTTAGGAACCTTAAATAGAATATTGCTAAATGGTAAAGGCTTATTGGTTAGTAGCTGAGATAAGCGAATCAATAGTTATAAGGAGGTAAGTGGGAGCCCAATGAGAAGAAACAGTCGTTGTTATGTAGAGGAGTATACATAATTATTATATTAGAACTCCACCAGTAGAAGAAGGTTTTGCTAATTGCTCTAATGTTTGTTGATAGATATCTACAAGTACTGTTTGAGCTCTTGGTTTACTTGTTCCATTTGTCTATTAGTTTGAAAATGTTAAGCTATAAATAATATTACTTTAATACTAAGCAGTTGATTTAAATACTTAGTGAAGAGTACAATAAACTGTGATTCTCTATTCAAAACTATATATAGTTAGAAAGGCTATAGAGCTTCTAGACATAGTGTAAAAAGAGTTTTATAATATCTTCTACTATAATAGTAGTAAAATCAAAGTGAACTCTTTTAAAGACCAAGTCTACTATTATTATCATCACATCAAACTTAACAGATTTTAGGAGTTTTACAACAAAGTTAACACTAATGGTCTCTTATCTTATATTTAGCATAGACAGTGGATATAGCTTTCTAAGAAGTAAGTAGCAAATAAGCTTAGTCCACAGATACAGATTGCAGGTATTAGCATACTAACTAATATACCTAGATATTTAGAGTCACCAATAGCTCTATAATACTAATTCTAGAGTATTATAAAATAAACTACTCACTTATTTAAGATAGCTAAATCATAGATATACTTTCAGAGATTTAGAAGTGATTTAGAAGTTCAATAATGATAACAATAATAATGATAATCAATATAGATGTTAATAATAATAAGAGATAAATAATTAATAATAATTAATGTTATTAAGTCTGAAGTCTAATCTTTAGATATAGAAGTATATATACAAAATGATGATGGTCTATATACAAGCTATTTTTATTACATGATCAAGACTCTTATCTGGTGGGACAGGACTATCATATTTTATAGTAGATGTTAGGCTAATTTTAAAAGATAACTAATTATGTCACTATATTGATATACTTGTATCCCTATGAATAATGATCTTGATATAATATATAGTATATTATTAGAAATGGTCTTATGAGTGCTTTCCAATATAAGTTTGATCATAGGAATTTGTTTAGTCATTTCTGAGATAATAATGGTCTAATATCTCAGTAATCTGTTGTTACTTTTGTATATTCTACATATATGTAAATAACACTCATTTAGAGCTTTCCAGTGTAACTTGGTTTGTAAGAATTGGTCTACTGGTTGTAGAGATAAAAGTTGAATGAAGTTTATGACATAAATTTTTCTAATATCTAACATATCTAGTAACCTTTATATTATGATAAAGGAACACAATATGCTACAGTAAGTCTAAAACATCAGAAATGTAAATCTTTAATTGAAAAAGAAGCAACCTATCTGTTTGAAACTATTTTAAAAACTATACTGGCTTAGAAGTATGTTAATAAAGTTCTTTAGCTGTATGGACTACTAGTTCTTTTTGTTGATTTATTTTATTGCCCTAGTAGATGTCTATAAGAAGGTCATGTTTCTTTCTTTCAAATATCAGTTCTTCTAATATATATATTACTAGATACTCTGTTTTAAACAATATTATATTTTTATTATGGTTAAGTCTTTAATATAGTGTATATAGCTTATTCATAGACTTATCTGGACAGTAATCTATGATCTATTCAAATTCTCTATGGAGTTAGAAGTACCTTTCAAGAAGTATTGCCTTGCAATGGGCTCTAAATAACAGGGATCAAATAGAAATAAAATTATACTAGGATATAACAAGAGTTATACAACCCTAGCTCTTAACTGTACACTAAATAATTCAAAGAGGACAATATTAGCTTCAAGAATCAAGAAAAGGTATAGAAATAATAAATAAGATTAGAATACATAAAACTCTTAAAAGAGCTTTTATGAATGTAAAAGAATATAGTTAGGAAGAATATTAAAAGAAATATATAAACAACATCCACTTGCAAATACTTTCTCTTTCTAACACACTTCTAAATAGTAAACCTTATACTGTATAACAAGCTTCTTTGGAAAATTTAGTAAATAGATTGCAAAACTCCTTAAGAGCTTCCAACAATACTATCTATCCTAGATAATACACTCTAAAAGCATCTCTCAAGTTAAACCTCACATGTTGTGGCAACCACTAGACACAAAGTCCA
>Ga0157359_1001031_pt1 | contig 11031 bp, 10 predicted proteins | sample AttcapACBM3_FD_111482 | JGI IMG/M metagenome (GOLD analysis project Ga0157359, IMG submission 111482) | Fungus gardens microbial communities from leaf cutter ant in Botucatu, State of São Paulo, Brazil - Atta capiguara ACBM3 | ecosystem: Host-associated > Fungi > Mycelium > Unclassified ...
GGACCATGGGCTATAGTATATAAGGCAGACTACTTTGTCTTAGGAACTCTATCGAGTTCTCTTGTGTTTCTCTAATACAAGAGTTGTTCTTATTTCCAATCCTAAGGAATAAGTTCATAACATCTGTATCTAAGGGTTAGACATCAGATGTAACAACATTAATTATTCCTGTTAATACTACTTATTACTTATTATTATTATTTCCTTATACTGAACCTCTGAAACATCATTAAGTTCAAGCATCACACCCAGTGAGTAGCTCATTTATAATACAACAGAGTAGGTTCATCAGATTTGCTAATCTTAACTTGATCAGCCTATGTTAGATTATTAGCTAGAGCTTAAATACACTTAGTATATACAGTAGAAAAGATATCAGAGTGCACTGATGTTGCCCTAGAAATATTAGTATCTGTCAATGTAAACTAATCTCTTAGAGTATTGACATCCATATCTATTGCTATACTATTACAGAACTCTTGAAAATTAGTTCAAGTGTTTAGATCAAAAGAAAAAAGGTGTATTCACTGAAATTATTTTGGGTGCTACCATATAAGATGGTGGTAAGGAAGGAAGAAGCAATATACAACATTATAAAAGGGAAAGAAAATAAAATAAAGTCAAGTCTATTGTTTACAACTCTGATACTTTATACAATTAACTATAAGTATCTACTTAAAGTAAAAACTGCATTTTAACACCTTCTCTATGTTACATGACTGTGTGATCTGTGACTTTGACATATGTGACAACCATGTGACATGTGTGATATCAATATATATATTGTATAATATTATCTATTCTGGAACCTTTATACTCTTTCATATATGATATCACAATAAACTCTAATTTTGAGTTCTTAATAAATAAAATAAAACGAAAATGAAAATGAGAGAAAAATAAAAACAAAGTCAACTATCTTCAACTCTAACAGTGACATTATAATTCCAGTATCTTCTACAACTTTCCATTATACATGATTGTAATTACATACAACAGTTATATGATTAGTGATGTTTTATCATATAATACTGTCATATGTCATAATTATATATTATATATATATATAGTTGTAGATATATTTCTGTATCCTTACACTTTACTAATTAATCATTTTTCTCTTCTCTTACTCAGATTTCTACCACCTAAGCCAAGCTTAGAATCATAGATGAGACATCCACCAAACTCTAAAACATATCCAAAACATGTCTAACTTTAATATGATATCAAATCCCCATGGTTATTTGACTTTATTTGTACTCAAAACTCCATCAGTGGTTTGGTACTTTATAATCAACTTAATTCCATCAAATTCCCGTGGTTATTTGGCTTTATTTGAGTTAAAATCCATGGTCATCTTTATTTGTTTCCATTATCTAATTATCTTCTTCAAACTCTACAAATTTACTTGGACTTTATGTGGAGTTTTCTCCTTTCCAATCTGAACTTTTGTTTGGTGTGAAACACTCACTCAGAGATCTGGTTTAATGACTCCTCTTATTATTTTATATATTTAAGGCTAGTAATTACTTTGTAATAGCTAGCCTGATAATTGACTAAAGTTGATGCTAAATCTCCAGTTTCAATGGTGATGTGCTTTACTTCTCTCCTTATAACTTCTTACAAGGCTATCCTCTGAAATTGTGACTACATGACTTGTAGAAGGTACAACACATAAGTTGAGGCCAAGATCATTCTGACAAGTCTGCATCACTGAGCTTATCACACAGAGTTTCTATACTCTGTACATTTCTGAGCCAACTCCATGGACTTTCACCTTCAAGTGTGAACCATACTTAACAGCATGAAAGAGCAGGTTCTCTTATAGTAGTTGTAGAGATATAGATCTGAGTTGAAGTTTGTAATAATTGTTCTTCTTTCCAATCAAAATATCTAAAAGTACTCAACATTTGCCTTTATAGGAAAAGATTTATCTATATATTCCATATTCCTATCCTATGGCCTATATAATAGTCCAGATGTATCTAAACTTATGTAAGTTGTACTTGAAAAGCTGACACTAATTTTTAGATCTTTATAGTAATGAAAATTTTCCACATGCTGATAAAGAAATTAGAATTAGAATTAGAGCTGAACTAATTCTATCTCACATAGATAGTTGAGACTATATCTGAACTTATTCCCATACACCTTCATCTTGACAAAGTTAGCAGAAAACATCATCTGAGAATGGCATCTCTATCTAAATAACATACTTTTAATTCATTTTTAGATACTCAACATTCAAAGAAGGCAAAACTGCATCATCTATCAATAGATAACTTGACATACATACAATATTAGAAAATCAAGAGTTCAATTATAAACACCAACAATTGACTAAATAAAGATTTCCTATTCTTTGATAGACTTTATAAAGAACTTCTGCCTGGATTTTGATTAGTAGATAATTTCCCTGATCATTTCTCTTTCTATACAGTAAATTGTAAAGACATAGAAGTCAAGAATACTCATCTTTATACCCTTGACAAAATCTTCAAAAACTCTCTCTCAAATTCAAACACTGTTCTCATCATTTCTGATGCTAGCATTAAGAATAATATTGCAACTTCAATATCGCCTATTTGCTCTGGTTAAAACATTTTAGCTAAAACAATCTACCAGGTAATAAATATCACTTTTACTAAAGTAGAATTCTTTTTTCAATGAGATACAGAATCAATCAAGCTATTCAGGTCTCAAATACCAAAAATAAAATATCATTATTATTACTGATACCATGCACTCTACAAGATGTATCTTTGATTCATCTCCCCACCCATATCAACTGCATTCTATTGCTATATCTCATGATCTTAGAGCATTCTTTAACAAGAGTTCTAACAACTCAATTATCTTCTGGGATTGCCCTAGCAGTGTAAAATGGCTTCCTCACTCAGCTGTTGACAAAGAGACCAAACATCTCAATATTGAATCTATTTTCTCTTGTAAAACATCATGGGATTTTAGCAAGAAAGAAGAATGCAACTCAATTCTACAAAATTGGCAAATGATATTTCAAGTATTGGACTACAAAGGGTAACCCTGATTGATGACAATAATTTGCCTACTAAGCCCACTTACATGAAAGGTGGGACTTGACTCAAAAATTTTGAGCATTCTAACATTCTATGTGCATGAGTGGCCAGAGCTATTACAAACCATGCCCCTATAGATGAATATTGTCTGATGTTTTTCTCCAGAGAACCCTTCAATTATCCATGCAGTGTTTATCCAATCAAATTAAGACATCACATCCTACACAATTGCAGGAGGTATAACAAATACTGGAATCCCAACAGGGAGTCTTTGAAGAACTTCATCACTTTCCTCAAATTTAATCCAGGAGCATTCTCCTTCCATGAAGGAATCACTTAATAGTGATCTCACTGTTATTATTTTACTTAGTATAAACCAGTATCACCTACAATCTCCTTTTCTTCTATTGTTCTTTTCCTTCTCCTTTTTTCCTTTATTTCTTTCTTTTGACATTTAAGTATCTACATTGTAGAGATCACCACCATTTTTTTTTTACTTCAACAATTTATTACATGGCATGCATAGGCAGACCATGGTAGCTATTTTGTAACTACATATGGAGGAAGCATACTAACAAGGGGAGAGAAAAGGAAAGAAAAAGAGAGAAAGAGAAAGAGGGAAGAGAAGAACTAGTTGAAGAGGAAGAAGAAAATAAGAGGGAAACCAAGATCTACTTGGTAAAATACACTACTTGTCTGTAAATGTGAAAGCATTAGGATTGGTGATCAAGAACATAATAAAATGATTCAATGAATCTCTTCTGGGGTTCCAATACCTGTTGAATCTCCTACACTCGTGAAGGATATGTCTCCTTGATTCGATGGAATAGTCATTGCAAGGACACATAAAGTCCTTGTTAGGGAAAAATCTTAGCCGATATTCTCTAATAGGGGCATGATTGGTGATAGCTCTCGTAGCATGAGCATATAGTGAGTTGGAGTGGCCAAATACTTGAAGCTAAGGACCACCTTTAGTGTAAGAGGGTTCGATTGTGTTGAAATCATTGTCTAAGAGGTCAAGAAAATGTTTGTCTTTTCCATCTGATGCTTGGAACGTCATCTTCCACTAGTTGATGATATTGTCACTGTCAGTTTTCTTGGATTAATCCCAGGAAATTTTGCAAGGATAAGTAGGTGTCAGGTGGAACAATTTGGAGTCTTTGTTGATATCATGATGAAACCTCCATTTAAGGTGGCTTGGACATTCCCAAAATTCAATGGAGTTGTCATGGTTAGAGTTGAAGAATCCCCGCAACTCACAGAGAATTGCTGCAGTATGGGATTGGAAGGGATGAGATTTGCTGTCAAATATTTTCTTTGCAGTGTGAATGGAGTCTGTTATGACAATGACCTTGGAGACATTTTCTTTGGTACAGACCTGGTTGATGCCGTATCTGATAGCGAACAGTTCCACCTTCATGCTTGTTATAAACACTACATGATGCACTGTTTTGGTGAGTGGATGGTTTGTGTTATGAACTTAAATCCTTAGGGTTGGATAACAAAACAACTCTTGTATTGAGTAACACAAGAGAACTCGATAGAGTTCCTAGTACAAGTAGCCTACCTTATATACTATTACTCATGGTCTGTGCTAGCTACTGTGCACCCTACCCTAAACAACCATGTGTATGACATGAGGCCAACATGTGTTGTCCATATTGTATGACGTCACTTTATTCCAGAACCTTCTATCTCATTCTCTCAAGTCCTGTGATCAGTCTTGTGACTATGCCATCAATTTGTGACTGATGTGACAGCGTGACTAATAAACCCTAACCTGAGTTGTTCTAAAAATAGAAAAATAAAAGAAAAAGAAAAAGTGAAATAAAATAAAGTGAAAAAAGAAAATAAAAATAAAGTCCACTGTCAACAATCTTGACAGTTTGCTATGTGAACATGTGATATAGATGTAGCAATGTCATTCTTGATGCTAGCATCAGTTATTATGAGGGCTGTATGGAGCGAAGAAGAGTTTCGAAGAACTATATCATCAAGTTCTTGAGCATGAATTTTATCTTTTTCTTTTTCTTTTTTATTAGCTTAATTGAAAGAAAATCGATCAGAAAAATTGTCCATAATATGAGAACTGGGGAAAAATTCTGGGTTAAGAGGAGAAAAGGATGGGAAGATTCTATAGGCCTTGATGCAAGAGTCAATGAGGTAGCCTTTGGCTATGTTCTTTTGACAGTTTGTTAGAGAACCAACAGTGTGTGGATTGGGATTGTTGGACGGTAAAAGTGAATCATCCATTAGTGCTCTTAAGATATGATTGGTGGGGAGCTTGAAGGGGCAAATTTGCAATCTTCTAGCAATTTTTTGAAGGTGGAATCTTATAAGTATAATTCCAGTGATGGCTTTGATACCCTCCAATGGCGATGTTTTGAAAGCTCCTAAAATCCAAATGGTGGCTCTCCTTTGCATCTTATCCAGGATTTTCATATGGTACAATAAAGGGGCTTTGTTGTAAAACCACAGTTGAAAGCTATATAGTGCTATAGGAAGAATGCAACATCTGTATAGCAAACGTTTTTGAAGAGGATTGATGCCTCGAGATGAGTTTCCCAAAAGCTTCATGCACTTGACTGTCGAAATTGCTTTGTTTGAGTAGTGATCGATGTGCTTATAGAACGTGAGTTTGTGGTTGAAGATGAAACCCAAGTATTTCCAAGTATCTTTGGGTTGTAAAATCAGACCACCAATCGGGGAAAGGTCTAGAGGAGGAGGGTTAAAGGAACCTTGGCATTTGCAAAAGTGGAAAACTTCAGTTTTTGAATGTTTGATGATAAGACCAAAGCTGTCAAGTAATTGAGAAAGAACATTGTAACTACAAAAAAGATGAGAGTTAGAAATGTCAAAAGATTTGTTCTGTGCAATAATGAGACTATCATCTATGAATGAAAGAATAGAAATAGGAATTTTTAGATTTTTTAAATGTTTTTCTAGAATGTATAAAAATGGAGTAAGGTATAAAGCTGAAAGAATGGGAGAAAGAGCAGACCCTTGGCCTACTCTGACATTGACTTCAAACATAGGGGAGGAAAGGTCGTTCTACACATAACTTGTTCTTCTCTTGACTAGGTAGTTCACAAAGAAAGAGGTGACTTTAGGATCGAGGCCTGCCTTCTCAAGAATGAGAGTTAGAAGTTTGTGGTTGAGTAATGGAAAGAATTGCAATATGTCAAATGCAAGAAAACTTGTCGATTTTCCTTTGGCCCATCCTGATTGAACAATATGAGTAAGAACTATACCGGCATCTGTGGTGGACTTGAATTTTGATCTGCCTAGTTGACTCAGGTGGATAAAATCATTACTCGCAACTGTGAATTGAAGTCTTTCTGCAATCACTTTCTCAATGAGTTTACCTAGTATATTGAGAAGAATGATAGGCTGAAATGCTTTCGGCTGATTGTACAAAGACTTGTTGGGTTTGGGTATGATTATCATGGACAAAACCTTGAAGTATTTTGGCCAATATCCTAAATTAATGTATGAATTGGCAATGTTGATTATGTTGGTAAGGCAGGCATCTTGATTGATAATAAATTTCAAATGGCACCACATTAGCTTGTCTGGGCCCAGCGCTAATGCATCACTACATTTGCTGATCGCTGATTTGAATTCTTCTTTAGAGAAGGGGCTCCACCATTGAGAGGGTTTGTGTTCTACTTCATTGAGGATGTTGAGATCGACCTGATGGTTTAGAGCGGTATTGAAAGTACTATAGAGAGCATTCCATAAGCTCTCAGGGGAGAGGCATGGATAACCATTGTGATTGATGGCCTCAGTGGCAGGAAGTTTCCGTCTCTTAATCTAGTTCATTAGCTCCCACAGACCATGGTTCTTGTTTGCAATTTCTTGAATTTTATTGTCAAAAAAGGATCTCTTAACATCTTTAACTACCTTCTTGAATTTCTTCCAATTTTTGAGACTCTTTGATGCTCTGTAATTATTGAGAGAGCGTCTACATTCTTCTGTCCACAATTGTTTGGAATATTTGGAGATTTTTGATTTCTTGGTATTTTTTGTCCAAGCTTGGTCGATAATCATTCCAAGTTGGTTGACTACTTGTTCTAATTTTTCCATGTCCTCAATGTTAGATGTGTCCATGCTTTTGAAGTTCAAAATGATGTCTTCAATGAATGCGGATTCTTGGTCACTTTTTGGGGCCAGAGATAGTTTTGATGTTTGGATGATCTCTTTGAAGATAGGGATATTGATGGAGAGAGAAGTGTGATCTGAGGATAACCAAAAATCTGGGAGGATTGAGTGTTGGTTGAGTTCCAATGATCCATATTGTAGGAACATGAGGTCAATCATGGAGTCAGACTCTCCTGCCATATCAGAGTACCTAGTTGGACAGGAATTAGTCGGAGTAGATAGTGTAAGATTGAAAGAATCTGCTATAATAATTAAATTGTCACTAAGAGAAGAATGGAATGGAAAAGACAAATCCCATAAACTGTCTCTAATGTTAAAGTCACCTGTCATAAGAACGATGTTATCAATGTTAACTTCAGTATTCTTTAGATACTTTAAAGCTGTATGTGATGAATCAGAATAAATGTTCATGATATAATAGCATACGTTGTTATTGAAAAAGGAAATGAGACTAATGTCCCTATGATTAATAATGTCTTTACAAAAAAGAAAGCATAGAGAAGAAAGGCATATGTTAACATAGACAATGACTTTAGGGAAGTCCTTCTCGTCCGATGGGATTCTAGCAAAAGAAATCCAGTTGGGGTGGTGGCTAGTGCCCATTAGAGGTTCACCATTGCTATTTGCAGTGCTAGGTATTTTTCGGATTTCAGACCACGGAGGTTCTTGAATTAAGATGATATTGAATTGATTTAAAGTCTTGAGGAGAGTATTGATGATGAGGAAGTTCTTGTAGATATTTTGTGAAAAAATTTTGAGGTTTTTCACAATCATTGTTGAGCTAAGCCGTTCCCTTCAGAACAAATCAATTTGGATCTGTTTTCACAGATCTCAGTGTACTTCTTCTGATACCATTTCCTATTGAACCTATGTCTCCAAAACAGACATTGGTTGGAGTCCGCTTGGTGGTCTCCTCAGCAATTTGAGCACTTGAACGTGTGGGGGCATGGTTCTCCTTTTGTTGTTTCTAATCTTGGTGGGTTGATCTTGGCATTCACCTTGCAGCACCAGCCAAATTCCTAATGGTGTTCAGATTTGTGCGGCCCATTGCATTTGATGCATTTTAAACCTTGGACTCTACACGAGAATGTTGCATGACCCCACTTCCTACAATTTTTGCACTGCAGTACACCAGAGCTCATATTGGCTCCCTGAATGGTTGCGATATAGCTTCTGACATTGAAACATCTATTAATTAGCATCTTGGCATTACTTCTGCTCTGGACATCCCAAATATCTATCCAAACAATCAACATGTCAGATTTTGGTGAGACCTTTATTACTCTTGGTTTTGATGTGAGAGAAATGTTGTCAAAGATGTGATTCTGCTTGAGAATCATTTCAATGTTGTTCGATGTAAGCTTATTCTGAGAATTTGCATGGGGGAAGAACGGGATACTGATGATCTTTAGGTAGGATTTGGACTTGGAGAGATGAGGTTCATCTACCTAAAGGGAGTTGATGTCATTGGAATTTTTGATGTATTGATTGATGATCGACATGTCAGATTGCTGTGAAACTTTATTGGTGATAATGGTGACACCTGTAGGATCAGATCGGATGTAGTCAACTAGAGTATCTGATTTAGCATTGCACAAAAGCCTGTTTATGTTAGCCATATGAAGAAATGAATTCTTCATGAAAGTATTGATGTTTTCCCCGCTCATAGGGATAATTACCTGCTTTCTAGATATGCCTTTGGTTGTCATCTTAATATGCAGCTTTGGTTTATTCTGGCCATTAACAATGCTATTTACCTAGTCGATCTTTTTGGCACTGAGGGATGGGAAAGTTTTCTTAATTTTGAGTACTTCTGATATGTTGATAGACAGTTTGGAAGCCTGAGCATATGACTTGCCAGAGCTATTGTTCTTGCCTTGGTCCTTGTTTTCAACTGTTGGTTTCTTGGAGTAGAAGTACTTGGAAATAACATTAACTTCCTTTCTAGTTTTGGCTGGGAGAGGGGATGGCAGTGGGACTTTGTTGATGGTGACTGGAACTGGTTTGGCTATATTCTTCTTGTTACCATTATTAGAGGAAGCAGTTCTCAGGGTGAATTTCAAGGAAATCTTAGCCCTAAGAGTGTTAGATTTTTAATCAGTATACAGGAAGTTCCACTTGGCCTCATAAACTGAAGAAATAAAATTCCTGATGGCATCACTCATGCCATCAAAATCATTGAGCTTGTTAACTATACTGCCATTTACTTGTTTATTCTTGATGTATTTAGCCAAGAAATTGAGGGTGACCTTGATATTCTCAGCATCCAATGTGAAGTGTTCAATTGACCCATGAAGTGAGATGGGGTGGAATGATCCACTCCATAGTTCTGGTTTGGTTGGAGCCTGCATGTCATAAAGAAGTTGGATGTTAATTATACTTTCCTCATGAGGTGCGTGTGTTGGGGGGGCCTCGTTGTAATCCCCTGTAGGCCTCATAGTTTCCTGTTGGTCAGCTGCCATACTGACTCATAATGCTTTCTCCTGTTCTGTCTCATAGAACAGCTCAGGAGTCGGTTCTCCCGTTGTTGAATTGCAATCCATGTTGATGTCCATTCTGTCGTGATATGGAGTCAACCGACCAGAGGATGCCATCAGTGATTCTCTAGAAAGATTTGCAGCAGAAGAGGGGTTTCTCCCTCTCACCTCGCAGTCAAATGCAGGTACTTGACCTGTTGACTTGTTCATCCCTATGTCGTTTACAAAGGACACAGTTGGTAAAGAAGAATTGACTTTTGCAAAACTCATAGTTGATGGGCTGAAGGTTGAAGAAAAAATGAATTTATTTGCTATATTTCCAATAGGCACTACCATGCAAGATGGTAGTAAGAGGAAAAGAAGCAATTTTTTTTTAAATCAACAATTTATTACACAGTACGCATAGGCAGACCATGGTAGCTACTTTTGTAACTATGTACAGGGGAAGCATACTAACAGGGAAATTAGGAAAAAGAAAAGACAAGAAAAGAAAAGAAAAGAAAAGGAGAAAGAGAGATAAGAACTAATCAACAAAGAAGAAAAGGAGAAAAGCTAAGATTTACTTAGCAGAATAAACTATTTGTCTGTAAATGCAAAAGCATTGGGATTAGCAATCAAGAACATAATGAAATAATTCAATGAATCTCTTCTTGGATTCCAATACCCATTAAATCTTTTGCACTCGTAAAGAATGTGTCTCCTCAATTTAATGGGATAATTGTTGCATGGACATGAAAAGTCCATGTTGGGTAAGAACCTTAGCTGATACTCCCCAATGGGGGCATGGTTGGTGATAGCTCTCATGGTGCGGGCACATAGTGAGTTGGAGTGGCCAAAAGCTTGAAGCCACGGACCACCTTTGGTGTAAGATGGTTTGATAGGATTGAAATCATCATCTAAAAGATCAAGGAAATGTTTTCCTTTTCCATCTGATGCTTGGAATGTCATCTTCCACTAGTTGATGATATCGTCGCTGTCAGTTTTCTTACAAAAGTCCCAGGAAATTTTGCAAGGATATGAGGGTGTCGGATGGAATGATTTGGAGTCTTTGTCAACGTCATGATGAAGTCTCCATTTGAGATGACTTGGACATTCCCAAAATTCTATGGAGTTGTCACGGTTAGAGTTGAAGAATTCCCGCAACTCACAGAGAATTGCTGCAGTGTAAAGTTGGGAAGGATGAGATTCACTGTCAAAAATTTTCTTTGCAGCGTGAATGTTATGAACTAAAACCTTAGAGTAAGGTAATAGAATAACTCTTGTATTGAGTAACACAAGAGAACTCGATAGAGTTCCTAGTACAGAGTAGTCTACCTTATATACTAATACCTATGGTCCGTGCTAGCTACTGTGCA
>Ga0157359_1001032_pt1 | contig 11031 bp, 9 predicted proteins | sample AttcapACBM3_FD_111482 | JGI IMG/M metagenome (GOLD analysis project Ga0157359, IMG submission 111482) | Fungus gardens microbial communities from leaf cutter ant in Botucatu, State of São Paulo, Brazil - Atta capiguara ACBM3 | ecosystem: Host-associated > Fungi > Mycelium > Unclassified ...
CATTCTAGATCTAAAAAGAAATGGAAAAAGAAAAAGAAACAGAAAAAAGAAATTAAATAAAAAAAACTAGAGTCCAAGCTTTGTATATCTGATAATTTTTCACTTCAAGAGCCAAGATCTATCTTCTATATATATTTAGTAGTACAGATCTGGATAAACTAGACAATTTCTTATTTCAATATCATCTATACTTTTGTGCCAACCAAATACAATTTATATTCAATATTACAAAGATCAATTTCACAATAACCTATCTCACTAGTATAGTATAAAACTAGTTTGATATAAGACTTAACTAAGAAGAACAAGAGATCTTCCACAATTAGTTTTAAGACTAGAGTCACTTTGTCAATGAACTCTATTGCCATTTTAGTTTCTCTGACCTAGCTAGAAAAGCTATAGTTCTACTAAGTAATTTCTAAATAAAGTCAAATAACAAAATTTTTACTTATAACATGGAATTTATAAAATATATCTTACAACTCAAATAAAGTAATAGTGTTCTCTGTTACCATTACTATTAAGGTCTTTCAAACAAGATTCAAGACAATATCTTAACCCAGAAACAAGAGAAACTATTCTTATTCCAAACTATATACTTACTAGCATCAATCATCAACAACCAGTACTAAGAACATGACTAAAAATATATTTATACTTAGATTACCAAAAAAAAAATAGTATCAATGCCCATGTTCAGAAACAACAATATTTTGCTTTCACTATAACCATCTAATTCTAGAACCTACCTACAACTCTGTTTACAAACTTTTCTTGACCACCTTCAAAGAACCACAGTTTATAAAAGGACCTTAAGTACAAACTTGGCAACAATAGTAAGTTGATGAGCAAAGAAAAGAAAAGACATATAGACTACAACCTATGTCTTTACTGTGATCTTAGTAGTCACAAGATTAGTAGTTATAATAAGTGCCAAACTTTTCTATCTCTTAGTAATACAAAGCTATTCAGAACTTTTATATTACTTCACTTGACTCTTTCTGCTCTCTAGTTTTTGGATATAATTAGCTTACCTAACACAATCCATTAATTGACTGGATATCTAGGTCTATTTCTTTTTATCCAATTTCATGAGAAAATCTCATATCTGTTTGTATTGCAACCAACTTTCTATTAGTACCTCAGCTATTTTCTAGCATTCTACTAATTCTGAAACTTCTATATCTCACTCTGAGTGATCTCATATAGCTGATATTAGTGCTCTAGCTTTTATCTAAGCATTGTATCTGCTAGGCTTAACAAATTTCCACTTGTCTCTCTGTTCAGCAACTCTTACTATAAGATCAGTACAAACTTTAAATAATCTAGTAGATTTATCTGCTATACCATCTAAGCAACACAAATTCACAGATGTGTTTAGCATAATAAAGGCTGAGATTCTTGCTCTCTATTACTCTTATGGTCTTGAGATCAATCTTAAAGGTGTCCAACTACCAGTTGGCACTATCTATAACTTGTCTTTTGCCAAATAAAAAGCCTTTAAGGAATTTATTAACAAGAACCTTAATATAAAATTCATCTAGCTTACTTTCTTTCTTTATGAAGTACCTATGCTTTTTGTCAAGAAGAAAGATATATTATTCTATCTTTATGTTGACTTCCACAGTCTTAATTGCATTACAAAGAAGAATTGATACCTACTTCTACTAATCTCTAATCTCTTAGATTTTCATACCTATACCAAGATAGATTTCTATCATACTTATTACTTAGTCCACATTGCTAAAGATAACAAATAGAAGACTACATTCTGTACCCACTATAGATCTTTTAAATGGTCTGTCATACTCTTTAGTCTTACCAATACTTTCACTGCCTTCTAATATTTCATGAATGACATTTTCTTTGGCCTTCTTGATATATGAATAGTAATCTATCTCAATGATATTCTGATCTATTCTGATGATATAACTAATTATACTAAGCATGTCAAAGAAGTTCTCCACCATCTATAGAAAGCTAGACTTTATGTAAAAGTCAAAAAATGTAAATTTCACTTTAAGTTATCAAAATACCTTAGGTATATTCTTTTTTTTCCAGGCTTACTATGTTAGAATCAAAGATGGTGGACTTGTTTCTTTCTTATTTCTCTTCTCTTATCTAAATCTTTCTTGTTTTCTATTATTTCTTTTCTTTTCTTTTCTTACTTTTAGACTTAGTAAAAGAAAAATATGATATCATGCATGACTATTATAAAGGTCACAGGTCTGTCACAGCATCATATGACATAACAAAAGAGTAATGTTATATATTATAGGAGATAATAACTCTTATTTATATAACTCATAATATTTAGAGTAGGCTAGATATAAAGTATATATAGACTATATACCAGAGATATAAAAAGTAGATATATCTGTACTAGAAACTCTACTAAGTTCTCTTGTACTAACCAATACTATAATTCTCTTTTAACTAATACTCTTAGTCTTAAGTTATAATATTACAACTCAGTTTTCTTTTTTTAAGATTACCTAATACTGGGTCTTCTCCTTCTACTCTCTTATTATCCTCAACTAAAGAACAGCTCAGTCCTTTAGTTAAAAAAAAAAGACCAGATTCCAGGTTTATGGAATATATGCCTATTAGAACAAGATAGACTATAAATAGTAGAAACTAAGCTTAGATGCCTACTTAAACATACTTGTTGTTAAAGTAAGTAATGTTAAGTAGTATACTTATATTCTTTCTAGTAAAAGGCTTGTACTACAGGTCCATTGTAACTTGTTCATGCAGAGTGACAACATTCTCTAGTAGAGAGGTACCTAGCTTAGATATTTCCTTCTTAGAGTTATTAAGATACAAGTAGGACAATAGTTAATAAGGCAGTAGATAAGTAGTTAGTAAATAATATAAGATAGAACTAGTTGAGAGCCCACTAGTATCTATAGGGATTTCAATAAGTTTATACTATAGATTAGGAAGTGAGGCCACTACTGGCTCTTCTTTTTTACTCTTATATACTTTATCTTACTTTATACTACTATCACTAACTTCTATTTATTCACCAACATCTTACCAAATAAGTCAACACAATACAATGGAGCAGTTGCAGTTCCTAATAAGGCAACAAGAATATCAGAGTTATAAACAATAGACTTGGTTTTTATTTATTTTTTCTATTTTTTCTTTTGTTTTATTTTTACTTTTCTTCATTTTAAACTTAGGCAAAGAATGTGATGTTATGTTATGTGTGACACCTGTCACAGTCACAAGTCATATGATCACATGATACAGAAAAGGTATATTAAGATAAGTTAGATATAGTATGTGCATAGACTATAGTCTGTAGTATATAAGGTAGACTAGCTTGTACTTGGAACTCTATTGAGTTCTCTTATATTACTCAATATAAAAGTGTGTCTTTTGTCTTAATCTAAGAACTTAAGTTATAACAAAGTAGAACAACACAACTAGTTACTTTGTAAGCATAGCTGGTGGCTAGATTAGAAGAAATAAAGAGAGAAGAGGAGAAAATAGCTCCAGGACTCAGACATGGTGTTATGCTAGAAAATGTTTTTCTACAAAAACAAGTAATTTTCTAAGGTTTTTTAGTATATAAAATAGTATTAGTAAAAAGAACTTATACTCTTAAATCATGCCTTAGGTCCTCTCAAGTGACAACAGTTGAGAAGCAGTGTACTAGTTATTAGCCAAACTAGATCTTAAATAGAAGAAATTTCTAAGAACCTAGAATGTCACTTACAAACAACTAGCTACAAAGAGTGTGCACTTATGGAAGCTCTTCACCAAGTGATAAATGTTCAGACAGTTGAATAAGGCAAAAACACATTAGATTGAAAGCTGGTAGAGCTCAGAATAGAGAAATGAGATGGAGTGGTTATGAAGATAAAAAAGAGGAGAATGAACTAGGTTTTAGTGAATAGAGATTAATCATCAGATCAAGATTAGATTGTAGATGAAGAAGCAGCTCTGTACTCTCAAGATCTCAAAGAGCTACATTATAGTTTTAGTCTTCATTCTCTAGTTGCATTTCTTGTATTTTTAGAATAATATATAAGCTACAAGTAGAGGAGAGTAAAGAAGAGGATCTCCATTTAGATGTTCCCACTTGAGACTAGCTTTGTTAGAATCACAAATATTAGACTTTATTTTATTTTATTTTCATTTTATTTTTTATTTTGGAATCTAGAATTAGTATTAGTATGATATTACATGTTACATATCAGTAACAGTTACAAGACACTGTCATTGTCACATTATCACATAATTATATATCACAAAGAACATCAGAGAAAGTTCCAGAACAATACTAGTAGTATAGTATATATAAGGCAGACAACTTTGTAGTATGAACTCTATTAAGTTCTCCTGTATTACCTAATACAAGATTCTTTTTCTTTAACTCACTCTAAAGTCTTCAAGTTTTAATAAGTTTTAACTTCTATTCTATTAAGTAAGTATCATTAGTATCTGTTATCACTTTTGGATAAGTTTTGGAGAGTTCTAGTAGTTTGGAAAAGATTAGTGAGATGAGTATCAGTTGGTATTTTCAGTTGTAAGATTCAACTTGAAAGATGTCTTCAGACTGTATCACTTAAGATAGATAGTATTATTAGAGGCTCTTAAAAAGCTTTGCAATCTATTTACTAGATTTTCCAAAGAAGCTTGTTACACAGTGTAAGAGTCACTGTTTAGAAGTGTGTTAGCTAGGGAAAGTGTTTGTAAGTGGATGCTACTTGTATATTCTTTTTAATATTCTTCCTAGCTTTATTCTTTTGTATTTATGAGAGTCTCTTTGAGGATTTTATATATCATAATTTTAGTCTATATTATTATTTCTATATCTTTTGTTAATTTCTGATGCTGATATCATTCCCTTTGAATTCTTTAGTATGCAGTTAAGAGGTGGTGTTGCATAATTCTTGTAGTAATCTCTTTTTTATTTGACCCCTGTCAATGGATTTCAATCAGAGGTAGCCAAGTCACCATTATAAAGATCTAGGGAAGGTAGCAGATTTTGTAATGGCATATAAGCTTTGTATCAGGATGAGGATAAGAGAGAAGTTAGTAAAAGAATAAGTAAATTGAATTCTAATATATGTATAGTAAGGGATTTGTTAGTAGTATTAAAGAGAAAGTCTGAAAGAGTAGATGATAAGTAGCAAAACTTAAGCAAGTAGAACAAGGTCTTTAGACTATAGATGAATTTGTCTAAATGTTCTAATAAGCAGTAAGGAACAACAAATATAAAGATCAAGTATTAGTAGAAGAATTTAAGTAAGATATGTTTAAGTAAGATATGAATAGTAGTATCAGATACGAATTTATGGAGATAGAGTAGCCTCCCAAGAATATTGATAAATAGTTTGAACAAGTAATCAATCTGGATAGACACTGGAGGAAGAGTAGGTAAGAAGAGGAGAGGTTGAGAGAAAAAAGAGAAATTCTGACACTAAGGCCAAATATATTAGTAACTATTGGAAGGCACAACAGTAACTATTGCTATAGCCCCAAGTTTGGCCAAGGAAGCAGAAATTTCAGCAGGTACCAACAGAGCTTAGTCTTGTTCTAATGGAGAAGGTAGAAAGAACAAATACCATAATAGTAAACCTATAATAGCAGCAGACAGGATTTATGCCAAAATGTGACTTATATACTATAGAGATGAATAGGAAAAGAAACTATTATAACTATGAAGAATTTAGGTATATTATGAGATGTTATAGAAATCAAAGGTTTATAGGACAAGAAAAGAAGATAGAGTATGAAGACAATTATAATATGGAGAGAAAGAGAATCTAGTAGTTCTTGACTAGATTCTAACTGTAATAAGTTTATAATACTCAATAGTAGAGGAATGGATAATATATCCTGCTGAAACTTGAATGAGGATACCTTAAGAAAAATAATAGTAAAGATTGGGCTAAAGAGGGTTAATACACAGAAAGGGATAATAGTGAAAGTACTATTGGACAGTAAAACAATAGGTTTAGTTATGAGTATCACAAAATAAGCTACTCACTGATTATGATACTTGAACTTAGATAACTTGATAGTAGTTCAGAGGTTCAGTATAAGAAGATAGTGATGATAGATGATGAGTAGTATCAATAAGAATAATTGATGTTGTTAAGTCTGAGGTTTAATCCTCAGACACAAAAGTATATATACAAAAGAGTGATGGTTTGTGTGCAAGTTGTTTCCATCACATAATCAAAACTCATACATAATAGGAACTGTCATCTGTCATAGCAGCTGTCAGACTAATTTTAGAAGATAACTAATTATGTCACTACATTAATATGCTTGTATCTCTATGAATACTTATTGCTATGAGATATACTATATATTATTGGAAATGGTTTGGTGAACACTTTCCAATACAAGTTCAATCATGTGAATTTGTCTAGCTGTTTATAAGATAATAGCCAATAAAAATTTATAGTCACTAATAGCCTAATATCTTAGTTGTTTGTTGTTGCTTTTGTATATCCCACATATGTATAGATAGCCTTTATTTGGAGCTTTCTGTTAAGAATAAAAGAAGTAGACTTAAACTTTTCTTATTTCTTTTCTTATTTTTATTTTCTTTTTGATTTATTTTCCTTTATTCTATTTTTAGAACTAGAGTTAGTGTTAGAGTGACAAGATTATGCTGTCACACAGCAGGTCACATCAGATAACATGGTTACAAATCACATGATACATAGAAGAACGTAGAAGATTCTGGAAGGATGATATCATACAATGTGTGAAATACATGGTGATCTTAAGGCATACACATGGTCATTTAGGGTAGGCTAGAAATAGCTCACACAGACCATTAGACATTAGTATATAAGGTAAACAGTCCTGTACAGAGTTCTCTATTGAGTTCTCTTGTGTTAACCCAATACAAGGTTCTTTTCATTGACCCACTCTAAGGTCTTTGATTTGTAACACTTTCCAGTACAACTTTGTGAAAATTGGTCTACTGGTTGTTAAAATACAAGCTGAATGAAGTTTGTGACAGACCTATATCTTTAGAAAGAAAGTGAGTAAAAGAATGCTAATGAGAAAAATATGAAACTATACAATAAATGTGAAGAAAGAGTTTGTGCTAAGAAAAGACTCTCAAAATCACCTCAAACAGTACTAGTACTCTTTTAGGAAAAAAGAACAGTAAGAAGCATATGGTATAAGAATATAAATACTTAAATAAATAAACCATTAATAACTATCTTTTATCTCCAATTTTTGATATTGTAGAAAATATTGGTATAAAAAAAGTATTCACTAAACTAGATTTACAATAAAGTTATAATAATATATGAATAAAGAAGGAAGATGAGTAGAAGATAGTATTTACAGTTATAGAAAGGTCCTTCAAACCCATAGTAATATTAGAAAGATGATGAGTTTTATTGACAATGTAATTATAGAAACTGAGGAAAAAGAAAGACATGACAAGGTAGCAAAAGAGTTTTATTAATGAAATACAAGAATGTATGATAGAGGCTGATAGCTTACTTGTCTAAATCTCTAAATGAGATAAAAAGAAATTATAAGATTTATGACAAGAAAATATTAATGATGATTAGAAAACTAGAAAACTAGAGACATTTATTAAAGGGTACTAAATTCAAGTCTGAACAGACTATAAGAATTTGGAGTACTTCATAAAGATATAGAAATTGAATAGAAGACAAGCAAGATAGATGTTTTATTTTAAAATATGTACTAGGGACAAAGATCAGAAAGATAGATGGACTTGGTAGAAGACTAGACTAGAAAGTAGAAGTAGAAAACAATAATGAAAATAAAAAACTAATAAATATAAATTTGAGGACTAGTAGAAGTAATAGAAAAAAGACTAGAAGTAGATATAATAATAATAAAGCTAGAGAAAAGAATAACAAAGTAGTTAGAGTAGTAAAGGAAATAAAGAAGGAAAAAGTGAAAATACTAAGAAACAAAAAGAGGCAGATTAAAGAAGAACTGATATTAAAAGAAGTGAAGATCTATATACAAAAAGGAGAGAAATTTAGAATAGAAATTACCTGATTATATTATGATGTATTGGCAGCAGAAAATAGAGAATGATAAAAGATGACAGAGCTGGTGACAAGAAACTATTAGTAGTCAGAGATAACCAATATTATGACTTAGGTTCAAGTGATAGAACTTAGTTTGTGAAAATTGGTCTACTGGTTGTGGAGATGAAAGCTGAATGAAGTTTGTGACACTTAAATCTATTTTCCCTTTATTAATTTTTGATTTTCATTGCCATTTTATATTCTCATCTTCTAATTCAGTCTCCTACTTAGTTTATCTGCCTTTTTTTATTTTTGTTCCTAGTATATATTTTAAAGTGAAATTCTTGTAATTTATTCAGACCTCAAACTTGTACTTAGTATCTTCTAATAAATGTCTCTAGTTTTTTAGCCTTCTAATTACTGCTAACATTTCCTTGTTATGGATTTCATAGTTTCTCTCAGTCTTATTTAGAAACTTTGACAAGTATACTACCAGTCTCTATCATCTCTCTTCACATTCTATCTACAACACTTCTTCCACTGTATAATCTGACATATCTACTTCCATTCTCATTATTTTGTCTAAATCCAGTACTGCTAACACTAGTTCTTTTATAAATTTTTCTTTTATTCTCCTAGATATCCTTTCCTACTTTTATGTCCAATCTCACTTTTATTTTTTTCTTAGATTATGTAAAGGTATATTTATAGATGCAAAATTTCTAACAAACTGCTGGTACTAGTTTACAAGTCCTAAAAACTTCTGCACATTCTTGACCTTCTTAGAAGTCAGCCAATCTAATATTACCTTTACTTTTTCCTCTTCCATCTTAATTCTCTCTGGTCCAACCACTACTCTTAAGAATCTCATTTCTCTGACTTTCTATTTGCATTTTTCTGGTTTTATAACCTCTTCACTGCTTCTTCTACTACTTTGTTGTGTCCTTCCTCTTTCTTTATTTCTGCAATTACATCATCAATAAAGCTTGTTACATTTCCAATGTTGATTAAATCCTATATAATCTTATTCACCATCATTTGGAATGTTACAGGTGAGTTTGTGAGACCAAAGAACATTACTATTGGTTTAAACAATTCTTTCAGAGTTGTAAATGCTATTTTCTACTGTACATTATTATAATCCCACTATAAGTCTAATAGTAAATACTTCTCTTATGCTTATATTTTCTATAATGTCTGAAATCAAAGGTAAAGGATAATTATTGTTAAAAGTCTATTCATTTAAATATTTGTAGTCCTATACTATATACTTCTTACCATTCTTTTTTCTTACAAAAAATACTAGTGTCATTTGAGGTGACTTCAAGAATCTGATATATTTCTTTCTCAATTGTTTATCTATAATATCAGAATTGAAGATAATGAACTTGAATTATTTTTATTTTTATTTTTATTTTCTTTCAATTTATTTTCTATTTTGGGATCTAAGGAATAAGGGTTAGTGTGATGTTACATATTTCAGTCACACAGTCATATAATCATGTGTCACATGGAAAAATAATAGAAAATTCTAGAAGGAATAACATTATACAGCATATTATATATATATTAATCTTAAAGCAGACACATAGTTATTTAGAGTAGGCTAATTATAATGTAGCATGGACCATCATTCTAGAGTATATAAGATATACAATTCTGTACAAAGTTCTTTATTGAGTTCTCTTGTGTTAATACTAATATAAAATTCTTTCTCTTGACTTACTCTAAAGTCTTGAGTTTGTAATATATAAACTTGCATATCTCTCCTTTCTTTTTTCTAGACAAAAGATAGATTTTTCATTTTCATAGTAAAACCCCCTTCTTCAACTCAATCACATGATCTCACATATTTTTAATCAGCATTCTCTCATTTGCTTTCTTTTCAAAGATATGAATTCACTTGTGAAATCTTTGAAGTACTAATTTTTTTGACCTCTTATTCAGATTTTGCTGTTTCCTTCTTTCCATCCTAAATCTCCTATTCTTCTACTACTTTCTTCACTTCTATTATTCTCTTTTTTTAGTTTCTTCTTCTTCTTCTTTTTTCTATTTCTTTTTTTTTCCACACTCCTCTAAACACCTTGTTATCTTCACCTTCTCTATTCTCTAGTCAATTCCAGAATTGTGGTGAGCAAACTATGGTATTTCCAAAATTACATTTCACTTCTGCTCTCCAATTACATCAATCTCTATCCCCTTTCCATATTCTTCTTAAAATATATTTATCTTCACACTATTTTCTATTAGCTCCTCCTTATTGAATATTTTATATAGATTTCTCACATATATAGGTCTTTTAATTTTTGCCAACTTGAATCCTTGATTTTTTACAAGCTTGGAACTCAAAACCAATATTGTAACATTACTATCCAAAAGTGTCTCTACCATTATCTCTTTCTATATATTAATTCTTTTCAATTCAATCTTCACTATTATTTTCCTTAAGAATTTCTCTAAATTTAGAATACTAGCTTACATAACATAACTAACTAGTATATTGAACCTATTATATTGGGAACTTAGTTGAGATTCTGATCCTCTTCTACTTTTAAATTATTCATAGTTATATTGTTCAAATTTTTCTTATACTTAATCCTTCTTTACTATTGTCACATTTTATGTTCCAACCTTATCTATCCCAACCTATAAATAACCACTTATCTCTTATCCATACTCCCCAACCTCTTTTAGTGTGGATCAAAGCTGTTCATTTCATCTCAGATATTCTTGCTAGTCCAAGATAACTCTATGGAACTCTATCTCTTAACATCTGAAAATTATTAGTAATTAGAGTAACTCACTTAGCAGTTACATTTTAGATACCTATCCTAGGTATACTAACTAGTATATAATCAGGTAGTTTACACTGTAGTAATCATTCTAAAGATCAACTAAAATTAGTATCTCTTTTCTAGTATTAGCAATTGACATGTCTTGCTATCTTCTAGTAGTTTCCTTATCTTTCAAGTTCCAAAGTCTCTGATCTGAAATATATGACTTGTGCAACTTGTCAAAATACAACACATAA
>Ga0157359_1001033_pt1 | contig 11030 bp, 8 predicted proteins | sample AttcapACBM3_FD_111482 | JGI IMG/M metagenome (GOLD analysis project Ga0157359, IMG submission 111482) | Fungus gardens microbial communities from leaf cutter ant in Botucatu, State of São Paulo, Brazil - Atta capiguara ACBM3 | ecosystem: Host-associated > Fungi > Mycelium > Unclassified ...
AAAAGTCTCACTGGATTTGACTCATCAGCGCCGGTCCTTCTTACAAGATGCCTGCTGCGGACACGACTACAGCTACTTGTAAAAAAAATAATAGTTTGTACCAACATGGATGATACAGTGATTTAGCACCAACCTTGGCTCTGGCCTGGGTAGCCAATATTCGTTCAAGGATCTTCACCTATGTCCTTGATAAGATGTTCTTGCTGTGTGTTCTTGCTGTGTCTCGATGGTGCTGCTCTGCATGTGCTTGATGGTGTTCTTGACATGATCCTGATGGTGTTCTTGATTGATTGTTACTCTAAAAGTGTTTGACTTGATCAGAAACACCTTCATGGAAAAAACATTTGAACCCGCTCCGTAGCTTTGGAGTCGTTTTGCGCTGATGCCATCAAGCACCGGTTCTCTCCCGTTGCTTTGGTCATTAATCTTATGTTTCTTAGGCTGGAATCTATGGAACATGCCAATCATACCATCTATCCTAACTGGAGATTGACTTCTGATCATGCTCCTCTTACTGTCAACATCTCTATCTTTGAGGAACATATTCAAACCAGAAAATGAACATTAGTCAAGAACAGTAAAGAAGAGGAATACTTCATAAAAGAGCTAATCAAAGCCATTAAGAAACTTAATATGGAGAACATTCAAAGTAAAGAATTTCTTGAACAAGCCATTCAGTCACCATTCAGTCATTTGCAGGTAACACTGAAAGAATATAGTATAAACCTCAAAAGTCATTAACATCACTAAACATTCAAAGGAGTGGTGGGATGAGAATTGTCACAGAGATCTCAAGACCTATAGACAGTCCAAACAAATTCAAGATTGGAAATAATTCAAGGGCATGATTAAGAAGACAAAATACAATTTCTTTGATTTGAAAATTCAAGAAATCACAAATAAGAATTGTAGGCCATAGGAACTCATGAATTGGGCCAAGAAATGCAAGCTTCCAGCAATTTAAGCTATTCAACATAATAGTTGACCATGTATGGAACTAGGAGATTTATGGCAGGCACTTCACTTGTTGTTTAACTCTGCTCAAGATCATCAAGTAGATTCTCAATTACTAGAAGAAATTCCTGGTAAAGAAACTACAAAATGGGCCCCTTTCTCAAAAAAAGAACTCATTGGTGTGATTGAGAATTGCAACAATTTCTCAACTCCTGGACTAGCCAAACTGTCATAGAGACACCTCAAGAGAATCATCAAAGACATTGCATATCTCAATAAATTCATCGATATTGCTAATATGTGTATTAATATAGGTTATTGGCCATTACACTTTAAAGTTTTGACAACCATTATTATTCTCAAGCCCAATAAGGAGTTCTATGACTTCTTTAAGGCTTATCAACCTTAGAAATAGCAATTTTCAGAGGAAACCAACTAGTAAAAAAAACAACATTGTTGGAAGAAATCTGAAAGAACAATACAAAAGAACAAGATGTTTAGAAAGAATTGGAAAAATATGGTCAAGCATGAGAGAACAATAGAGTGGTATACATAAAAGGAAAAATTTAGGAAACAAGAATGTGACACACAATTTTTGATCTATTGGAAAGGTTATGAAAATAAGCATGACCAATGAATAGCAGAAATAGAATTACCACATGCTAAAGAGACAATTCAAGACTATTGGGCAAAGCTTTAAAATAAAACCTATAAACAAGGGGCAAAACTCAAAATTAACATCTCAAAGCACTATAAGCAAATAATAAATCCAAACACAAATCATATTTTATCAATTTGCAACTGCACCTACTTCCTCTAATCTCTACATTGCTTGCATAGTTAACAACATGAACCTTATTATAATCTTGAACAGAGAAAAAAGAAAGATTGGACAAAGAAATATTACAAGATAATTTAAGGACTAAAAACCATGACTGATATCCAACTCCAGCTCCAGAACATTATTAAATTACTAGACATAGCCAATAATCAGCTAGCAGATATTTAAACTACTTTACTACAAGCAAGCAAAAATTACAAAGCATAAGTAGGCAAATGTTAGGTATGGCTCATACCAGGAGACAAAAGTCCATGGGGTTGGCTTAGTAATGCATGGAGTATGTAAACTCTGTGCTTGGTGACATGAACTTGTGGAACAATCTTGGCTTCAACATATATACTGTACTATTTGTCTGCTATGTGGTCACAACTTCAAATGAATGAATAAAGTATGAGATGGGAGTGAGTGCTGATTGGTGTGTTACTATTAAATACTAGAGATTGAGTTTAATAAGAATTATCATTGATTATCAGACTAGCAAATTATAGTGTAACTACTAGTCTTATATACAAGTAGGAGATATAGGAGATGCTCAGGTTTTCAGTTGTGAGAAACTGACAGAAGTAGGGTAGAAGAACTCTACCATGAAAGACTGAGTTGGATAGAAGTATCTCTGCCATGGAAGACTAGATATTTGGATTGTTGCATCACTGTTGCAGAGACATATTGTGTGAAAAGAATGTCCATCACAGAAGATAAGCTTGTGTCATGAATATTAAGGGGGCAGTATCACCATGGGGATGTATCTTCTGAATAGGTAGACTTGGCATATGATAGCAGAGATATTTACAGCATATCTGAAAAATTAAGAAACATTATATATAAAGAAGTGGAATGATAAGTGCATCATATCCAAGTATCACTAGCTGACAAATTGGATCAATACAAAGGAAAAGAAGAAGAAACAGCAAACAAATATATCAAGATGCTATAAGATTTATATCAACATTCATATTAAGATACACCACAAATAACTATTTACAAAGGAAAACAAGAAGAAGGCACTATTCAAGATGAAGAAGTATTGTTATATAGACCATATGATATATCAACATATAGTTCAAGCAAAACACCATCTCTAAATAGCCAGATGTTATAAGATTCAATTATAATCTGGAAAAAGCATTAAAAATACTACAGTTATCTATTAAGACTATACCATTCCTACTTCCAAGCTGATACAAAACCATCCAAGCCAATGAAGAAAAGAATTTAACATATTGGAATGACATAGCATATCGATTCTTATAGCAGAAACATAATACAAGCACCAGTCATTGAGATATTTCTATCAAAATCTATACAAGAAGACTACTGTATGATTCATTCTTCATAGCTAATTCCATATAAGAATAGCTCATCATAAGACCTACCAAAAAGATGGTAGTAACATATATGGTTGGAGATTTAACTCTAATGGATTCATGAGAACATGAACATTAAAATGGGAGTATTGTTATGATCACTATGATTTTTACCTCATGTTTTACAGATATTCACCTTATGTTAGACATGTGTTGGGACTTGTTTCATACTGATCTCATGTCAGACATGTGATGTCAAAGTTGAAAGTAGTAGACTTAACTTTTCTTATTTTCTTTCTCATTTTTATTTTATTTTCTATTTTTAGAACTAGGATTAGGGTTAAAGTGATGAGATCACGCTGTCACACATCAGTCACATCATATGACATGGTCATAGTAATGGTCACAAAGTCATGAAACACATGGAAGAATGTAGAAGATTCTAAAGAATAATGTTATATAATATATAAAACATATTAACCTTAAGATAAACATATGGTCTTTAGGGTAGGCTAGAGAAGTAGTTAGCATGGACCATCTAGTTTGGTATATAAGAAAGACTAGTTTGTACAGAGCTCTCTATTGAGTTCTCTTATGTTAACCTAATACAAGATTCATTCACTTATCCCACTTTAAGGACTTGAGTTTGTAATATCTCATAATTAACTGTACCTTGTATTTTTTCTCATATAGTATTAGTCAGCACTTCATGTAATGGTAGAGATCTCCTCATATTCACCTCATTTCATCTTTATTGTTTTCTCAAGAATACTTTACTTATCTCTTATAATATCAGAGTTGCAAACTATAGATTCCATTTTATTTTCTTATTTTATTTTCTCTTTTATTTTATTTTTGACTTAGAGTTAGGATTTTAACATGATGTCACTGTCACTGTCACAACTATCATATAATCATGTGACATTGAGAAGATCATAGAAGATTCTAGAACAAATAGTATTATATAATATAGCAATAATATATTGGTCTTATAAAAAGCATATGTACTTTAGGATATGATAGTTGTAGTGTATATATAGACCATGGTCTGTAGTATATAAGATATACTAGTTTGTATTTAGGACTCTATTAAGTTTTATTATATAGTAGTAAATACTATTCTATATCTTTATGCTTTACCAATTGATCATTTTCTTACTTCTTTTTCAAGTCTTTGTCTTAGTTGTAATGTAAGCCAAGCTTAGGATCATAATACTTATAAATATAGAAACTAGGTTATATACTAGACTTTATAGATCCCAGAGCTAGCTTACAATACTAGTAAGAATATTGTTAGTATTATATTCCAAGATATGCTAATGCTTGGCTACTTTTATAAGATAATACTAGAGAAGGTCCAATGTTAGAATTCAAGATAATAGACTTTAATCATTTTCATTTCATTTTATATTTTCATTTTCATTTTCATTTCTATATAAATTTCTTATTTCTAGACTTAAAGTTAGGGGTTAGCATGATATCATACATGATTGTCACAACCTATCACATGATATAACATGGTGTCACACATCTATTACAATTTATATAACACTATTATAAGTCATAGTTACACAATTATATGTTATACAGAATATTATAAAAGGTTCCAGAATAATGATGTTATATCATATATCAATGACATATAATATGTATGTTCTTTAGAGTAGGTTAGATTTAGTATAGTATAGACTATTAGCTAAGTATATATAAGATAAATATTTTATACTTGAAACTCTATTAAGTTTCCTTATGTTACCTAATACAAGGTTGTTCTACTCTAACTCTTGATCCTAAGTTTATAACATTTAAGACTTTTTTTTTAATTAACAATTTATTACATGGAGTATGAGAGCAGACCATGGTAGCTACTTTGTACCTACATTCTATAACATGATACATTATGACATTCTTATCACACTTGGTAAATATATACATATTATATATCTTAACCTTGAGGCTTATCTCTTTCAGGCTGGAGCAAGCAGTGAAAGTGCCTAGGCCAGCTCTTAACATGAATACAACTCTTGTCAGAGAAGACAGGTTTGATTTGTCTCAGTTGGATAAAATCCTATCATTGTCCATAAGTCTTAAATCCTATTCAAAGTTTCTATTTTGACTAGTGCAATTTCAGGATATCACATTGTTGAACAAAGCTGAACTTCTTTTATTTCAACACAATTATCTCAATCCTTCATCACATCACAAATATGCTTATTACTATGTGCCATGTGGTGCAACACATCCAGCAGTGTCTGCCTGTTCATCCATCCCTCTTGGCCATTTCTTCTCTGTCTTTTGGTGGGTGCTACCTGTTTATGGTGCACTTCACTTCATCCCATCTATATCATTCAAGTGGAAGAAGTCTCTTAAAGACCCAAGTTCTGTGATTGTAAGGACAAGTTTAGGAAGTATAAGGAGTTTAGCATTTCTGGAGGTTTTTGTTGTTATTTATCAGAGTATGTGAACTAAAGAGCAAAGGAGAAGAAAGAAGAAAGAAAGAAACAGGAAAAATAAAATGACAATAGTAAAATACTACTATTATAGTAGCAAAATTGTATATTCATATAATGCTTTCTTTGAAAGAGAAAGCATTTGGATTGAACTACAAAAAAACAATGAATTGACCAATAGTATCTTTTATTAGATTCTAGTATTTTTTAAATCTTTTGTAGTTGTAAAAAATATGACATCTTGATTCAATAGGATATAATCTACATAGACAACTAAACTCTTCTCTCAGAAAAAATTTGAGTTAGTACTCTCCTATTGGAATATGATTGGTAATGGCTCTGGTAGCTCAAGCTCAAAGTAAATTTGAGAAACTGAATTGTTCAATCTATGAACCTCCTTTTATTTTGAAAGTTATATACTACTCTTTGATGATATTGTTACATTCTTCCTTCTTGTTGAAAAGCCATGACATTTTGCTAGAATAAAGTGGAATAAGATTGAATTTCTTCATTTCCTTATCCACTGCTATATGAAGGTGTCTTTTTTCATTGCTAGGATAGTTACAAAATTCTATGGAACTATCCAAATGACTATTGAAGAACACTCTGAGTTCTTTTGATATCACAATTGACTGAAGTTGATAGGGATACATAGAGGAGTTGAAAATTCTATTTGTTGAGTGAATGACATCTGTGATGACAATAATACAAGAAGAACTAGGTATTTGGACTACTATGAGTCCAAACTATTCTAATAAGAAAGAGATGATATTGTAGCTACAAAAAAGATGAGCATTCATTTTATCAAAAGATTTCTCCTAAGAAATAAAAAGTCCATCATCTACAAACAAAAGAAATGATACAGAAATTTTTAAATTATTTATTCTTTTTTCAAAAATATGAAAAACTGGAGCAATGAAAAGAGCAAATAAAATTGGAGATAAGGCAGATTCTTGATCTATACCTACATCCACATTGAAAGAGAAAGAAGAGAAACTGTTTCATAAATAATATGTTTTTCTGCCTACTAAATAGTTGAAAAAGAAGATAGATACTTTAGGATGGAAACTTGCTTTGTTCAATATCAGAGGTAACATCTAGTGATTGAGTAATGGGAAGAACTGAGTGATGTTAAACACTAATGTACTTGTTTGAAGATTCTTGATTCATCTAGAGCAAATAAGATGAGTAAGAAATACTCTCATATCCATTGACAATTGTTGTTTGAGTCCTCCAAGTTGGTTTGGATAAACAAAATTGTTTGCTATTGAGAGGAATTGTAAGTGTTCACCAATGACTTTCTTAATCAGTTTTTCTAGTGTATTCAGGAGAATAATAGGGCAGAAGAATTTGGTGGAGTTGTAGGAAGCTTTATTGGGCTTAGGAATGATGATGGATGAAGACAACTTGAAATGAGTTGGCCAATGTCCTAAGTCAATACAAGCATTAGCAATATTAACAATATTCTCTAAGCATTCATCATCTTTGACAATTGCTTTGAGATGTTTCTATGAAATTCTATTAGGGCCTGAAGTAGACAAATTACTGCACTTGTCAATAGCACTCATGAATTCTTTTCTTGAAAAGGAACTACATGATGATAGCAGTTTGGTTGGAATTTTATCTAGCAGTGATATATTCACTTGATGATTTTGTGCTGAATTGAATGTTTGATGTAAAGTATGTTAGAGATTTTCAATCTCAATGCATAGTTATCCATTATATTGTATTGCTTCCATGGCTTGTAGTTTATGTTTCTTAATCCAATTCATCAAATCCCAGAGTCTATGATTTTTTGATGTGATTTCTTGAATATTTTTATCAAAAAATATGTGTTTTGCTGTCTTTACCATTTTTTTGAAGTCTTTCTGTTATGACCTTAAGCTTGGCTCAGGTTGCAACTCAGGCAAAGACCTGAGTAAGAGTAAAGAAGATGATCAATTAGTAAAGTGTAAGGATACAGAAATGTATCTACACTATATATACCTATAGACCATGAGGAAACCATATGTCCACAATAATACAATATATGAGAATGGAAGGAGAAGTCAATGAGAAAACAATGCCTACTACATGAGGTGCTGACTGATACAGTCTATAGCACAGCCAATCATTGCATCATATCCTAGACCTTACAAGATATGATGAACACATGCTAAAGACATGAGGAGGTGATTGTAACACTTTCCATTCCTTGACTCTCTTGAATGGCCTGTAAGCTGTGAGTTTTGCTTAATAGTCCTCATTTCACCAATCTTTAAACTTTCTTGTTATATTTACCAGACATGAGTATTTGAATCAAGTAGAATCTAATAAGCTACAATTAGAACATTGTAAATGTCAGCTTTAGAATACTTTAAAGCTGATTGTTTATCATCAGAATAAATGTTAATCATGAAAAAGATAAATCCTAAATCCATTATTGAAAAAATAAAAACAAAAAATGTCTTTGTGGTTAAAAATGTCTTTTTGTAGAGAAAACCACAGAGATTAAATAAATGTTAATATAAGAAATGACCCTTAGGTAGTTATGCTCTCTAGAATTTGATCTGAAAAAGATAATTCAGTTTGGATGGTTTGGGACACCTATGATTTTATCACCCTCTTCACTAATAGAACTCAGAATAGCATGTATAAATGACTAAGGATGTTCTTGAATAAAAATAATATTGAAATTATTTTGGGTTTTGAGTATTAAGTCAGTAAGAGTTCTGTTCTTTCAAACATTTTGCAAAAATATCTTGAGATTTTTAATAATCATGCTTGAACATTGCTCATAGCTGAGCAAATTGATTGTTTTCTGGTTTCCCAGACCTCTTGATATTTCTTCATATGCCATTCCTTGTTGAAGTGATGCTTTTAGAATAGGCAGATATTTAAGTCAGCGTGATGTTCTCCTTTACAATTCAAACATTTGAATATATAAGGGCATGGTTCTCCCTGCTTTGTTTTGAGACATAGAGAGTTTGTCTTGAAGTCTACCTTGCAACACTAGATGAAGTGGTAATAATGTTCAGTCTTATATAGGCTATTACACTTTATGCATCTTGAACCTTGAATATAGCAAGTGAAGGTTGTATATCCTTATTTCCAGCAATTCTTGTACTCAGGAACCCCAGAGTTTGCATTATTGCCACAAATGATGGCAATTGTCAGACTTACAAAGTTTGGACCCAATTTTCTTTTAACTTTTCTTTTGACTTTATTTTATTTTATTTTCTAGGAACAGGGATTAGGGTTGGCATGACATAACTGTTACACTGTCACAAGTCACATGACACAGTAACAGTAACAGTCACATGTAATGAGATAGCAATAGAAGGAAGTAGAAGGTTCTAACAAGATAATGTTATATAGTATATATAATATATGTTGATCTTAAGGCAAATATATGGTTATTTAGGGTAGGCTAGAATAGTAGTAACATAGACCATGGGGATCTAGTATATAAGATAGATAGTCCAGTATAGAATTCTCTATTGAGTTCTCTTGTGTTAACCCCAATATAAGGTTTTTTCTTTGATCAACCCTAAGGTTATTGAATCATAACAGCAATGTGGCTTCCTATATTAAAGCAATAGTTAATGAGAGTCTTTGCCGATGTACTACTCTAGGAATTCCAGATATCAATCTATACAATAACCATGTCAGATTTCAGTGATGCTTTGATAACTCCATAAGAAAACTTAATAGAGTTTCTATTATAAGGTAGTCTACTTTATATACTCTAGTTGACAGTCCATATATATTACACTAACCTATTCTCAAGTTATAACTGAGATCTTTTGGTAGATTCTACAATATTCTGTTTAGTCACATGATAGTGTGACTGTCATGGTCACATATGTCATGATTTGTGACCTTGTGACTATCATGTATGATGTTGTGATATTATATCATGTTCCCTTAGCTAAGTTCTAAGAAGAAAATAAGAAAACTAAGCTATAAAGGAAATATGAAAAAGGAAAAGAGATCATAAAAGACAAGAAAAATCAAAGTCCACTCTAGCAAATTCTAACACTATGACATCAAGCCAATGTCCCACTATTGATGACATTGATCAGATCTTGCCTTGTTAGCATGTTTCCTGTTAATTGAATCTACTAAGGTATGCACACACCATCTCATTATAGTATATAAACAGTAAATTATAACTACATTGTCCATTCAACCAGTATTTGCATCAGCTTCTATAATATCTTGCATCAATCTGACAGTTTCTCATGAACGTGGTTTGATGGCACATTCGAATGGCAGTGGGTGCCTATCAAATATCAACTCTATCATGTAGTATGCCATTCAAAAAATAGAATAAACTCACGAAACAGCACCAGAGTCATATTCACAACTCAGCTCAATAGGATGGCCATCAGCATTAAGGATTTTTTCAAAATCAAACACAGTCAGCAACGACGCTGCCGTCAACCAGAGTACAGAGTATCCGATATGTGCCCCGGGGCATATCCTAAACACGAACCATTTCGTCAATGAAAGAATAAGCACTATGGGATTCATCTCCACGAACCTACGTCCAAACCCGAAGACTATATCTATCGGATCACGTACTCCATTATCCTTCCTCAGCCTACCATCAGACGTCAAGAATCGCTCTGGACAGAATTGTCGAGGTTCAGGGTAGTCGGATTCATTGTTGAGCATTGCCCTGAGAAGAGCATTATTGGATCAAGGAATGGGTGTGTACAAAAAGTGATCTCACCATGCATTATATAAAACTGAGCTGTGTTTGGGGATATAATATCCGTTATAAAGGTCGGCTGAAATGCATTGATGCGCAACACCTGGAAGAATGAATCGGGGTACGGTCTAGAGCAGATGGCATTGCATAAATTATTATTGCAGACCTGTGGGAACAATAGATTGCCACCTAACGACCATGAGATTAGTTTGGGCTATTCAAATAAACATCAAATCACAAACACTTACCGTAAAGCTTCCTTCATGACAGCACAGAAATACGGGAGATGAGGTTCATCCGTGTGTACGGGTAGGCGATCCCGACCTACGACTCCATCGAGTTCACGTTGTGCACGCTTCTGTATATCGGGATAGCATGTCATGGCGAGCACGAAAGTTTGCACAGCTGCGCTTATGGTATCAGATGCAGCTGAGTAGTTCCTAAATGAGAAGTTCTTGAGTGCATAATCTGGGTCATACCCAAATACACGTTTCCAGCAACATCTTTGAGTACAGACATGTATTCTTGGCTTTCCTCATTAGGGAGATCCTCGAGACAGAGGGATATAAAAGAGGGATCAAGATTGCTATGAGAGGACTAAAAAGAGTGGTCAATAACGAAAACACATGAAATGTCAGAGTGAACACACCCATTTCTGAAATGCATTGTCGAAGATACAGTCTCTCGATTTCGCCGCATAAACACGCGACTTTGCAGCTATCCTATGAAAGTTAGCCCCAGGAAACCATGTTGGGAGGTATTTTAGGACAGGAACCATGTCCACT
>Ga0157359_1001034_pt1 | contig 11019 bp, 10 predicted proteins | sample AttcapACBM3_FD_111482 | JGI IMG/M metagenome (GOLD analysis project Ga0157359, IMG submission 111482) | Fungus gardens microbial communities from leaf cutter ant in Botucatu, State of São Paulo, Brazil - Atta capiguara ACBM3 | ecosystem: Host-associated > Fungi > Mycelium > Unclassified ...
ATTGATTTCATTCGATCAATCATGGCATCGCTTTCTGCTCGGGTCAGGAGTTTGGGGAAATACTCCATCACTTGTGGATTGCTACCCATTGCGGCAAAGGCTATATAGTCCTCTGCTCTCCATTGTCTGAGACGTAATCGGGCTGTTTCGATCATTTTTAGAACCAATAAATGTGTATTAAAAAGTATTAACAATATAAGGAGATAGATCGGATATACTGCTGCAAATATCTCAATCATAGACCTTGTCGTCAAAATTGCCTATATGAATGAAAATGAACTTCTAGAAATTCAACAGGAACTTCAGGCCCAAGAAAAACGCTTGAACTATATTCTTTCAAGTAAAAGAAGAATCCAGAATATGATTCTGTCTTTTGAAAAGGATCTGGCTGAACAGTTAATTCCTGTTATTGATCAAATCAGTGATGATAAAGCGCCAGTTGAAAGTAGTTTGGCACTGACGATCTGCTGGAAATTTTCGAAAGCCGAGTTTCCTAAAACTGAACATTGGTGTAGCGAACTCAGCATTACTGACCTTGAAATCAAAGATCAATTTACTGTGGCATTAAAAGCACAGGCATGGTTAGGTATTTTGGGTAGTGATGAACTTTGGCAAACGCCGATGTGTGCTGAGATTACGCTTGATCCAAAAACAGATGGTTTAAAGAGCTATTACATCCATTTCCTATCTAAAGGAAAAGTCATTTCGTTAAGAAAGAACTCTAAGCACAGCGTAACAGTCAAGCAAATGCAAAGTATGTAATCCTTCGGGATACATACTTTTCTAAAATAGATGTTCAATCAAAGTAATTCATTAGTATTTACTTAACAGTCTCTCGATCCAATTCGTAGTAATAAAGCCTAACAATAATGGAAATAACATAAATACAAATGAGAGAATTAAAGTTGTAAATAAAGTCAAATCCAAGCTCTGAAAACTTAAGAAAACAACACTACTCATAACATAACCCAAAAATAGAAGACCTAAACCTTTAAGTATTTGAGAGATATCTACAATTTTTTTAGACTGCCGTAGAAAATAATAACTAATAAAATAAAGAAAGCTATGCCAACCAACTAAAATTGGCGTGAGCATGATGATTGCAGCAACACCTCTAAGAACCCCATTAGAAAGTTCTTGAGGTGAAAAATCCTGTTCATAAATCAAAAATCCCCAAACAAAAAACACGATACTGAGCGTTGCAACTGTGCCCGAAATCACGGAACGGATACACCACCAGACAAAAGAAGTCTGCTCACCATGATAATTCTTCATCTATTTCTCTTTTTATTTAATATAAATATTAATTACTTACACAAACACTTGATAAAACAAGCATGTAAAATTTATTATAAGATAGATTCAGATAATCATCTTCAAATAACATCATAAATGCTAAATATAAATTCAATTTACATGACCTATAGAACAAGATCTTAGAGAGAAAAAGTAAAGTCCATCCAGAAGTAATATCGTTAATTCTAGGGCAAATGAAGTCTGTATAAAGCCGTCAAAATTGTCTCCGAACCTAGCTTGAAAAGATTTCACTGAATCCCTTGTGCAAGTCGGGGCCAAGTCATGTAAAATCATCTGCCTTGCAAATACGAATGAGAGAACAATATCCGTGCGTAAAATTTTAGTCACCAATGCCCTACCTTATGCCAATGGACCTATCCATATGGGTCACTTACTCGGTTATATCCAAGCAGATATTTGGGTTCGTGCAATGCGTGCAATGGGCCATGATGTGACTTATGTATGTGCGGATGATGCTCATGGTACAGCGATCATGCTACGTGCTGAGGCAAATGGCATCAGCCCCGAACAGCAAATTGCCAATGTTCAGAAAGAACATATCCGTGACTTTGATGGTTTTGGCGTGCATTTCGATCACTATGATTCAACCAACAGTGATGAGAACAAAGCACGTTCAGAAGAAATCTATATCAAAAACCGTGAAGCAGGCAATATTGCGATTCGCCCTGTTACCCAGTTATTTGATCCTGAAAAAGGTATGTTCCTGTCTGACCGCTTTATTAAAGGCACATGCCCGAAATGTAAGGCTGAAGATCAATACGGTGATGCCTGCGAAGTCTGCGGTACAACGTATAATGCAACCGAATTAGAAAACCCGCGTTCAACTTTGAGCGGTGCAACACCGATTGAGAAATCATCGGATCATTATTTCTTTAAACTTCCAAATTTTTCAGAATACTTACAGAAATGGACGCGTGATCAAGGTCGTCTGCCAGTTTCGATTGCAAATAAACTAGATGAATGGTTTGAAGCAGGTTTATCGGATTGGGATATTTCGCGTGATGCGCCTTATTTCGGTTTTGAGATTCCAGATGCACCAAACAAATATTTCTACGTTTGGGTTGATGCACCTATTGGCTATATGTCGAGTTTTGAAAACTACATCAAAACCAAACGCCCAGATCTCAGCTTCGATGATTTCTGGAAAAAAGACAGCGATAAAGAAGTTTATCACTTCATTGGTAAAGACATCGTTTACTTCCACGCACTGTTCTGGCCTGCAATGCTTGAAGGTGCGAACTACCGTACCCCATCAGGTTTATTCGTAAATGGTTTCTTGACCGTGAATGGTCAAAAGATGTCGAAATCTCGTGGTACCTTCATCAAAGCTGAAACCTATTTAGAACATTTAAATCCTGAATATTTACGTTACTACTTTGCATCTAAACTTTCAGACAAAGTCGAAGATTCAGATTTAAACTTGGATGACTTCGTTCAGAAAGTGAATTCTGACCTTGTCGGTAAAGTGGTGAATATTGCCAGCCGTTGTGCAAAATTCATTAACACTAACTTCAATAATACCTTGTCAGATACATGTGCAGAGTCTGAACTGGTGCAAAGCTTTATTGATGCAGGTGATTCAATCGCACAAGCTTATGAAGCGCGTGAATTCTCAGCTGCAATCCGTGAAATCATGGCGTTGGCTGACCGTGCTAATCAGTATATTGATGAGAAAAAACCATGGGCCCTTGCCAAGCAAGAAGGTCAGGAACAACAAGTTCATGATGTGTGCTCGGTGGGTATTAACTTATTCCGTCAACTTGCGATTTACTTGGCTCCAGTCTTACCAACACTTGCTGCACAAGTTCAAGCCTTCTTACAACTTGAAAGCTTCGACTTTGCATCACGTCAGCACATCTTGGTTGGTCATGAAATTGCGCAATTCCAGCCTTTAATGCAACGTGTTGATGCCAAAGCCGTTGCTGCAATGGTGGATGCATCTAAAGATTCTTTAGCTGCGGCGGCAGAAGCGCCAAAAGCAGAGAAGAAAAAAGAAAAGAAAGCTGAGAAGAAGCCTGAGCCAAAAGTAGGTGAAGCTGAAATCATTGGTATTGAAGATTTCATGAAAATTGATCTTCGTGTAGCAAAAGTATTGGAAGCCGCGACGGTTGAAGGTTCTGATAAATTGTTGCAATTGACTTTAGATGTGGGTGAAGCTGAACCGCGTAATGTGTTTAGCGGTATTCGTGAGTTTTATCAGCCAGAAGATCTAAAAGACAAGTTGGTGGTGATGGTGGCTAACCTTGCGCCACGTAAGATGCGTTTTGGTATTTCTAACGGTATGGTACTTGCCGCAGGTAATGGCGAAGGTGTTTGGGTGATTTCTCCTGAATCTGGTGCTAAACCGGGTGATAAAGTGTCTTAAGGTTTTAAATGTTAGATAAAAAATCCTCTACTGATGTAGGGGCTTTTTAAACTCTATAAAGTTAATTAATAACTGATGTAACGACACGTATACGTTGATCATCAATAAAACTATAAAAAGCTTTTAATCTACGTGTATGAGCCATTATAATTTTACATCGTTCAAAATCATAATCTGCAAAACTATCTAGCCACTCAGAATTTACACAAAATAATTTAGAAATTAATAAATTATAGTGTTTTTGGCAATCTTGATCTGATAAAAACTCATCCCTTGCTTTAGTCAGAGTTAAACCATTAAGACCTAAATCTTTTATTCTACTATATAAATCAGCATAAATTTGATCAATAACATCTTTCTCATTTTTATATTCATTAATTGCTTTAAAAGTTAATTGAGCAATATCACTATCCATTTCCATTTTCATATAACCAGGTGATGCATAATGAATTGCATCTAAACTTGAATTGGATGCTTGTGGTATTATATCTTTTAATTTATTATAAAAATGCATAGCACTAAACCCACCTTGCCATGGCATTCCTCCAGAACTCCCCAATTGTTTCTTTGCAACAAAAATAAAATCATATAACTGTGTTAACTTCCGATATACCTCTTTTAAGTCATCAAATTTCCAATTATTTTCAAACACTAAAGATGTAATATTTTTATCTTCAACATAGTCCTCAATATTTAAATAAGAATCTTGCTCAGGATAATAATCATCAGGTATCTTAGACAAATCTACAAGTTTATAGTTTGATTTATTCTCATTTTCATCAATAAAAAAAACAAAACTACCTGTCTTTTCTTTAATACAACTAACTAGTGATAGCTCGCCTAATACTAGTCTCAACCTATCTTCTTCTTTTATTCTGAACAACATCCAACGATTATATTCATTATCGCAGTCACACCAATATTTTAAATACTTCTCTCCATTTCCTGAAATAAACTCAGACAATAAAGGTCCCTCAAAATATATAAGATCTCTATTCCATACTAAATTTTTCAATGGAAGATTTTCTAAACATGACCCTTCTAAATCAATCATTTTATACACCAATGAGATCAAGTATTATTGCAAAATCAGAACTTAAATCTATATTTTTATACTCAAATAAATCATAATGGCCGTGACCATTCGGTTCAGTTACAAGGCCATGTTTAGGTTCAATAGTACCTGTTGCTAGATGTGTACCAATTGTTTTATCAATATTTCTAATCATTTTTTTTAAATACTTATATCTAGAAATTGCTTTTGCTTCAGTTGTAAACATTGACAATCCTAACAATGAACAACGTGCAGTATCATTAGCTGCTTTATTAACTCGTTGTGGGCTTTTTTTACCTTGTGGAATAAAACTTTTACTACAAATCGGACTAAATACGAATCGATATGCTAGTCTCTGAATATTAGCAGAACTCTGAGGAGGGCAATCAATTATTGTACATAAATCGGATTGATATTTCATTATTATTTAAGCCTACAGCATATAAATTTATCATATCCCATTATAATATTTATTTTTGTAAATATAAATATTGCTAGAAAAATAATTTACACATAAATTATGTTAAAAGTAAGATAAATTAAAACGTAGAGAAGTATTTTATGAAAAAAACAGCCCTCCTCCTTTCTATCTCAATCTTGAGCAGCATCCCTTTACTGAGCCATGCAGAAACAAGCAAAATCCTGCCAATCATTGAACAACAAAAACAAGTCGCTGGCTTCTATCAATATCAAGCTGGTGATGTGCAAATCACTGCATTATTGGATGGCACCAACTTTATGTCGCCAAGCCTGTTTAAAGATATTTCACAGCAACAAGTCCAACAAATCTTAAAGAAATACTATGCTGATCAAGAGAAAGGTGTCCAGACTTCCATCAATGCGTTCCTCGTCAATACAGGAAAATCACTGGTACTCGTCGATAGCGGTGCAGCCAGTTGTTTTGGTCCACATTTAGGCTCCATCCTAAAAAATCTGGTTGCTTCAGGTTATAAGCCTGAACAGGTCGATACTATTTTACTCACGCACTTACATCCTGATCATGTGTGTGGCATCAGTAAAGATGGCGTTGCCAATTTTCCCAATGCAACCGTGTATGTCTCGAATGATGAAGCCAATTATTGGCTAGATCCCAAACAGGCAGCCAAGCTTCCAAAAGACAAACAAGCGGGTTATGAAGGAACGGTGAAGCACATTAAGCAAGCTATTGCGCCTTACCAAGCCAAGCAACGCTTTAAAACTTATAAACTCGGTGATGAAATTCAGGGCTTTAAAGTCATTAACACGGCGGGACATACCCCAGGTCACTTTAGCTATGAATTGAAAAGCAAAGGCGAAAGTGTGGTCTTTATTGGAGATATTGTGCATTCACATACCGTGCAATTTGATCAACCCAAAACTGCGATTGAATATGACATTGATCCTAAAAAAGCAGTGGCAACCCGTTTAAAACAGTTTGCTGATTTCGCGAAAAATGGACAAACTATTGCTGCACCACATTTACCGTTCCCGGGGATTGGACATATTTATTCAGCGGATGGTAAGAGCTATCAATGGATTCCAGTACATTTTAAAGATTAAGCTGAATAAGCGAATTTTAGGCAATAAAAAAGCGACCTTCTTGGTCGCTTTGTCTATGGCATTATTTCATACCAAAGATCAGCTTTAATCCCAGCAAGGTCATCACGCCACCAGCGATACGATCAAACAACGATTTGGATTTTAAATAAACTTTGCGTGGCCCTTCTGCTGACAATGCAACAGCCACCAGCGAATACCAACCTGCGTCAATAAAGAAGCACAACATTGGTAACACCACATAGTAATAACTTGGAATTTCTTTCGGTAATAATGCAGTAAAAATACTGGCAAGAATAATGGCAATTTTCGGGTTACTGAGCTGGGTAATGAGCCCCAAACGGAAAGCCTGTGCATAACTCATGCGATTCACAGTACCATTCACCGCTTCCATCGGCTCTTTGGCATGCTTGATAATCTTATACGCCAGCCAAAGTAAATACAGTCCACCAAATACTTTTAAAGCGATATAAGCCGAAGGCACGGCCAATAGAATTGCCTGTAAGCCCATAACCGCAAGCAAACCAAACAACGCTGCGCCCGTGCCTGTTCCTAAAGCGGTAAATAAACCATGTTTACGTGAAATCGCAATTGAGTTCTTTGCTACATAAATAAATGTAGGGCCTGGGCTAATTGCACCCAACATTAAGGCCAACGCAATGGAGCCTAAAATCAATAACGATTCCAAGATAACCTCTAGATTAGAATAATTTTCAAGCAATGATTTTACTTAAAAACAGGATGCAAGTGATAGATAAATTTTGATTTGCTGTCTCATTTTATCGCTTTAACTCAATATTTTTGAGTCGATTCCTTTCATTAAAAACCTAAGCCCGACTCAAAACCAGATACATCACTTCACTACGAAACGAACCATCTGCCTGAATCTGATAATATTGACGTGTCTGATCAGAAGCTTTGTGCTGCAAATCCCGTATGGTCTGAACCGCATATTCTGGTGTTTTCATCCGTTCAGTCCAACTCTGAAATTCTAAATCTAAATGTTGTTTTTCAACAATTTCTAGCGTAAATCCTGCATATTCAGCAAAACGCGCCCATTCTCCCAAACTATAATTACGCACATGACTTGGATCGCGAATCGTTTCAATGGTCTGAAAAAAGGTATCCATCACAGGATTCAAATTTCCTAAAATATCAACAATAATCACTTTGCCCTGTTGCGCTACGACACGATACATCTCACTCATGGCTTGTGCGACATTCTGCCAATGATGTGCTGAATAGCGGGTAATGATGCAATCAAAACTTTGATCAGCAAAAGGCAATGTCTCGGCTGCACCCTGCTGAGTCATAATATTATCGAAACCTTGTTGTTGGGCCTGTTCAGCAACCAATTCAACCATCGACGACGTTAAGTCGTAGGCAGTTACCTGATCTACAAACGGTGCAACTTGATAGCTGACATGTCCGCCGCCACAGCCCAAATCCAGCACTGTTTTAAATTGATGTGACTGGATCAACTGCTGCATTTTCTGAAATTCAATCCCCTGCGCATGCACAGTACTGCTTAAATAGGCTTGAGATTTATCTTGATATTGCTGTTGATTGACTTGATGCTGGGTGGTCATGTTTTTATCCTTGCTGTGCCTGTCTCTATTTAAAATAGCCAAGTACAATAAAAAATAAAAATGATCAATTTTAATTTAATTAATAAAAATAAGTTATCAATTAAATCCAATCAAACTTGCAGCAACATTGATCGCAACCGCCAAAATGACCGTATTAAAGATAAATGCCAGTACACAATGAAAAATATTTAAATGCCTAAGCGATGAACTGGTAATGGACACATCTGCTGTTTGTGCAGACGTACCAATGATATAGCTAAAATAAATAAAATCGAGGTAGTCGGGTTGATCTGTCTTGGGAAAATCCAGCCCCGCTTCTTGGTGACGGCTTTTTGCTAGGTAATAGTCATGGGCATAGTGAATCGCAAATAAAGTATGCAGCAATAACCAAGTTGAAAATATTGTGCCAATGGTCAGTAGAATCAGTGCACTTTTTAAAATAGGAGAATCTTTTGGTACATGACTGAGTTGCACCACGATCGAAATAAAACACACCACGATCGCAATCAGCACCACAGTTAAAATCACCCACTTCCCTTCATCCTGTTGCTGGGCACGTTTTAAAATATGTGTTGCATCCAGATGCCACATCATTTTCAAAATCAGGAACAAATACAGCCAAATCGCAATATTCCAGCCTAACTGCAAGCAGGTGGCCCATTTCCAGTCAGTAAAAAAGTGCAATGCTGCATAGATCAGCAAACCCAAGCTAAAAGTTGCGGAGAGATATGGACGATGTTTTATCCCCGTTGCAAAACGTTGTACAAATCCCTGCATACTTCACCTGATTGTCGTTTTTATTCATGATTGATTTAGTCTTATTTTTTAACACTGTATGCACTTAGAAAAGTACCTTCTATGATGGATTTTACCTAAATTAAACAAAATAAATTTCTGCTACATATTTACTTCGGACAAAAATGTCCGTTTAATTCACATTAAATATTCCACGAGCTTTGGTCATGGTAAAACGTCAGCAATTGGCGGCTCACAATCGTGATGAACTCCTCAATGCCGCAGAGGAAGTTTTCCGCAAGCAAGGTGTGCATGTGCCTCTACAGGCCATCATTGATCATGCTGGTGTTGGGCGGGCAACTTTTTATCGTAATTTTGCCGATCGTAAAGCCTTGATCGCAGCTTTGCTGGAACGCGCCATTACCCGTTTGGAGCAAAAGGCGAAAGAATTACTTATCTTTAATGATGGTTTTATCCGCTTAATTGAAAGCCATATTGAACAAATACCACAGCTTGTTGTGCTGATTGATTACTGGCGCATTATTGATCGTGAAGACCCAATCATGCTAAACATTTATGAACGACGGAATAAAGCGCTACAGCCTCTGATTGATCAAGCGATTCAGCACAAATTATGTCGTCCTGATCTTACCCCTCAAGATTTCGGTATGATTACGGGGATTTTAGGATCATCATTTCAGGGACATCAGGCGAGCGATCAGCTAAGACTGGCAAAACGCGCAATAGAATTATTATTAAACGGTATTAAAGTGTAGGTCGAGGAATAAAATGGATAAAAGCCCTCGCTATCTAGAGACTCCCCCAGATTGGACTGCTGAAGAGCGCCCGGCCTTACCGGGTTCGCCTGCAGCTATTGCGCATACCCGACCAAAACGTATTGCCTATTTTATTATTGGCCTGATTATCAGTATCGCGGCAAGTCTCAGTAATGGTTTTATTATTGCCAATTTGCCCATCTTTCAGGGTGAATATGGTTTAACACCATCACAGGCAGCATGGCTTCCTGCGTCTTATGTCATGGCCAATGTCAGTGCCAACCTGATTCTGTTTAAAGCTCGGCAACAATATGGCTTACGCCTGTTTTCAGAACTGGGATTACTGGTATTTATTGGCGTACTGGTTCTGCATCTCTTTGTACAAACCTATGAAATGGCACTCTTTGCCCGCTTTATTGCAGGCTTGGCCGCAGCGCCTCTCAGTTCACTCGGCATGTATTACACCATGCAGGCCTTTGGCAAAGCAGATATGGCCAAAGGGATTTATCTGGCTTTCGGATTTCAGCAACTAGGATTGCCATTGGCATGGATTCTTTCGCCATTCCTACTCAAAGCAAATCCGTGGGATGTGATTTATACCTTTGAATTAGGTCTGGCCATCTGTTGTTTTGCAATGGTTGTTTCACTCAAATTGCCACGTAGCTTACGTCTGCAGGTCTTTGAGAAGCAGGATTTCTTTACCTTTGCCCTGTTGGCACCCGGTTTCGCCTGTCTGTGTATTGTCCTCACCCAAGGGCCTATTCTGTGGTGGTTCGATAGCCCGTGGCTGGCTTATACCCTGATTGTTGGTTTCTGTCTGATTGTATTGGGCCTCACCTACGAACATTATCGGACCAATCCGTTGATTATGACCCGCTGGCTGGCGGCTGGCGATTTACTCAGTTTCGTGGTCAGTGCCTTTGCACTACGCTTACTGATGTCAGAACAAAGTTATGCGGCGGTGAATTTTTTGAAAACCATGGGTATGGGGCCGGATCAATTTGTTCCCTTATATGTGGTGATCTTTTGTGGGACGATTGCTGGTTCAGTGTTTAGTGCTTTGACCTTCCATCGCGAGCGGCTCATTTTAAATTTGTTCCTTGCTGAAATCCTGATTTTCATTGCCTGTGCACTGGACTATCACCTCACCAGTGATGTGCGCCCAGCCAATTTCTATCGCAGTCAATTTTTAGTGAGCTTTGCAGGTGGCGTGTTTATCGGGCCATTACTATTGATGGGCTTTATGCGCACCTTGCAGCGTGGACCTCAATATGTCTTGACCTTTATTATTCTTTTTTCAGCCACACAAAACTTTGGTGGTCTGGTCGGTTCATCCTTCTTTAATACTTACCAGCAACATCATACTTATGGTTATAAAGTCGAGATTAACAGCAATCTTAATCCGACCGATCCATTGGTCGCACAACGCTTACAGACTTATCAGCATAGTGCAATGGTGACCACCAATGATCCAGTTCTACAAAATAATCAGGCACTACAAAACCTGAATAAAGTGGTGACACGCGAAGCACAGGTTCGCGCCTATAACGATGTGATTGTATTAAATGGCATTTTTGCTGTTGTTTTACTGCTATGGGGGTTATTTAAATATGTACGTAATAAGTACATGACCCGAAAAAATCTGCA
>Ga0157359_1001038_pt1 | contig 11000 bp, 9 predicted proteins | sample AttcapACBM3_FD_111482 | JGI IMG/M metagenome (GOLD analysis project Ga0157359, IMG submission 111482) | Fungus gardens microbial communities from leaf cutter ant in Botucatu, State of São Paulo, Brazil - Atta capiguara ACBM3 | ecosystem: Host-associated > Fungi > Mycelium > Unclassified ...
CACATTTTAGCTGAATTGTAATGCAACACTTTTTGACAAACGTGAGCAAAATCTATTTTCTATCGATCTGTTACAGGCACGCTACGCGGGCTGAAGAACGGGCTGTTATTTGCTGTGAAACCCCCATTCCCATCAAGGGACCGATTTCTCTCTGACTGCGTCTGCTGTGCGGCGGTCAAAAGCATGTGGCTGATAATAATGAAATTCAAAACGTTGATAGCAGGTGCCGTGCTGGCATGTTCATTGAGTGGCGCTGCGCAGGCCGCGGAAAGCGATCCGCAGTATGTCTCCGACTGGTGGCATCAGAGCGTTAACGTGGTAGGCAGCTACCACACCCGTTTCGGGCCGCAGTTTAACAACGACGTTTATCTGGAATATGAAGCGTTTGCGAAGAAAGAGTGGTTCGATTTTTACGGCTATCTCGACGTACCTAACTTCTTCGGCGTGGGCAACAGCAATGCCAACGGCGTATTCGACCACGGTTCACCGATGTTTATGGAGATTGAGCCGCGCTTCTCAATCGATAAACTGACCGGCACCAGCCTGGCCTTTGGTCCGTTCAAAGAGTGGTATTTCGCCAACAACTACATCTACGACATGGGCCGCAACAGCGATAACCGCCAGAATACCTGGTATATGGGTCTGGGCACCGATATCGATACGCACAGCGATGTCGGCCTGTCGCTGAACGTCTACGCCAAATACCAGTGGGAAAACTACGGTGCCGCAAATGAAAACAGCTGGGATGGCTATCGCTTCAAGGTGAAATATTTCGTGCCAATCACCACGCTGTGGGGCGGTAACCTGGGCTACGTGGGCTTCACCAACTTTGACTGGGGTTCTGATCTCCGTGATAAAGGCGGTTCATCACGCACCAGTAACTCCATCGCCTCCAGCCACATTCTGTCACTGGGTTACGATCACTGGCATATTTCTGCAGTGGCGCGTTACTTCCACAACGGCGGACAGTGGGCGGACGGTCAGGAGCTGAACTTTGGCAACGGGCCGTTTGAAGTGAAATCGACAGGCTGGGGTTACTACCTGGTGGCGGGTTATAACTTCTGATGATGGCGGGCGGCTGCAACAGCCGCCCGTTATAGCAGCGAACTGGCACGGATCGTTTTTCTCTCCATGCCAGCTTTTCAGACGCAGGTTTATGAGATCAGCGCTGCATCTGCCCCGTTTTTAGTTCTGCGGCTTCTCTACATTGATGCGCCACGGGATGTTGAACTTATCAATGAACATGGCGAAGCCATTCGACCAGAAGGTCTCCTGCCACTCTGTTGTCACCTTCCCGCCTGCCGACAGCTTCTCAAACCAGGCTTTACCCTCTTCAACATCATGAGTCGAAAGACTGACCGCATACCCGGCATGTTCAGACGCTGGCGGTTTCTCTGTGTTGCCGTCACTCAGCATCAGCTCACCGTCACCGATACGCAGTTGGGCATGCATGATCTTTTCTGGCGGCTGTGGGGCAGCAGACTGATCGCCGACCTGTTCGCCCTGATCCGGCATATCCCCGAATTTCATTTTAGAGAGTAACTCTCCCCCCGTTGCCTGCAGGTAAAAGTCGATAGCCTCTTCGCAACGGCCATAGAGAAACAGATAAGGACTGACTTGCATCGTAACCTCTATTTGTCGGGTGGATTATTTACAGTACCCTAAGAGTGTAGACGATCGACTTTATCCATTGATTTTACTGACAATAACGGCGAAAGAGTTGTGCCATGTAACTGCTCATCGGTGTCAGCGTAGTATCTTTGCGCTGAATCAGATAGAAGATCGCTTTCGGCAGGGGATCGTCGAGCGCCAGCGCCACCAGCGACCGGCCCAGAATCGGATCGTCAATCACATCGACCGACAGAATGCTGATGAAATCGCTCTGCGCCACCAGGCTGGTGCAGGCCATAAAGGTTTCACAGGTCACCACGATTTTGGGTGCCATGCCGCGCTCGCCAAACAGATCGTGCAGCAGGCGGTAGTAGCTGCCTTTTGGAGTGGGCATCGTCCAGTCCGCCTGCTGTAATTCCGTCAGAGAACGGGCCTTTTCCAGCGGATGCCCTTTGCGCACCACGACTTTGTACTCACGCTCCATCACCCGCTCATACATCAGTTCCTGATCGAGATGGCTCTGATCGTAGGTATTAATGGTGAAATCGAGCGCCCCCTGACGCAGTTCATGCACCATCGAGACCAGCTGGCCTTCGACAATGCGCACCTTCACCAGCGGGTATTCACGATGAAACTGGTTTATTACCTGCGGCATGATGGTGCGCGCCACGCTGCCACCCACGCCAATGTTTACCTGACCGCCCCCCAGCCCCAGCCGCTGCTGAATATCCTCTTCGGCGACCCGCAGTTCTGCCAGCACCAGACTGGCATGACGAAAAAAGTTATCACCGATGTCGGTCAGCACCACCCCCTGCTGACGGCGGATAAACAGCTTTGCCCCCAGCTCGCGCTCCAGTTCCTGAATCGCTTTGGTTAACGCCGGTTGCGACAGCCCGGAAAGACGGCTTGCTGCCCGGATACTGCCCTGTCGCGCCACGTCAACGAAGGCGCGCAGCTGATGAAGTTTGAGATTGGCAGACATAATTTTGCGATAACCGTTGTTTATCAGTCACAAGATATTCGCATCTTATGCGTCCCGATACCATTGTGTAGATTCGAAGCAGTGCATAAAAAACCAGCAATGAGGAGAACGCCAATGATCCCCCTTTCAGACCCTGTCAGCGCCCTGCTGCCCCAGTTGCAGCAGTGGCGTCGCGACTTCCATCACTACGCCGAATCGGGCTGGCTGGAGTTCCGCACCGCAACGTTAGTCACTGAAGAGCTACATAAGCTCGGTTATCAACTCAGGCTGGGCCGTGAGGTGATCGACGCCGATGCGCGGATGGGCTTGCCTGACGACGCCGTGCTGAAGCAGCAGGAGGCCCGCGCCTTGCAACAGGGCGCGCTGCCGCAGTGGATCAGCCACTTCTCCGGTGGATTCTGCGGCATCGTGGCAACGCTTGAGACCGGTCGTCCTGGCCCGGTGATGGGTTTTCGTGTGGATATGGATGCGCTGGATCTCAACGAAAGTCAGGCCGACGATCATCTGCCGCAGCGTAGCGGGTTCGCCTCCTGCAACGCCGGCATGATGCACGCCTGCGGGCATGACGGCCACACCACCATCGGGCTGGGCCTCGCGTCGGTATTGATGGCGATGAAAGATCAGCTTAGCGGCACGATTAAACTGATCTTCCAGCCCGCCGAAGAGGGTGTGCGCGGTGCCAGAGCGATGGTCGCAGCGGGCGTGGTCGATGATGTTGATTGCTTCACGGCGATTCATATCGGCACCGGTGTACCGGCAGGCGAAGTGGTGTGCGGCAGCGACAGCTTCCTCGCCACCACCAAGCTGGATGTCTATTTCACCGGCGTCGGTGCCCATGCGGGCGGTCGCCCTGAAGAGGGCCGCAATGCGCTGCTGGCCGCCGCGCAGGCAACGCTGGCGCTGCACGGTTTAACTCAGCACAGCGGCGGCGTGGCGCGGGTCAATGTGGGCGTTCTGCAGGCAGGAACGGGCCGCAATGTGGTGGCCGACTGCGCCCTGCTGAAAGTTGAAACCCGTGGCGTGACTAATCAGGTTAACGACGATATTTATCAGCAGGCGCTGCGGGTTATTGCCGGTGCCGCGGCGATGTATGGCGTTGAGCAGCAGGTTTCACTGATGGGTGCCGCGCGCAGCTGTACGCCGACGCAGCCGTGGGTCGATTTTATCCATCAGCAGGCGGATGCCCTTGGCATTTTCGACTCCGTGGTCGATCGCAAAGCCCAGGCCGCCGGGTCTGAAGATGCCACCTGTATGATGGAACGCGTAAAGCAGCGCGGCGGTCAGGCCTCTTACGTCATTTTTGGCTGTGAACTGGCGGCAGGCCACCACAATGCGAAATTCGACTTTGATGAGCGGATCATGCCGGACGCCATCACGCTGCTGGCAACCCTGGCGCTGAATCAGGCGCAGTTCGGAGGAACCCGATGATGGAAGCCTTTATTGCTGATTATATCGACCGCCATCAGCTCCGCTTCAGCGCACTCAGTGATGCGATCTGGGATACCCCGGAAACCCGCTTCGCCGAAACCCGCTCGTCTGCGCGGCTGGCCGATGCGCTGGAAGAAGAAGGATTTACCGTGGATCGCGGCGTGGGCGGCATTGAGACCGCCTTTATTGCCAGCTTTGGCCAGGGCAAGCCGGTGATTGCCATTCTCGGCGAGTTCGATGCGCTGGCCGGTCTGAGTCAGCAGGCAGGCTGCGCACAGCCGCAACCGCTGGAAGCCAGCGGCAACGGACATGGCTGTGGCCATAACCTGCTTGGCACGGCGGGCGTCGCGGCGGCCTGCGCCGTGAAAGCGTGGATAGAACAACATCACACCGGCGGCACGGTTCGCTTTTATGGCTGCCCCGGCGAAGAGGGTGGATCGGGCAAAACCTTTATGGTGCGCGAAGGGCTGTTTGATGATGTTGAAGCCGCCGTGACCTGGCATCCGGAAGGCTTCAGCGGCATGTTTAATCTGCGCACGCTTGCCAATATTCAGGCGGCGTTCCGCTTTAAAGGCGTCGCCGCCCATGCCGCCAACTCACCCCATCTGGGCCGCAGCGCGCTGGATGCCGTCACGCTGATGAATACCGGCGCCAACTTTCTGCGCGAGCACATCGTGCAGGAAGCGCGTCTGCACTACGCCATCACCAACAGCGGCGGTGTCTCACCGAATGTGGTACAGGCCGATGCGGAGGTGCTCTACCTGATCCGGGCCCCGGCGTTGCCGCAGGCGCAGGCGATTTATGAGCGGGTGATCAATATCGCCAGAGGCGCTGCCCTGATGACCGACACCACGCTGACCGTGCGTTTTGACAAAGCCTGCTCGGACTACGTGCCGAATCGCGCGCTGGAAGCGGTCATGGAGCGTTATTTGCATGCGTTTGGTCTGCCCGACTACAGCGACGCAGAGCGCGCGTTTGCGGCGGAACTGCGCGCTACGCTCACGGAGGACGATCTGCGCAATGCCCGGCTCAATGCCGCCCGAACCGGGGGCGATGCCGGTCACGCCTGGGCTGAGCAGCTGGGCGATAAGCTGTTTATGGATGAGGTCGCGCCCTATGCGGTCACACGCGAGCTGCTCTATGGCTCCACCGATGTCGGCGATGTGAGCTGGGTAACGCCGACCGCACAGTGCTTTGCGCCCTGCTTTACCTTCGGCACGCCGCTGCACACCTGGCAACTGGTGGCGCAGGGCCGCACCAGTATCGGGCATAAGGGAATGTTTCTGGCGGGCAAGGTGATGGCGGCCACGGTGTTAACGCTGTTAACCGATCCGCAGGCGCTGGCTGGCTGCCGGGCCGAGTTTGAACGGGTACGCGCCGCGCAGCCCTATATCTGCCCGATTCCGGCAGGCATCACACCAACAAAACTGGCCGAATGAGCCGATAGCCGGGTCTCTGACACGGACCACGATAATAACTATTGCAAACACTTCCCTGATTCAGCAGAGCCGGAACTGAACTCACCGTCTGTCGTCTGCCACGACCGGCGCCAGGCCGGGCGTCAGCTGATAAAGGGAACACAAGACGAGAACAATATCATGGAAGCAACCTCCGGGAACCGCAGCCCTGGCCGGCTTTTCTGCTGGATAGAGCGTGTGGGCAATAAAGTGCCTAACCCGTTTTTACTGTTTGTTTATCTGATCGTCGCGCTGATGGTAGCGACCGCCATTATCAGCGCGCTGGATCTGGCGGTAAAGAACCCCAGCAATGGCGAAATCGTCCGGGTGAATAATCTGCTGAGCGTCGCGGGCATGCAGTGGATCCTGCCGAATATCATTAAAAACTTCAGCAGCTTTACCCCGCTGGGATCGATTCTGGCGCTGGTGATTGGGGCCGGGCTGGCGGAAAAGGTCGGCCTGTTGCAGTCGCTGATGGTAAAGATGGCGTCGCGCGTCAGCCGTCGTTACGCCAGCTACATGGTGCTGTTTATCGCCTTCTTCAGCCATATTTCTTCGGATGCCGCGCTGGTGGTGATGCCACCGCTGGGCGCGCTGATCTTTCTGGCGGTGGGGCGTCATCCGGTGGCGGGGCTGCTGGCCGCCATTGCCGGCGTGGCCTCTGGCTTTACCGCCAACCTGCTGATTGTCACCACCGATGTGCTGCTCTCCGGCATCAGCACCGAAGCGGCTAAAGCGGTCAGCGATACGGTGCACGTCAGCGTGATCGATAACTGGTTCTTTATGGCGACCTCAGTGATTGTGCTGACGATTGCGGGCGCGCTGCTCACCGATAAATTTGTCGAGCCGCGCCTGCCGCAGTGGCAGGGTAACGGTGAGAAACTGGCGGCACTGACGCCGCTGGAGAACCGGGGTCTGCGCGCCGCCGGCATTGCCGCGCTGCTGTTTATCGCCCTGATGGCGCTGCTGGTGGTACCGGAACATGCGCCGCTGCGCAATCCCACCACCGGCGCCATTATTCCCTCGCCTTTTATTCAGGGCATTGTGCCAGTCATTATTCTGTTCTTCTTTGTGGTCGCCATTGCTTATGGCGTGGTCACCCGGCAGATCCGGCGTCCGGATGATATTCCGCAGCTGCTGGTCGATCCGATGAAGGGCATGGCGGGTTTTATCGTGATGGTCTTTCCGCTGTCGCAGTTCGTGGCGTTCTTTAACTGGAGCAACATGGGCAAATTCATGGCGATCGGGCTGACCGACGTGCTGGAGAGCGCAGGCGTCAGCGGCGCGCCCGCGTTTCTGGGCCTGATGTTCCTGTCGGCTTTTCTCTGCATGTTTATCGCCAGTGGCTCTGCCATCTGGTCGATTCTGGCCCCGGTTTTCGTGCCGATGTTTATGCTGCTCGGCTTCCATCCTGCCTTCGCCCAGATGATTTTCCGCATCGCCGACTCTGCCGTGCTGCCACTGGCGCCGATGTCGCCGTTTCTGCCGCTGTTTCTGGCCTTTTTACAGCGTTACCAGAAAGATGCGCAGCTCGGCACCTATTACGTCCTGATCTTCCCCTATCCGCTGGTGTTCTTTATCAGCTGGATAGCACTACTGATGGTGTGGTATCTGCTGGGGCTGCCGATTGGGCCCGGCGTCTGGCCGAAACTGCCGTAGTGCGCCTGCCACGGATGGCAAAACCTGCAACGTGCATTGCTAAATCGTCAGCAACACTCCTCTCGGCAACGGCGGATGAATTGATTATTCTGCTATCTCTTCGCTTGCTAACGGTTAACCCTCTCAATACGCCGCTGACCGGCTGCGAGTCGTATCCACACTGCCTGAGGTTCACGCTGATATGACCACCACTTCCACCAGCCTGCCACCGATGCCCGCTTCATCGGCGGCCCGTAACAGCTTAGCCGCTCGCGTTGATGCGCTGCCCTCTTCCGCCGGATTGTGGCGTTTTATTACGCTGCTGGCGCTGGGCGGTTTTTTTGAGCTTTATGATCTGTTTGAAACCGGTTATATCAGCACCGGCCTGTTGTCGGCAGGCGTGTTTCACACCGGCACGGCAGGCGTGCTGGGCTTCTCCGATCAGGCCGCCTTCGCCTCGGCCACCTTTCTCGGCCTGTTTTTTGGTGCCAGCCTGCTGGCACCCTATGCAGATCGCTTTGGCCGTCGTCTGACCTTTATGTGCGCGCTGCTGTGGTATGGGCTGTTTTCACTGCTGATGGCGTTTCAGCAGAGCGCGGAGATGATTATTCTGTTCCGCTTTCTGGTGGGTATCGGGCTGGGCGTCGAGCTGGTGACCATTGATACGTACCTGTCAGAATGGGTGCCGAGTCATCTGCGCAGCCGCGCCTTTGCCTTCTCCTTTTTCATACAGTTTTTATCAGTGCCTGCCGTGGCGCTGATGTCATGGTGGCTGATCCCGCAAACGCTGCTCAGCCTGGAGGGCTGGCGCTGGGTAGTCATCGCAGGCGCGGTCTGTTCTTTGGTGATCTGGCTGGTGCGCAGAAACCTTCCGGAGTCGGCGCGCTGGCTGGCGCAGCAGGGTCGGCATCAGGCGGCCCATCAGGTGTTGTCCGCGATGGAGCAGCGCTGTGGTATCTCGCCCGGGCCTGCGGTTCTGCCCGATGACCCGGCGGCGCAGCTGCCAGAACGGGGGCGTTTCAGTGAGATCTGGTCACCGGCTTACCGCAAGCGCACCCTGATGCTGGTGGTAATGAACTTTTTCCAGGCGATCGGCTTTTTCGGCTTTGGTAACTGGCTGCCTGCCCTGCTGTCCGGCCGCGGTGCCACGGTGACCCACAGTCTGCTCTATGCCTTCTTCATTACGCTCGCCTATCCGCTGGGATCGCTGATCTGCAGCCGCTACGCCGACAGGCTGGAGAACAAGTGGCAGATCGTCCTGTCATCGCTGATGACGGTGGTGTTCGGCACGCTGTTTGCCTTCCAGACGCAGCCGGTGCTGCTGATCCTCTGCGGCTTCCTGATCACCTGGTCCAACGCCTGGCTGACCTTCAGCTTTCACGCCTATCAGACCGAGATCTTCCCGACCCACATCCGGGCGCGGGCAGTCGGCTTCTGCTACTCCTTTAGCCGCCTCTCAACGGTCTTCAGCAGTATTCTGATTGGGGTGATATTGCAGTATGCCGGAACGCCAGGCGTGATTACCTTTATCGTGCTGAGCATGGTGATGGTGATGCTGTCGGTAGGCATTTATGGGCCGAAAACCCGCGGTATCGATCTGGAGAATATTTGAGATTTAACCGCGACAGAGTTCACAAAAAAGGGGGCGGCACCTGCCGCCCCGCCTTGACAGAGCCATTGAATCTGCTGATTTGCAAATTTTCCACCAGAGTCTGGTAAAACCGGATTTAACCATGCCACTCGGCTCAGCGCGGACAACATATAAAATGGAGCCATAGAAAATTTTCTTTTCAGCCCATCCATTTACTCTTTTAATATTAAAACCTCACATTTGAGATATAAAAAAACAGTAAGGAAGAGAACTATTCCTGAAAATCCGGTTTATTTGTTATTAAAACTAGATCAATATCAGGCAACATGCAGCACCCACCCCGATTGCCCCTAATCCAATTGCTCCTAATCCAATTGCCCCTAATCCAATTGCCCCCAGTCCTATTGCGGCTGCGGCTGCAGCTGCGGCTGCGACTGTAATTCCGATAGTAATACCGACACCGATACCTACCGCAACAGCTGTTACCGTATCGACCAGTAATCCGGCTGCTCCGCCAAACAGACCCCCCAACCCTGCGCCGATTGCGGTATAACTGACGTCAGCATTAGCACTATCATTATCCAGTACCATGCCAATTAAACTGCCTAAGCCCAACCCAATAATTCCGCCAGCTACTGTTGCAATTCCACCACTAACTACGCCGGTTTCACTATAATAAAGTTCACGCATAATTTCTCCTTTGATTGTTGTTAACCAAACAGGCCAGATATATCTAGCACAAACCAATCATAAATAAACCGTTCAAAGAAAAAATAGTAATTATTCTATAAGTAGCGCTATATATTGAGCTACGCTATTAAAAATAATTAGCAGGGAAATTATTTGAAGATATCAATAAATAGAATTAAAAGCAGATAATCAGGCGGCCGGGATTACCCGGCTCGCCTGAATGAGAGTTACTGATTTTCGAGCTTATGGATATTCGCGCTGCCCTGATAAGGCTGGATAGCCTTATCCTTGCGCAGCTTCGCCACATCCTGAGCCGTTACGTCAGATCCGGTGCCGTTGCCCCAGCTGTTACGCACGAAGTTTACCACGTCTGCCACCTGCTGGTCGTTGAGACGCCAGCCGAATGCTGGCATGGTAATGGTCGACGGCGCGCCGTTCACGCCAGGCAGCTGCCCGCCCACCAGTACGATATGGATGAGCGAAGTCGGATCGTCTGCCATAACGACCGGATTACCGCGCAGCGCCGGATAGAAACGCTTATAGCCGCTGCCATCGGTTTTATGGCATGCCGCACAGCTGTCGACATAGGTCGCGGCACCGGTCTGGCTGTCATCGCCACGCCACAACGCGTTTGCGGTGGCATCATCCACGCTGAACGCCGCCTGATGGGGGTCTTTCGCGCCCAGAGACTTCAGATAGCGCGCAATGGCGGTGATATCGGACTCGCTCAGGTGCTGCAGACTGTGTTCCACCACGTCGGTCATGCCACCGAAAACAGCGGTGTGATCGTTGCGGCCATAACGCAGGAACTGGCGCAGATCCTCTTCGCTCCAGCGCCCCAGCCCATCACGGTTATCGCCGCGCAGGTTGCTGGCAGTCCAGCCATCAATCGGCGCGCTGCTGCCCGCCAGATAGTCACTGCCCTCCTCGTTGGTCAGCGCCTTCTCCTGCATGGTGATGCTGCGCGGCGTGTGACAGGCCCCGCAGTGGCCCAGTCCTTCAACCAGATAACGACCGCGTGCCAGCACCGGACCTTCCTGCGCGGCAGGCTGGAACGCTTTGACATCCGGCGCAAAAATGCCGCGCCAGATCGCCAGCGGCCAGCGCATCGACAGCGGCCATGGAATATCGCTGTCGCGATTCGCCTGCTTCACCGGCGTAACGCCATGCATGAAGTAAGCGTAAAGCGCCTTCATGTCCTCATCGCTGACCACCGCGTAAGAGGGGAACGGCATCGCCGGATAGAGCGTGTCGCCGTTTTTCGCAACGCCATGACGCACTGCTTTCTGGAAGTCGTCATAGCTGTATTCACCAATACCGGTCGCCGCATCGGGCGTGATATTGGTGGAATAGATAGTGCCAATCGGTGTCGCCATCGGCAGACCACCGGCAAACGCCGCGCCGCCTTTGCTGGTGTGGCAGGCTACGCAGTCACCGGCGCGCGCCAGATACTCACCCCGTTTAACCAGATCGTCCTGGCTGCTATCCGCCAGGGCGGCAAACGTCAGGGAGCCAAGAATCAGAGCCAGAATGCCATTTTTCATCGCCATTTCCTTATGCCTGCACCAGTGGACCGGGATTTTTCAGGTAGTGTTCGCGAATC
>Ga0157359_1001040_pt1 | contig 10981 bp, 7 predicted proteins | sample AttcapACBM3_FD_111482 | JGI IMG/M metagenome (GOLD analysis project Ga0157359, IMG submission 111482) | Fungus gardens microbial communities from leaf cutter ant in Botucatu, State of São Paulo, Brazil - Atta capiguara ACBM3 | ecosystem: Host-associated > Fungi > Mycelium > Unclassified ...
ACCGGGATTTTTCAGGTAGTGTTCGCGAATCGCTTTGGCTGACCAGTAGGTCAGCGCAGCGACCATGCCGGTCGGGTTGTAGCCCAGCCCCTGTGGGAAGGCTGACGCCCCCGGAACAAAAACATTCGGCACATCCCAGCTTTGCAGATAGCGGTTGACCGCACTGGTTTTGGGATCGTCGCCCATGATCGCCCCGCCACTGATGTGGGTGGTCTGATAAACCGTGGAGTCAAAATGGGTGCCCGGCTTTTTCGCGCCACCGATGATCATCTTCGGATTCATCGCTTCAGCGATATTGCGCATCTTACCGACCATAAACTGCGCCATTTTGATGTCGTTCTCCTGCCAGTCAAAGGTCATGCGCAGCAGCGGCTGTCCATAGGCATCTTTGTAGTTAGGATCGAGATCAAGATAGTTGGCACGATAAGACTGGTGCGCGCCATGCGCATCCATCGACAAGTGGTGGGTGTAGGTATCCGCCACCGCCGCTTTCCATTGGCTGCCCCAGTTGGGCGTACCCGCCGGAACCGGCAGGCCGGAAATCGGTTTGGTGCCCGCCTGGTTGACCCAGAATGGTGAACCGCCGACAAAGCCCAGCGGCCCGTGGTCGAAGTTATCCGCGTTGAAATCATCCACCGCCACGCCCGCGCCACCCGCACCGATAAACGGATTGGTGGTGGTGTTTTTATCAAACAGCGCCTTGAGCGTAGAGAGGTTCTGATAGGCAAAGTTGCGGCCTACGGTGCCTTCATTGGTGATCGGGTTGTACGGCTTACCGATACCCGACAGCAGCATCAGATGCACATTGTGGAACTGGAAGGCGGAGAGGATCACCAGGTCAGCGGGCTGAACCTGCTCGCGTCCCTGGCCGTCCACATAGGTCACGCCGGTGGCGCGCGTTTTGTCATCGCTGAGATTAACCCGCAGCACATAGGAATTGTTGCGCAGCTCAAACTTCGGCTCCTGACGCAGCGCAGGCAGGATATTGACGTTCGGCGACGCTTTGGAATACATGTAGCAGGCGTAACCGCTGCAGTAACCGCAGAAGTTGCACGGCCCCATCTGCGCGCCATAGGTGTTAGTGTAGGGACCTGAGGTATTGGCAGACGGCAGATCGTAAGGGTGATAGCCGACAGACGCCGCCGCCTGAGCAAATAGCTGCGCCGAGTAAGTGCGCTTCTGCGCGGGCAGCGGGAAGTTATCGGAGCGATCGGGCGCAAACGGGTTGCCGCCTTTATCTTTGCCGACCACTTTGCCCTTGATGCTCCAGGCGCTGCCGGAGGTGCCAAAGACTTTTTCCGCTTTGTCGAAGAACGGCTCCAGCTCATCGTAGGTGACACCGAAATCCTGAATCGTCATGCCTTCCGGAATGAAGTTCTTACCGTAGCGCTCTTCGTAATGACTGCGCATCCGCAGCTCAATGGGATCAACACGGAAATGGACGCCAGACCAGTGCAGGCCTGCGCCGCCCGTGCCGGTGCCGGGTAAAAACGCGGCCAGCTGGCGATAAGGCACCGCCGTCTGAGAGGCATCATGACGGATGGTCACGGTGCTTTTAGAGAGATCCTGGAACAGTTTTTTGCGAACGTTATAGGTCAGCTCATCAATCGACTGCGGATAGGAGCCATCGGGATAGGTATCACGATGCGGCCCACGCTCCAGCGCCAGCACGTTAAGACCCGCTTCGGTAAGCTCTTTCGCCATAATCGCGCCTGCCCAGCCGAAGCCGACGATCACCGCGTCCACTTTTTTCATTTCGTTTGCCATGCTTAGCTTCTCTCCCCGCGAATCGACACTGACGGGAACGGATACCGTTCGCCGCGCTCTACCCAGTCCATAAAGTCGGCGCGCGCGCCAGGGAAGTTGATCAGCTTCCAGCCGACCATGCCCTGATTCCCGCCGTGGATAGGATCGCTGAAGAAGCCTTCACGGGTATTCTGCAGCAGGAAGCTGAAGAAGACTTTTGCCGGCAGCTGGCTGAATTCCGCGCTGCCACTCTCCATCGCCTGCAGTAAGGCATCCTGCTGCTCGCCGCTGAGCCGGGCAAACACCTTGCCGTGCTGCTGTTTGCTGTAAGTGTCGGCATCGGCCAGACCAAGGCGGTAGATCTGTTGTGGCACCAGCGGCAGCTGATAGCCCAGCTCTTTCGGCAGGTCGGGATTAAACGGCCCCTGCATATACCAGTTCGATCCCGTGGCATACGGCGTGTTCATCTGACGATCGATAAATTCCGGCACGCCCGCTTCCAGCGCACCCGGCCCGCGTTCATCGCTGGGGATCAGACGTGCCACGGCGGCGGTGATAAAGGCAAACTCTTCGGCGGTGAACCAGTTCGGCTGGTAATCACGCGCCTGCTGCGGCGCGGCCGGGGTTTCAGCTGCCTGTGCGGCCAGCGGCAGGGAAAGCGCGCCCATCGCTGTAGAACCTACCGCCATTGCAGGCGCCAGGGTAATGGTCTTCAGCAAAAAGTCCCTGCGTGAATGACCCTTTTTTTGTTCTGACATGACATTGCCTCATTCCCGCGCTGACAGGCGGGATGAAAAAAGTGGTGGTTGCGTTGTAATGGTTTTTATCAGCAGATACAGGCGTGGCGCCTGGTTGTTACCGGTAACAAAACCGCTATATTGTAACACTGCCATTCACAAAGATTTAGTTCCGCGAAACAAAATCGCACAATTTCATTAACAACTATCCCCTTCCTGTCATGAGAGGAAACAACAGACTACAGACAGCGACACGTCAAAAACGTTATAACAGGCAACACACAACAGCGGAGTGCCTATGTTTAAGTCTTTTTTTCCGCGGCCAGCGCTGTTTTTCAGCTCTGCGGCTGTCTGGAGCCTGTTAGCGATTTTTGCCTGGTTTGGCTTTGCTGCGCACCTGCCCGGCGTCTGGCCCACCTTTGAAGCAGCAATGAAGCAGCCCTTGCCGACCACGGCGGCGCGTTTTATCGCCCTGAGTCAGCTCTGGTTCTATCTCTATTACTGGATAATGGTAGCTATTTTTGCCGTAGCCTGGCGGCTGATCGATCCGCATCCGTGGCGACGCTGGTCAGTGTGGGGTTCCGCGCTGATCATCTTTGTTACCTGGTTTGGCGTGCAGGTCGGCGTGGCCATCAATGCCTGGTATGGCCCGTTCTACGATATGATTCAGAAAGCGCTGACTAAAGCCGGCTCGGTACAGATTGCAGAGTTTTACCATGAAGTAATCTCTTTTCTCGGTATCGCATTAATTGCGGTGGTGATTGGCGTCCTCAACTCCTTCTTTATCAGTCACTGGGTTTTCCGCTGGCGTACTGCCATGAATAACTACTACATGCACAACTGGCAGCGTCTGCGTCATGTCGAAGGTGCCGCACAGCGTGTGCAGGAAGACACCATGCGGTTTGCGACCACGCTGGAAAACTGGGGTGTGAGTTTTATTCAGGCGATTATGACGCTGGTGGCGTTTTTGCCGGTGCTGGTGGCGCTCTCCCATCACGTAAAAGATATTCCGATTCTCGGCAATATTCCTTACGCGCTGGTGATTGCGGCGGTGCTCTGGTCAGTGTTCGGCACCGGATTGCTGGCGCTGGTGGGGATTAAACTGCCGGGGCTGGAGTTCCGCAATCAGCGGGTCGAAGCGGCCTACCGTAAAGAGCTGGTCTACGGCGAAGACAGTGCCGGACGTGCACAGCCGCAGACGGTGCAGGAGCTGTTCAGTCGGGTGCGGGTTAACTATTTCCGTCTCTACTTCCACTATCTCTACTTCAATATCACCCGCATTCTCTATCTGCAGGTCGATAACGTATTTGGTCTGTTCCTGCTATTCCCGTCGATTGTCGCGGGCACCATCACGCTGGGCTTACTCAACCAGATCACCAATGTGTTTGATCAGGTGCGCGGCTCGTTCCAGTATCTGATCACCTCGTGGTCAACGCTGGTTGAACTGATGTCGATCTATAAGCGTCTGCGCAGCTTTGAGCAGATTCTGGATGATGTGCCGCATGAGGAGATGAAGCGCGAGGCGTCGGAAGAGGTGTAGCGGATCGGAATTGACGTTTTTGAGATAAAAAAGCCACTCGTCAGAGTGGCTTTTTCGCTTACAAAACCTGGAAATCAAACGCCTTCGCCTCAGCAGAAACGCCGCCAGGACGCCCGGAGGCGTCCTGTCAGCACAAGAGGGTAAACGCTTTATTTCAGCAGCTCAGCGGTCATGTGAACGCCGTTGTTGGTGTAGGCTTCGGTGATTTTATATGAAGCACCAGCATCCTGAGCCTGGGCAGCGATTTTCGCTTCAGCACCATCCAGCGTAGAGTCGACAGCGGTCACAGATTGGGCGAAGCTGGCGAATGGCAGAACAGAAAGCGCGATAACAGCTGCAAAAGTTTTGATAGATTTCATGGTCAATTCCTCGGTTAATTTTTATCAGGTAAGGCGTGCTGCCTTGTTGAGAGATATAATAGTCCGGAAATTGATCGGTAAAAAGCGGAGGGTTTTGCTTAACTCATTCAGTAATTCTGAACATAAAAAGCACATTTCGCACAGTTATTGCACAAAAGGTTAATAATCCATCCTTAATAAAAAAGGCAGCATATATCGCTGCCTTCATGCAATTAACCGTGGTGTCTTACCCGGCTGAAGAGGGTCAGCGCAGCCAGCAGCATCAGCACCCCGCTGGCAATGAACACGCCGTCTGCGCCGCGCAGGTCAAACATCCAGCCGCCCGCCGCCGCGCCGACGGTAATCGCCAGCTGGATAGTGGCGACCAGCAGACCGCCGCCCGATTCCGCATCATCCGGCACGGCACGCGAAATCCAGGTAGACCAGCCGGTGGGCATCGAACCAAACGCCATTCCCCAGATCGCCACCCCCACGCCGACCAGCCAGCTGACATCGCCAAAACTCACCAGCAGCAGCGCAGTGACGCTCATTAACAGCGCCATGCCACTCAGCGTCAGCGACACGCTGCGGGTGACCAGAAAACCGGCCAGCGAGGTGCCAAAGAAGTTCGCCACACCAAACGCCAGCAGTGCCAGCGACAGCTGATTGAGGCTGAACTGTGCCACCCCCTCCAGGAACGGACGCAGATAGGTAAAGAAGGCGAAGTGGCCGGTAAACATCATGATTACCGCCAGCATTCCCCAGCGCATCACCCCGATACGCAGCAGCGCCAGCACCCCGCCATTGCGGGCTTTGTTCTCTGCTGGCATCGCAGGCAGCGTAAAGAACTGCCACAGCAACGCGACCATGCCCAGCCCGGCGGTCAGCATAAAGATGTTACGCCAGCCCACCAGTCCACCGAGATAGCTGCCGAGCGGCGTGGCGATAATCGTCGCCAGCGAGATACCGCTGAAAACGATAGAGAGCGCACGCGGCACCTGGCTGGCGGGCACCAGCCGCATCGTGATGGCGGTTGAGAGTGTCCAGAAGCCGCCAATAGCCATGCCCAGCAGCACCCGCGCCAGCAGGATTACCGTCAGGTCAGCCGCAAACGCCACCATCAGTGCTGAGGCAATCAGCAACAGTGAAAACACCAGCATGACAATGCGGCGGTCAATACGCCGCGTGACGCTACCGGTGACCAGACTGGTAAACAGCGCCACCAGCGCGGTAATGGTGACGGTCTGTCCCGCCTGCCCTTCTGATACGCCCAGGCTGTGCGCCATCGGCGTCAGCAGACTCACGGGTAAAAATTCGGCGGTAATGAGGCTGAATACCCCAAATGCCATTGCAAATACCGCGCCCCAGGCGGGACGGGGCGGCGAGGAAACCTCATCAGCCACTTCGGTTGCCAGACTCATGCTGCTTCTCCGGAAGATAAAAAAGTGAGTGTGAGCATAGTGTGCCGCGTCAGGACGATCTATGATGCTTACACTTTCATTTTTGATAATTCGTCTGGAATCCTATGAGCCACTATGGAGATCTGACCAGCGAGCTGCTGATGGGGATGCGCCTGTATGGCGTGAACTATCAGCGTATCGCGGTCAGCGCGCCGTTCGGGCTGCATTATGAGCACGCGCCGGGGCGGGCACAGTTCCACTTTGTCGGACGCGGCTCCCTGCTGGTGCGCAGCGCCTCCGGCGAGCTGTTTCAGCTCAACAGCGGCGATGCGCTGCTGGTGCCGCACGGTAAACCGCATAGCCTGATCTCCAGTGAGGAGGCGGACTGTCAGTGTATTAAGAACATGGCGAGCAAGCCGCTCTGCGACAGCGTCTGCGCCATTGCCGCCCCGGAAGATGCCTGTGACGACGAGCACAGCGTGCTGCTGTTCAGCGCCTGCATGGCGTTTGAACTTGGCGGCATGCAGCCGCTGATCAACACCATGCCGGATGTGATGCTGGTGAGTACCCTGCTGTCGCAGTATCCGGAGATTCAGCCGATTCTGGCGGCGATGGAGCGGGAGTCACGCACCCGTCAGGCGGGATTTGCCGGGATTCTGTCACGTCTGGCGGATGTGGTTGCCGCGCTCATTGTGCGCGGCTGGGTAGAGAACGGCTGCGGCGATCGCAGCGGGCTGGTGCAGGCGATGCGCGATCCCCGCCTGAGTCAGGCGATTGCCGCCATGCATCGGGAGCCGGGCGAAAACTGGACGGTGGCGCGACTGGCCAGCGTGGCGGGCTGTTCGCGATCCGTCTTTGCCGGACGTTTTCTCAATGCTACCGGCATGACGCCGCTGCGTTATCTGACCGAGTTGCGGATGCGGCTGGCCGTGCAGCGCATTGTGAACAATGGGGAAGCGGTGGAAACCGTGGCCTATCACCTCGGCTACGGCTCGATTGCAGCATTCAGCCGCGCCTTTAAGCGGATTGTCGGGCAGTCGCCCGGGGCGCTGCGTGCCGGACGTGAAGGCACGCAGGCGCTGGTCTCTTAACGAAAGACGCTGATCGCTTCCACCAGGCGGTTCGCCTGATGGGTCATGCGACCCGAGGCCTCGGCGCTTTCCGTCACGCGAGCGGCGTTCTGATGAGTGATGTCATCAAGATCTTCCACTGCTGAACTGACTTCGCTGAGCGCGGTTGCCTGTTCCGCCGTCGCGGCGCTGATCTGAGCGATGAGTGAGGTGACATTCTGCACCTGCGCGACGATATCCTGCATCGTCCTGCCTGCCGCGCTGGCGTGCTCATTACCCGACTGAACCCGGCTGCCGCTGGTTTCGACCAGCATTTTAATTTCGCTTGCGGCTTTGGCGCTGCGCTGCGCCAGGCTCCGCACTTCACCGGCGACAACCGCAAAGCCTTTGCCCTGCTCACCGGCCCGCGCCGCTTCCACGGCGGCGTTCAGCGCCAGGATATTGGTCTGGAAGGCAATGCCGTCGATCACGCTGGTAATATTGGCAATCCGCTTTGAACTGTCGGCAATTTCGCCCATCATGCCCATCATCTCGGTCATCACCTCACCGCCTTTGCTGGCCGCGCTGCTGGTGCTGGCTGAGAGGCTATTCGCCTCATGCGCGGTTTCGGTGTTGCTCTTAACGGTCGCGGTCATTTCATTCATGGTGGCGGCAGTCTGCTGCACGTTGGCTGCGGCCTGCTCGGTACGGCGACTCAGTTCATTGTTGCTGCGGGCGATAGCATCGCTGGCACTCAGCACGTTGATTGCCTGACCGCTGACATCATCGACCAGCCAGCGGAACATCAATCCGAGCTGCCCGATAGCGCGCAGCGTGACGCCGACCTCATCAACGCGATCCATCTGCTCGACTTTATGACTCGCCCCGGTCGCTACGCTCAGCGCCTGTCTGCACATCCGCTCGATAGGGCGTGAAATCTGCTGCTCCAGCCACAAACTGCACAGCAGAAGCAGCACAGCCATGCCTGCGGTAAATCCTGCCAGTGCAGCATGCGCCATGCCCAGCGCCCAGACGCCCGCTATCGAGAGGGGCAGTAACATCAGCAGCGTGCTGCGAATGCGCCAGCGCAGCGGCAGCGTTTTCAGGATGGAGGCGGGACGACGCCAGCCACTGCGCACCAGCAGCCCCTTGTAAAAACGTCGCCCTCTGGCGCGGCCTTCACGAAAATCCTGATAGAGCACTTCAGCCTGACGCACTTCCTCTGGTGTGGGTTTGGTGCGTACCGACATGTAGCCCTGCACTTTACCGTCGCGCACCACCGGAATAGCGTTAGCCCGCACCCAGTAGTGATCGCCATTTTTACGGCGGTTCTTAACCAGTGCGGTCCAGGGTTCCCCCTGTTTCAGCGTCGCCCACATATCGGCAAACGCTTCTGGCGGCATATCCGGATGACGCACCATATTATGCGGCTGGCCGTTAATCTCGTCAGCGGTAAATCCGCTGGCTTCGATAAACGCGTCGTTGGCGTAGGTGATGTGGCTGTTGAGATCGGTGGTCGACATCAGCGTCGCATGATCGTCAAAAAGATATTCACGCTGAGAGACAGGCTGGTTGTTACGCATCAAAAGTCCTTAAAGACCCGGCGTTCTGCACACGACAGTCTGAGTCGCGACGTGAAAACGGCGGGCAGAGAGATAACGATTACATTTTTTTATATTTTCGGCATACGTCCGCCGACTCTTTAATGATTGGTTTTAATTTCTGCCACGAAAAAAGCCGCTTTGCAGCGGCTTTCACATTTTTTAACTGTTTTTATCCGTTAGCCTGACTGGAGGATCCCGGCCGTCGGCTAGCTGAGGTCGACATTACGGGTGCCAAACCACCAGGTAAACAGGAAACCGCCGGTCCAGGCGACCATCAGCCCGGCCAGGTACACCGCCATACCGGCGAAGATCCCCTGGCTGGAGGTCATCAGTGGCAGCGTAACCAGCCCGGAGGGGCCGAATACCGTATTCATCCCCACCGGCAGCCCCAGCCACGCCACCAGCCCGATAAAGAAGCCGCCCAGCGCCCCGCCAATACAGGCAGTGATAAAGGGTTTGAGACGTGGCAGCGTGACGCCGTAGATCAGCGGTTCACCGACGCCAAGCAGGCCGGGCACAATCGCGCCTTTGATCTGCGCACGCAGCAATGCCCTTTTTTCTGCTTTACACCACAGCGCCAGCGCTGCACCGACCTGCCCGGCCCCCGCCATCGCCAGAATCGGGAACAGCGAGTTAAAGCCCTGCGTTTCCATCAGCGCAAAATAGACCGGAATAAAGCCCTGATGGATGCCGAACATCACTGCGATCAGGAACAGCCCGGCCAGCAGCGCGCAGCCAAAGGGGTTGTTGTTGAGGTGGATAAACAGCCACGACATCCCCTTAAACAGTTCGCCGCCCAGCGGCATGATCAGCAGATAGGTGATAGCCCCGGTGATCACCAGCGTGAACAGTGAGGTGAGGATCATATCGAGGTTGTCGGGAATGATTTTGCGCAGCTGTTTCTCGATCCATGCGCCGATAATTGCCGCCATCAGCACGCCGATAATGTTGCCGCGCGGGTCGATCGTCAGACCAAAAAAGCTCTCCATACCGCTGTAGTAGCCGGTGGTAGCCGTGGGCACATAGCCGAGCACAAACAGTGAGGCGATAATGGCACCATTAACGCCGCTGCCGCCAAAGGCTTTCTGCGCGTTGTAACCGATCAGGATGCTGAGGAAGGTAAACAGCCCTTTGCCGAAGACCTTCATGTACGCCACGGTGTGCAGCAGCCAGGCCGCATGGTCACCTGGACTATTAAGATGGAGGCTCTGCTCAATCAGCGTGGCAAATCCCAGCAGCAGCCCGGCACCGATAAAGCCGGGAATCAGCGGGGTGAAGATCGTGGCGAAGCGCGACAGAAACTGATGCACACCGCTGGTCTGTTTTGCCTTTAACTGCTGCTTCTGCTGCGCCGCAAGCTGGCTGAGTTCAGGTTTTTCGCCCTGCGGAGCCAGCGCGGTTTCATTCTGCGCCAGCAGGCTTTGCATACCCTCTGCGGCGGTTTGCGCTTTGCCCGGCCCCAGCACAATCTGCAACTGCGCCTCGCTGTCGATCACACCTAAGACGCCTGGCAGGCTTTTTAACCTTGCCAGATCCACCTGTTCCGGCTGACTGAGCGTCAGGCGGAGCCGTGTCATGCAGTGACCACAGGCCGCGATATTTTGCGCGCCACCGACCGCCTGAAGAATGTCGCGCAACAGTGCCCCGGTGATTTTCGCCATTAGCGTGCTCCCGCTGCCTGCAAGGCCTGACGGATAAAGCCCTGATGCTGGCTGAGCAGCGCTTTCGCTTCATCGGCGGCCAGGTCAGCCAGTACCATCAGAATCGCAGTTTTGCAGTGTCCACCGCAGGCGGTGAGCGCGGCACGGGCCGTTGCGTCATCGCAGTCAGTAGCCTGCATGACGATATTGACCTGGCGCTGCACCAGCTTCTGGTTGGTCGCTTCCACATCGACCATCAGGTTGCCGTACACTTTTCCGCTGCGGATCATCGATCCGGTGGTGAGCATGTTGAGCACCAGTTTTTGCGCCGTCCCCGCTTTCATGCGGGAGGAGCCGGTAACGACTTCCGGGCCAACCACCGGCGTGAGCGCAATCGCGGCGACCTGCGACATGGCGCTGCCCGGATTACAGGTGAGCGCCACCGTGGTTGCGCCAGCCTCGTTCGCATAAGCCAGCGCTCCCAGCACGTAAGGTGTGCGACCGCTGGCGGCGATACCGACCAGCACATCGTGACGGCTGAAGTGGATATCTTTCAGATCCTGTGCGCCCTGCTCCCGGTTATCTTCAGCGTTTTCAACTGCCTGCAATATGGCGGTATGGCCCCCGGCAATCAGGCCGATGACCTGTTCACGTGGCGTACCAAAGGTAGGCGGGCATTCGCTGGCATCCAGAATGCCCAGCCGCCCGGAGGTGCCCGCGCCGCAATAGATTAGTCGTCCACCAGCCCGGAATGCAGCGCAGATGGCGTCAACGGCGGCGGCGATCTGCGGCACGATCGCCTCGACCGCCAGCGCCACCTTTTTATCTTCATCATTAATGACGCGCAGCATCGCTTCGGTGGAGAGTTCATCAATGTTCTGGCTGGCCGGGTTGCGGCCTTCGGTGATCATCTGGCTGAGGTCGAGT
>Ga0157359_1001041_pt1 | contig 10972 bp, 9 predicted proteins | sample AttcapACBM3_FD_111482 | JGI IMG/M metagenome (GOLD analysis project Ga0157359, IMG submission 111482) | Fungus gardens microbial communities from leaf cutter ant in Botucatu, State of São Paulo, Brazil - Atta capiguara ACBM3 | ecosystem: Host-associated > Fungi > Mycelium > Unclassified ...
CAAGCTCCAATAAAAAGAGAGCGGTACCATGTTTACCACCGTCTATCTTTTCAACTTTGATTAAGATTTCTTCCCAAGGAACGAAGACACTAGGATCTATTTTAAATTGATCACAAAAATTAATTATTTTATCTTGAGTAGTAATAAAGTCACTTTTTTCATTTACAGCTTTCTCGTCTTCTGAGAATTTTTCCCAAGCTGCTTTTGTGAGAAGATGATTAAAATGACGAACTTCATCTTCATCTTCATCTTTGCTGGGAAAGGATACATTCTTCTTAAGTTCAATGAGCAAACCAGATAAAACATCAGAGAGAGAATCTATATTTTCAAACTCTCTGAATGGAACAGTGACATCGTCAAATGAGAGATACGGGTTTTCGAAAAGCCTCCAATCAATTAGTAAGGCAACATAATTATTATCCATTTTCTTAGTAACAAGAAAAGTTACGGGAGATAGAAAAGCAGCAGATAATCGCCCAATCCCTTTTTCTCCTTGAGTTTTTCGGATACCTAATCCGAACCGCTCATTTTCTTCTAAGGTGTTCTTTCTCGTTTTAGATTCGGTGCCAACAACAAGCCAATTATCAATAATTTGTTGCAAGGACATTCCGCAACCGTTATCTATAAGGGCTCCGCAAGGGTAATCGCCATCTATTGTGTATAATGCCACATCTCTTGCATAAGCATCATATGCATTTTTCCAAAGCTCGCTTACAGCAGTTGGGCAATCTGCAATCTGCCCCTTACCGAGATGTTCAATTGTCCTTGCTCTCGCTTTAAAGCTAAGAGATCTCATCTGCATTTTTATCATCCCTTTGAGAGTTATTGCTTATCATTTCAATACAAGATTTCAGAAGAATTTTCCCTAGATTCACAGGAACAGCATTTCCAACCTGTTTACCTTGACTAATGATGCCACCAGAAAAAATGTAATCATCGGGGAATGTTTGAAATCGTGCCGCATGTCTCACGGTAATTCCATGATTATCCCACGGATGCAGGAAACGTCCTTTTGAGGGATTAAAACAACCAGTAGTTATAGTTGGGCCTGGCATTGACAACCTTATCCGACCATAAACATCTGTATGACCTGAATATCCATTAGAATGACATGGTAATCTAAAATCAACATCTTCCCGACTACCATTAATTGGTGTTAAATTGAACCTTTCAATCATATAGTCGGCATGGTTCATGTGTACATTATTCGGGTCACTCTTATCCTCTTTAAGAGGACTTTTGAACTTTAATGTCTGAGTGACATCTTGACCTAAAACAGCACTAATTCTTTCAAAAACCGATGGTGATGGTTTTTCAAAAATCTCAGAAGCATTAATCCAATGAGGGGTTTTATCTTTAAAATGAGTTGGAGGTGGTGGCCAATCACCTTCGTTGAGAGAAATGTCATCTCTAAGACCCAAGATAAATACCCGGCCTCTATTTTGAGGAACTCCATAATCTTTTGCATTCAGCTTTAATGGCCCGACTATTTTATAACCACTATTAGCCGCAAGCATTTTGAAGTTATTTAAGTAGTCTTTATGCTTTTCCCAAAGTAAACCCGGCACATTTTCAACAAGGAATATCTTGGGTCGAAATATTTTAACAAAGTCATAGTAACGAATTAACAATTCGTTCCTTGGATCATTTACACCAGCATTTTTTATTCTATGTGATGAAAAACCTTGGCAAGGTGGCCCACCAATGATTATATCCAACTCTTTTTCTTTGAGTTTTAAGCAATCCATTAACTCATCAGGTGAAATAGTCATAATATCCTTGTTTATTAATTTTATGCTATTTTCTCTTTTTTGAATTAAATTTCTGCTGTACGTATCACATGCATCTTGATCAAGTTCTATTGCAGCTAAAATTTCAATACCCAGATCCAGAGCTGCTAACGAAAAGCCTCCCGCACCTGAAAAAAGATCTATGGCCTTGATTTTGTTCAATTTACCCTTCACTTTTGTAAGCAGTAATATTCTTGTGACTGATTTTACATTATGCAGGCTTTTATCACAATCCAAAGGTAACATCAAGACATTGATTATCTTGCACGACTATGGTGTATAAATAGATCTCATTGTACTATTGAGTGCATAAAGATTTACTAAATTTTAAAAATACCCCGCTAATAAATAGTATTATTAATATCCGAACTATGAAACCTCATCAATATTAGAACGTAGATCTCACTGCACCTTGGTTCACTCCCTGGATATAATTAAGTAATAATAAGGAGTAACCGATTCCTGCCTCCCGAGTATACAAAAATTATTAATGGATGCTAGTTGTCGCAAGTTGTCTTTATCCATGTTCCAAAATGCATTCGCTATGAAATATTTTTTGGGTAGAATAACAAATCTGAAACCTATCATTAATATCACCATATTAAAACCTAATACGGCTCCAACATAACCTCCTCACCCCGTTTCCACACGATAAACCTGGCTTCATAGGGATGCAAAGGCGTACTGACAATAACACTGCGTCCTTCTCCAAGGATAAAGTCATACTCACCAATGCCGGGAACACACTTCCCCGGTTCCAATGCAACAGGCGTGTTTTCATATGACTTTTCATAGACATAATTATCATTTCCATATTCCCATATTCCCATATTCCCATATTCCCATATTCCCATATTCCCATATTCCCATATAGCTACTTTCAGAATGGACTCTTCTCTTTCCATGTCATTCTTATCGAAAAAAACGCAGATCTTGCTGCCGACGGCCGTTGCTTTTGCCGGGCGTAAATTGACTTTATTCCCCATAGGACATCCAGAGACAAAAAGAGGAATAAAGAGCAAGAGGGATTTTTTCATAGTGGCAGCCCTGCGCTTCCAGTTACCGGTTGAATTCCTATAGAATTAATAAATTATTCTCATGACAATAATTAGCTAAAACATATCGTTAAACTCTAATCAGGCTTCAGCATAATGCTTTCACCTTTCTTCATCACAACAAAACTGGTTCGATATGAATTCAGCGGTGTTTTTACCAACACGGTGTATCCTACACCAGCGATAAAATTAAACTCACCGATACCCGGAACACACTTGTTGGCCTCCAGCGTTATCGGGCTATAAGCATATGATTTTTCGTATACGTAGGTATCGCCTCCTTGTTTCCAGATGGCGATATTCAGTATGGATTCGTTTTTTACGATATCGCTCTCATTAAAAAAGACGCAGACTTTACCGTCTACGATCTTACTTTGTACTTGATAGAGGTTAAACCTGTCACCCGTTGGGCAACCCGAGATAAAAAGAGGAAGAAGAAGCAATAAATATTTTCTCATAGCGGCAGCCCTGCGCTTCTGATGATGGGTTGAAATTGTGACAATGTCCGTCTGTCCACTATCCCGATGAGTTTCCTGTTTGGCAAGCGGAAGAAGGTATTCTCCCCATATCTCTTGAGAATGAAATAGTCCGCAATTATCGATGCTTGCTGTTCCATGCTGTAGTAGCGCAGCAAAGGTTGATCAAGCCGATATTGATAACTTACCGCCCAACTGAGAAGCCCACGGGTGCGTACCCACATGCCCTTCTGGTGCTGCCAAACGTGTGCCATCTCATGAATAAAAAGATGCTGCGCTTCAGGATCCTGGTTCGCATAATCTCTTTCATAGAGTGATCTGCGAAAGTACAACTCCCCATTCGGGCTCATCGCCGTGTACTGATTCTGTAGCCCAAACGGCAGGTAGCTGTCGCAGTGAACCAATACGGTCTGATAGAAAATGGTGCTGCCAAACACCGAACGCGCCAGATTGACTTCGCCCGGCGTTAACGCCCGCGTGATTCCTTCCTGTTGCGGCTCCATCCTGGAACTCCTTGATCCGAAAGAGTTCAATGAAACGCCATTTTAGCCTTTAAGGTCAATCAGATAGGCCTTAGGAAAGCATCAGGAAGATCCGGTTTTTACGGGGATGAGAAATGCGTCAATACAGAGTGAAAATAGGCAGGTAGTGGTGGCGGGCAGATTCCAGGCACAAAAAAACCACCTTTCGGTGGCTTCTTGTTCGCGCGGTACTTAATGGTGCGAAGGCCGGACTCGAAGTTATTAATTAACCATATGATATTAGTGAATTAATTAAAACAACAAAACAGCATTGACCTCTATCTTGACCCCTTATACAGATAACCATTCATTTTCATTATGATCTTTTTGTATCAACTTCCTTATGGTGCTGATACGAGCAGATAGCCAACTAACATTCCTTCCCTCAAGTCTCTAGCAGTTGACTTTTGTAAGAAAAAAATGTAATTGCAAAAATGGTAAACTTTTAACTACAATAAAGGTATAATATACCAATATTATATTAATTACTTATAAAACAGATGGTTGGTGGTTCAATGAATGGTAAACTGATAGTTCGCTTAGTCGAAGCCGCCTTGTCAGGGAAGCTTGAACAAGTAAAAATCATCACTAATCTACTTAGCAATGAGATGCTTAGTTACGACCCAGAATCAAGCAAGTCATTGAAAAAGTTAGTATCGGGTTCACTTCGTGCAGCCGCTGGGCGAGTCAATCCGCACCCAGTAAAACCAGTCAACGGAAATAGTTTATTTTTGGCAGCTCAAGGTACTGATACATCAATTGAGGAATTAGTGTTATCGCAAGAAAATGAAATTAAAATAAATCAAATAATCAAGGAGCATGATAACTCTAGTAAATTACGAATTCACGGTTTGAGTCCGATAAAGACCATTTTATTTAATGGTCCACCTGGTGTAGGTAAGACTTTAACTGCAAAATGGCTTGCTAAGAGAATGAATATTCCTTTAAGGGTTGTGGACTTAGCATCCGTTATGAGTAGTTTATTAGGAAAAACGGGTAATAATATTAAAAGTGTCTTTGAGGATGCAGCTGGCGCCCCGTGCATTCTTTTATTGGATGAATTTGATGCGATTGCAAAAAAAAGATCAGATGAACACGATGTTGGCGAGTTAAAAAGGTTGTTAACTGTATTGCTGCAACTTATGGATTCATGGCCTAGTACATCAATACTTATAGCTGCAACAAATCATCCTGAGCTATTAGATCCGGCTGTATGGAGAAGATTTGAACTAAAACTTGATTTTTCTAACCCTGACATCGGTCAGGTAAAAAAATATTTATTTGAGATATCAAAAGATCAAAGAATAGCCGATCTTCATTTTCTTTTTTCTGGAATGTCTTATAGTGAGATAAAGAATGAGATAATAAAGTGTAGAAAGACATCAATTCTTGATGGTAAAGACCTTGCTTATCAGCTAATAATTAACTCTACAAACAACGAATCAACACTATCATTTGATGATAAAAAAATAATTGCAAAGTTATTAGTTAACGCAAATTTATCTCAACGTAAAGTAGCTGAATTGTTGAATATTTCAAGACCAACAATTAAGAAAGCACTAGCTGAATAAATCTTTACATAAATAAGGATATCACATGAAAAAAGTAGTGTTAGGCAACGGTGAAAAATATGCTTTTGATAACGTTTACAGAGGCAGACCAACGGGAGATGAGCCAAGACCATATCCTTACTCTGTAGCATCCCGCCGCGTCTCAAAGAAAGTTTCTGACACCCTCAAAGTTGCAGAAAAACTTCCAAAAGAAGCAACTCCAGATGATGAGATTGTTACTGCCGTGACACTCCATCCAAGCTTCTTGGCTAAAAGCTACTATCCAACCTCTTTGTTAAAAGATTACTCTCTTAAAAGTTTAGGTAGTAAAGAAGTTTTTGTAAAACCTGATGCGGCAGTTAATAAAGAGCAAGAAAAGCGGCCTGTATCAACGTCTGTCTATTATTTGTCGGGTAAAAAGACATCTTTTGAACGTTTATTATCTGACATTGAGAAGAATACTATTAGTGAGCAATCAAGCTTAGACTTAGGTAAGATAGAAGATATTACCCTATTCAGTAGCGAGCAAAAAATTAAAAAAAATATTGAGAGTGGTATTCATACCTACGAAGTGGTTCTACATTTAAAAAATAGTGACACAAAAAAAATAAATGACTTCATCAATTATATTGGCATATTGAATGGTTTTATATCTAAAGACAAAATTAGATATGTTGGTGATTTGGCATTTTGCTTCGTTAAGATAGATAATCAAAGAATACCTGATTTAGCTAATTTTTCTTTTGTACGCGTTGTAAGATTAGCGCCAAAAATAAATCTCTTTAATTCATCTTTTCAAGATGGGGAAATGGATGTTAATTCCCATGAAAAAATAAAAGAGCAATTAATAAACAATTACAACAATGAATTAGTCGATTTAGGCAATGCCAATGTAGCAATATTTGATGGAGGATTACTCTATAATAAACTAATCTCCCCGTCTTTAAGATACTTCGATCTTACCGGAAGTAATGATGGTGACTCGGATATATTCACACATGGTGAATTGGTCACCTCTGCTATTATGTATGGAACCATTGAAGAATTATCCTCGGATAACCATGAGACCATTAATGTAGACCATTATAAAGTTTACTGTGAAGAAGATGAAGATGATGTAGGTCTTGTCGATGTTCTAGACAGAATTTGCTCCGTACTTGAAAGCAAGAGTTATAAAATTGCGAATATCAGCCTTGGTCCTGAAGTACCAGCTCCTGATGACGAACCAAACTTATGGACATCTACTCTTGACAAAATAGCAGGTGATGGTTCTGTCCTTTTAGTAGTTGCAGCAGGAAATACTGGTGGAATATTGAAACACTCACCTCAGGATTATGATCTTGCTCGTATTCAACCTCCTGCAGATATGCTAAATGGTTTAAGTATCGGTGCAGCAAACTCTAGCGATAACGTATGGAAAAGAGCAAACTATAGTAGTATTGGTCCGGGGCGCCGCCCTGGTTATGTTAAGCCAGATGCACTATTCTTCGGTGGTGATGATGAGCCAAATGGCGATAAATTAAGATTATTAGGTTTGTATGACTTCGAAGAAAAATTAAAATTCGGCACTAGCTTTGCTGCTCCTTTAGTGACACGCCTAGCTGCCCGCTTAGATAATATGACTTTAGGAAAAATGAATGTTGCAACCTTACGTGCTCTATTAATTCATTCAACCGAGTCCAATTCTGATAAGAAAGGTTGTGGCTGGGGAAGAATTACAGATAAGATCGATAACTATATTTTTTGTGATGACAACACTGTCACGGTTATTTATCAAGGCACTTTAACAAAAAGCAGCGGTGTTCGGGCGGCCATACCTTGCCCTGAATCATTAAAAATCAGCAAGACAAAAATAGATTTATCAGCTACATTATGTTTTTATACTGAGGTCGATCATAAACACCCTGTTAGTTATTCCAGAGCAGGGATAGAAGTTACATTTAGACCACACAGCGAAAAATTTAAAGTTAACAAAGAAACTGGCAAATTAGCATTGGAAGCTAACACTAGATCCCTATTTAATAAAGAAAATATTTTAGGAAATGAGCAAAACCTTCGTAAAGACGCCCACAAATGGGAAACATGCTACAAGGTAAACGATACTTTCCAAGCATCGACCATTAATGATCCTGCGCTTGACATTAAATATTTAACTCGCGACGAAGGTCATGCATTGACAAGCAAAGAAATGGCATCACTACCTGTTTTGAACTATTCTCTAGTTATTACTTTACGCACGAGAAAAAACACCAACCTTTATGACGAAATTGTAAATGAGTATGACCTTTTACAACCAATATCTATAAATATTACACCAGAAATCACGGTTTAGCATAGGGTATAATATGAAAAGAAATTCAATAAGTTATACAGCCTTGCGAGATAGTGAGGCAAAATCTTCTGAAAGATTCTATCAAGATCTTTCTACTAAAACGCTTAAATGCATTGGGCGAATTACGTCCTTCGACATGGAGTCATCGACTAATATTTCAGAAATAAAAAATTACATGGGGATAAATTATAACGCACTCGCCATTATCATTACTAACTTAAAAAACTCTGGTTATATAACTTTATTTTTAGATCACGATAATTTTCAAGGCGAAAAAAATAATGTAGGACCAGACGATTTAAACATAAAGTTAACTAAGGAAGGGCTAAATGCGATCCTCAACAACTCACAGTGAGAAACAAAGCTGGAACTGGCGTGATATTATCGGCTCATTGATAAAAATCGCATTATTTGCATTAGCACTTGTATTTATTAATAAATATTTCCCATTTGAATTACCGAAGGGAAACAAAGATTATTTATATGTCTTTATTATTGGAGGGGTATTGAGTGCTATTGAGTTAGGTTCACGCTATAAGGATGAACCAATCTCAGTAATGACGTGTTTCCCCGGTGCATTTTATTTAGTGATTAATGGGCTTATCTGTTGTTTAGGTCTTTTCTTCATCAATACATTTGGCACTCATGAGCCAATTACTAAAACCATGGATGTGGCTAACACTGATAAATTTAGCATTCATGTAGCCAATATATTATATGCTGCATTGGGTAGTTTTTTTGTTATGCGTAGTTCATTCCTTAAACTAGGCAGTGACAACTCACAATCTCAAGTTGACTTGGGTCTTAATATTATTTTAAAAAAAATGATAGATATGATCGACCGTCAAGTGGACAGAGACCAAGCGCGTCGTCGCTCGAAAGATATAACAAGAATTCTAAAGGATGTTAGTTTTGATTCATTATCGTCAAGAATACATCCTTTCTGTATGCAAGTAATGCAGAACATTCCTGAGGCAGAAATAGAAAATTTATTCCGAGAATTAAAAGAAATTAGTGCATCTGATGATTGTGATGAATCAAAAAAAATGGCCATAGGTTTGCAAATATATAACATAGTCGGCAAGCGTTTATTTTCCTCCATTATTGAAGATCTCGAGTTAATACAAATGCCACCGAGCAATGGAGGTCCCGAAGTACCGCCACCGCCAAAAAACGATTTCACTCATTCGTTTAGCGAAATAATTGAACAAGTAAATCCCAAGGCTACATAGCGTTAGCGCGCAATACTCCCCCGCCTACGCGCTCTGACTTTATCATGCACATTTCATGCATGACTCAGAGGCCCTGTAAGCCCTTGTGGCGCGGGGTTTCGGCTCTTTTGATAGGCTGGGGATTAATGCAAAATCATGCACCCTATGCATGCACGCGTGGTTTGAGGCAGGCTAGCCAGAAAAAAGGCTGTTTTCGGGCTTAGGGGAACGGTAAAGCCCCCGCAGCAAAATCAGCATTGCAGCGGGGCCTGCTCAATCAATGAAGGGTTTGGTTTCGGCTATAACGGCGGTAACGATTTAATGTCCTTTTTTCCGGCGGTGGTAAATCATCAACGGTCACCGTTTCCGCTTGAATGGGCTGACATAAAATCTTATCGACGCTCTCCACCGTTTTAAATGTGCAGGAACACACAATGTTCTGGCACTGGTAATAGGCTTCTTTCGTCCGCTCCGTGATATAGCGACTGGTGCGGGTATAGGACGCATGAGTGCACAATGGACAACGCATCATGATTTGGCCCCCTTCTGCTGCAAGCGTTGACGTTTTTCCTTCAGTTCTGAGACAGCCTGCATGCGTTTGGCTGGACTGTTTTGCAGTTCCGGCAATGCGCCCGTTTCTGCCGGTATCGTCAGGCCAATCTCATTAAGCACCGGGTGGTCGATATTTTGTGTAGCCATGGTAGCACGAATGCGGCCTTGTAGCGTGCCCAGTACCTGTTGCTCAATCATTTTCATCGGATTGTCCGCATAGACGCCGTAAGCCCGTGAAGCCAGTGCGCAAGCCTTGATAACTTCAGGGCTGATAAGCGCCTTGCTCAGCGCATCCACGGCCTGATGCATCGCATGGGCAGCAAAGGTCGTGAGGGCGTCTTTGTGTGCGACCACCACCTTCGGGGCCGTGCCACCACAGCTGAGGTGAAGCTGCATTTTGTCCAGTTCCATTTCCTCAATCAGGCCGTCGAATTCCTTTGCCAGCTCCCGCTTGGAAATCCGGCTGTGGTGCTGCGCTTGCAGTTCCGGCGTCATCTTCCCGCGCAATTTGCGAAACAGGGTGCGCCACTGGCTTTCTGCCTCATGGCTTTGCACTTCGGTGTCTTTCTTCTGTTGGTGGCAGCGAGCAATGCCTGTCACGACATCAGTCAACGCCTGATAGTTTTTGTCGTGGGCGGCGCGAGCGTCACGCAGGGCTTGCAGTTTATCGGTGATGTATTTCGGTAAGGTGGTGGTGCTCATGGGGTTATCTCCGGTGTCAGTCAATGTGAGGCTATTCTGCTGACCGCCGTACAACATCGCCATTCATCCCGGTTGGACTGTCCGCAGGACAACAGTCTCGAAAAATGACGATAAAACCATCAAAGCGTTTTTAGTTTTATATAAAACTATTCACAACTGTTCACTATAATAAAAAACATAGATAAATCAGTTAATAAAGCAGTGAATAGTTTCGCTAAAACTCGTCACCCAGTGTACACTACTGTTCACTTTTCTAAAAAAGACCCTTTCTCTGGCTAGCCGTGGTTAGATTTATTTTTGATGTTCCTGTCTATTTATAAATCGATTATTGATTGCTGAAAGCTATGAATTAAAAGTGAGGAAGGGTGAGGAGCGGTGGGCTAATGCAACTTAGTGCAATTCGTTGTTTTTACGTACAATTCCTTAACCCATCACACAACATCCCCTTGTTGCCACACCGCAAAATATTCTCATAATAGGGCGCTACCAGACGAACCCACACAGCGCCGGTGAAATCCCACCGGGTATAAACGAGGTAGCATTCCATGTTTGCAGTTGCCACACAGACCCCTTCCACATTCCCGACCGTCCCGGTCGATTACATGCCCCGTGAGCGTTTCATTCGCCTGCCCGAAGTGCTTTACACCACCGGGCTGTCACGCTCTACCGTCTACGAGATGATGAGCCGCAAGCAGTTCCCGGCCCAAGTTTCCCTTGGCGGTAAAACCGTCGCGTGGCTCGAATCAGAAGTCGAAAGCTGGATGGCTGAACGTATCGCCAACC